>ENA-OQEF01000030-OQEF01000030.1-human-gut-metagenome-genome-assembly--contig:-NODE-30-length-7115-cov-0.395392_pt1 | contig 7115 bp, 5 predicted proteins | sample MGYA00242792_ERZ504629 | MGnify/ENA primary metagenome ERZ504629 (study PRJEB26092, sample SAMD00036301) | human gut metagenome | host: Homo sapiens | study: EMG produced TPA metagenomics assembly of the... | reverse complement strand
ATGGTTTTTGGCGTGCTTGATGTACTGCAATTCGGCCTCCTTACGTCGGGTGGAAATCATCAGCAAGTCTGTGCGGCTGATGGCACCGTCATCAAAGCGGTCTTGGATGATGTCGTACTGCTGTTGTACAATATCCTGAAAGGTAGCCGCGGCTTTCAGACCGGCACGGGCGGCAGAGGCATTCCAATAGACGGCGTCACTTTGATAGTGTATCTGGTCGAGGGTCAGCTCTGTGGTAAGTTGGTCCAGTGCCTCTTCGGCTTGCGCCACTTTCTTTTGGGCTATTAGGGACCTCCGGTATAAAGCGGCTGCGTCAAGGTGGCAAGTGCTGATAGGTATAAGGGTGGTAGTCTCCTTTTTTTTTCGGACTGTTTTTCCATTGGTCCAGATGATTTTTGAGATTGGCGGTACCCCCCCTCGGCAGTGATGTCAATCTGGGGGCAGGAAACCGGTGGAGGCAATCTTGCGTGCCTCGGTACTGGCGAATGTTTTCAGATGCTGTTGTTTCAGAATCTGGCTGTATGCTTCTACCTTGTCGCGGTATTCTTCGCGGCTCAGATATGCTTGTTGTGCCCCGGCATTCAGTCCTGAGCACAGTAATGATAGAATAAGTATATTTGTTTTCATCATTCAATTGGTAAACTGTAAATTGTTGAATGTTCTCTCACTTGATTTTATGAATGGCGCAATAAGCCACCGGCAGCACGAATAGTGTCAATGCCGAGGCTACCAGCAAACCACCCATGATGGTTGCCGCCATGCCGCCGAACATGGCGTCGAACAATAACGGCAACATTCCCAGGATAGTGGTACCCGATGCCATGGCCACCGGGACAATACGGGTGGTCGTTGCACTGATAACGGCTTCACGCGGTGCTTTTCCGGCAGCGGTTTCCGTATCAATCTGGTCCACCAGCACGATGGCATTCTTGATATTCATTCCAATCAGCCCCAGCAAGCCGAGGATGGAGAAGAAGTCGAATGATTTCCCCAATACCACCAGTCCCAGTACAATACCTAGAAAGATAAGCGGCAGCATCAGCAGGATAACAATCGGCTTCCGGTAGCTGCGGAACAGAAACAGCAAGGTGACGAACATAAGGAAGAATGTCAGCGGCAGGTTAGCTGCCAGTGCGGCATTGCTTTCTGCCTGGCTTTCCTGCTCTCCGAAGTATTTCATGGTGTAACCTTCGGGCACATCAATCTCTTCTTGCACTTGCTTCCATATACGGTTGAAGGCGGCAATGGCATTCACACCGCGGCGTGGGTCGGCCTGCGCCATCATCACCATCTGCCGGTTGTAGTCTTTCACATTGGAGAACTTGTACTGGAAGTCGAACCGGCTGACGACTTGTTCCAGAGTGGTTGTTTCGCGTGCAGTGCCGAATACGGGGAGTGTACGCAAGTCGTTGATGCGGAAAGAGTCGATAGTTTTATCCTTCAACAGAACGGGAAGTACCTGGTCTCCTTCCCTGTATTCCCCAAGTGTCATGCCGTTCGTACCGATCTGGATACTCTGTGCCATGCTTTGACGGGAGATACCCAACGGTTGTGCACGCTCCTGACTGTAAACGGGATGCCATACCGGTATCTTATTGCCCCCAGGAGTTGCGCACGTTGATAAGTTCGCCGTCACGGTGCATGATGTCCAGAGCCTTGTTGGTCAACATGACCAGCGTATCCGTGTTATTGCCGATGAACCCGATTTCAATGGCGGCATCTACAGCAGGAGAGAGTTTGAACAACATGGTACGGGTGATGGCATTGGGATAGTTGGCCTTCATGTAGGCATCAAGGTTCTCTTCCTGCTTCTTGGTATATTTGCTGTCCGTTACTTCCACCAGGATATTGGCGAAGTTAGGTTTGGGACCGACGGAAGTGGAGGCCAGATAGTAACGCAACGGTGTGCTGCCGAATGTGACGGATACCCGTTTCACTTCCGGCTGCTGCATCAGATGCGCTTCCACCTTTTTCATTTCGGTTTCTACTTCGCGGATGCTGTACCCGTCCGGATAGAATACATCTGCCCGAAAGTAGGGCTTGTCCAGAGAAGGGAAGAAGTTCTGGGGCATCAGCCCCATGACGATGAGGGAGAGGATGAACAGTGCTGTAATGCTTCCAAGGGTCAACGCCTTCTTGCGTATCAGTGTGCTGAGGATGGAGGCGAATTTATGGTAGAAAGGCTTGTCGTATGGGTCCTTGCTACCATCTTTAGCCTTTGCTTTCAGTATGAAGTTGCCGAATGTAGTGGTTTGTGTCAACGCCAGCACCCAACTTAATCCCAGGGAAATGGCCAACACTACGAATAGCGGTTTCACGATTTCGGCTACGGAAGAGGGAGCCAGATACAGTGGCAGAAACGAACAGATGGCAATGAACGTTGCTCCAGCAATCCCCATTGGGGACCGGTGGCACCGTCTATCAGCGCTTTTCGGCGGTCGATGCCGCGGGCAATGGCAATTTGGGCATTATCTGTCACCACGATGGCATTGTCCACCAGCATTCCCATGGCTATGATGAATCCGGCGAGGGAGGTCCGGTTCAGACCTACGCCAAGAAACGACATAATGAGCAGTGTGCCTCCGATAGAGAATATAAGGGAAGAGCCAATCAGTACTCCTGCACGCATGCCCATCACCAGCATGATGATTACAATCACAATCAGGATGGATTCTATCAGATTGATGATGAACCCGTTGTTGGCTTCTTGGGCAATCACGTTTTCGGGATACAGACTTTCCAGTTCCAGCCCCACGGGGATGAGGGGCATGAGTTCGGCAAGCCTCCGGTCTACCAGTTCACCGGTTTTTACCACATCCTTTGTCGGGTCGGTGGAGATGCCGATACCGATGGCGCGCTTTCCGTTGACGTGCATGATATTGCCGGGAGGTTCCATGTATCCCTTTTCAATGATGGCGATGTCACCCAGCTTGACTTGTCCGCCGGAGGTAGTGATAACCTGGTTGCGGATATCATCGACAGTCGTGTAGGTACCGTTGGCCACAATGCGTAACTGTTGTTCTCCGGCGCTGATTTCACCCGTATTGATAATCTGGTTCTGCGATTGTAGCAGGCTGGCCAGCTGCTTGGGGTCGATACCCATTCCTGCCAGCTTGTTTACGGAGATGAATATATGGATGACCTCTGTCTGTGTACCGAAAAGGGCTACCTTCATCACACCGTCTGCCGTGATGACTTGTGTCTTGATTCGTTCCGCCCAGTTTCTCATTTCTTCATAAGAGAAACCGTCGTCACCCACCAGGCCGTAATAGATGCCGAAAACGTCTCCAAAATCATCCGAGACGGTCGGTACAGAAGAGCCTGCGGGGCAGTTGGGGCTGTATGTTGAGCACTTTACGCCGCAGTTCGTCCCACTTCTGCGGAATGGATGCGGCAGAGAGTGACGGTTGCAGTTCGAGGTTATCTTGGAGAGTCCGTACATGGACTCTGACTTTATCTTGTAGACGCCGCTCATCGACTGTATTTCTCGGGAGATGGGTTCGGTGACGAGCCGTTCCACTTCTGCCGGCTCCGCTCCCCGGGTAGCGTGTCATGATGACTGCCGACTTGATGACGAAAGGTGCGTCTTCCTTCTTTCCCAACCTGCCGAATGACAGTATACCGCCGATAAGCAGCACAGCCAGAAAGAAGTAGACTATCTTCGTGTTGTCTAATGAATATTGGGCTAGATTCATAATGAATATTTTTTAGATAAATGGGGAATGTAATGTGCCAATGTGATTATCACATTAGTACCTTTATTGCTTCTCCTTCTGTCAGCTGGTATACTCCGGCCGTCACAACGGTTTCTCCCGGTTCCAACCCTTTAGAAATAAGCAGGTTTGCCTCTCCCGTTGGAGAATAAACGGTCACTTCGCGGCGACTGACTTTATTACCTTCCACCACCCATACATACGTTTTCCGGTTTTCACTGTCGCCAAATACGGCGCTTAACGGTACATTCATCAGCTTTTCTTCCAGAAAGGGAGCGACATCCGATGCCAGCTTTATTTTGCATGTGAATCCCGGTTTTACGTCATAACGTGTACGGTCAAAGTGCGGGTCGTCAATTGTTATTGTCACCGGAATACCCGTCCCTGCTGTGGAGATGTCAAGATACTCTTCCAGTCTGGCATCGAAAGCCTCTGTGGGGTAGCTGTCGAACACCACCTTGAACTTTACGTCCTTGGCACGGAGCAGATAGAGATAATCATCCGGTACGGTGAACTTGATTCGTAGCTTCTGTGTATTTACCAGCTGTACAAACCCCCTTCTCCTGCATTGACACGCTGATAGTTCTCTACCAGCCGTTTTACGATGGAACCCTCGAAAGGGGCTGTCAGCCGCGTATCCCGCATATTGTTGCCGGACAACTCGTAAGTGGATTTTGCTTTCTGATAGTTGGCTACGCTGATTTCGTATTCCTGCACGGAGATAGCCTGGCGGCCAAGCAGCCGTTTGTTACGTTCCACTTGTGCGGCAGCTGTTTCGTAGGCAGCCTTGTCGGCTGCATATTGCAGGGAGATGTCGCGTGGGTCGATGGCGGCAATCAGTTGCCCCTTTTTTTACCCGCTGTCCCTCTACAACCGGGAGGCTGATGATTTGTCCGCTGACGCGGAAGGCAAGTCTCACATATTCCACGGCTTCCACTATTCCGGAGAAGTCTTTGCGGATAACCGACTGTGAACTGACTTGCGCAGTCTTCACCGGTCGGATAAGGGTATTGCTACCCTTTTGTTTTTGCCCGCACGACGTGATGAGCAACGCCATGACCAGGGCGAAAAGAAACATTTTTTTCATTGGTAAACAAGTATATAGTTATTCGTTCAGGTATATATAAAAAACATAAAAACCGGGGAAAACAACCAAATGTTCTCCCGGTTATAGGATAAATGATGATTTAATGTGCCAATGTGCTAATTGGCTGCGCAATGTTTATGCTGCGCTATCACGCCGCAGGTCATTGGCACATTGGCATATTAATTTTCAATTCCGTCCCCCGTTCCAGCGTATATGGGTGTCCGTAGACTTGTATGTCCACTTTGCTGCCTGCTGTAAGCGAGATTTCGATTTCTTTTCCTACCCGTATGTGAAGTGTGTTTTTCAGATAATTCACCTTGAATGAATAGCTGTCCCATTTTTGCGGTATGACAGGGGAGAAACACAACGTCTCCTTCAGCACCTGCATACCTGCAAATCCGCGTACAATGGCCAGCCAGCTGCCGGGCATACTGGTTATGTGCAGACCTTGGTCCGCTTCGTTGTTGTAGTCGTCCAGGTCAAGCCGTGTGGCATGCAGGAAAAGCTGGTAAGCTTTTTCCACTTTGCCGATGCGTGCAGCCAGGATGGAATGGATGTGGGGAGAAAGGGAGGATTCGTGTACGGTCATCGGCTCATAGAACTCGAAATTGCGGCGGACGGTTTCCGTGTCAAAATAGAAATAATAGAGGTAAAGTCCGAGCAACACGTCACTCTGCTTGATGTAGCAAGAGCGCAGAATGCGGTCCCATGACCAATGTTGGTTGATGGGGCGTTCTTCGGCAGGAATGTTATCTGTACTTTCCAGTACTTTATCCATATAGCCGTCATTTTGGATAAAAATACCCCGTTCCTTGTCTTCCGGCAGATACATGTGTTCGATGATGTCTCTCCACCGGGCACTTTCCTTCACTTGGTCGAGATTGGTGATGCGGCGTATGTGGGCATATTCATCTGGATATTGCTGTGCCACCATTTCCAGAAAACGGAGGGTCATCTTGAGGCACTGTATACAGGAATAGTTAGTGTACCAGTTGTTGTCCACATTGTTTTCGTATTCATCCGGGCCGGTAACCCCCCAGTATGACATATTTCTGTTTGGGTTGGGAGAAGGATACCCGTTGGCTCCAGAAACGGCTGACGGCAATCATTACTTCCAGGCCATATTTAGCGATATAGTCCATATTGCCCGTCAGCGCTGCATGCTGAACGATGGCATAGACAATGATATTGTTACGGTGGATTTCCTCGAAGGTTATTTCCCATTCACTGTGGCATTCCTCTCCATTGTTGGTTACCTGCGGAAACAACGCTGCACCGTCCTTGAAACCCAGTTTACGGGCGTTTTCGATGGCTTTGGGAAGCTGGTTGTACCGATATGCCAGCAAGTTCTTTGCAATCTCTTTGGGAGTGGAGAGCAGAAAAAACGGTACACAACACAGTTCCGTGTTCCAATAAGTATTTCCGCCATATTTTTCTCCGGTGAATCCTTTGGGGCCGATGTTTAGGCGCGGATCATCTCCCCGGTAAGTCTGATACAGCTGGAATATGTTGTACCGGATACCTTGTTGCGCTTCCGGATCCCCTTCGATGACGACATCCGTTTCGTCCCAGATTTCCTGCCAGGCCCTTCGATGCTCTTCTACCAGCGTATTCCAGCCTATGCTCTTGGCTTCGCGTGCCTCGGCCACGGAGTGTTCCACCAATTCACTCCGTTCGTGGTAGAGAGAAGAAGCAATGGCGGTGTATTTGATGAGTGTCACGTTGTCTCCGGGTTTCACGTCGGCACCTACGCTGAAACCGGTCTGCTTTTCCTTTTCTATCCGTATGAGGTTGGCAGTGGTTTCCTTGTTGTTTTTGAAGAATTGGTAAGTCATGGCGTAGCACACTTGTGCATCTTCCCGGCGGGTCTGTGTCCAGAGATAGGCACAGCTGCTGGTAGAACCGGAACGCAGTATGTTCCATATTTTCAGGTTTGGCAGATCGGCATCGTCTACTATATTCCCGTCAAGGATGGGCACGAGTGAGATTCTGCCGGTATAGTTGATGGAAGACACGCTGTACTTGATGAGACAGAGGTTGGGTCTTGCCATATTTGTGATATGCTCTACATGGATGCGGAGCTGGTTTCCGCGAGGAGACGTCACCTCCATGTCCCGGTAGAAGATACCTTCCTTCATATCCAGCGGCGGTTGAAGCTGTCGACATCCCAGCCTGCCAAATCGAGTTCCTCATCGATGAGGCGCAGGTTGATGCGGCTCCAGTCAGCAGCCTTGGGTATACGGGTGTAATATGGGGGAAATCCGTTTTTCCACCATCCTACGCGGGTTTGTCCAGGAAAGTGATGCCGGCCACAA
>ENA-OQEF01000029-OQEF01000029.1-human-gut-metagenome-genome-assembly--contig:-NODE-29-length-7127-cov-0.412143_pt1 | contig 7127 bp, 8 predicted proteins | sample MGYA00242792_ERZ504629 | MGnify/ENA primary metagenome ERZ504629 (study PRJEB26092, sample SAMD00036301) | human gut metagenome | host: Homo sapiens | study: EMG produced TPA metagenomics assembly of the... | reverse complement strand
CCGCAAGACAGCAAAAAACGCTATTCTCGAAAATCCGCGGAGGTGCAGGAGCGACGAAGCAGCTATCTTTGCCGGCGACCTCTTCCGCATGTACACCAAGTATTGCGAATCCAAGGGATGGAAAATGGAGATATCCAGCGCCAACGAAGGTGCAGCCGGCGGTTTCAAGGAAATTGTCTGCTCCGTGACGGGCGACAATGTATACGGCACACTGAAATATGAATCGGGCGTGCACCGCGTGCAGCGCGTACCGGCCACAGAAACGCAAGGACGGGTACACACCTCAGCCGCCAGCGTAGCCGTGCTTCCCGAAGCCGAAGAGTTCGACGTAGTTATCAACGAAGGTGAAATCAAGTGGGACACCTTCCGAAGCGGTGGTGCCGGCGGTCAGAACGTGAACAAGGTGGAATCCGGCGTGCGCCTGCGCTACAACTGGAAGAATCCCAACACAGGCATAGTCGAAGAAATCCTCATCGAATGTACCGAGACGCGCGACCAGCCCAAGAACAAGGAACGCGCCCTCTCGCGCTTGCGTACCTTCATCTACGATAAGGAACACCAGAAGTACATCGACGACATCGCCTCCAAGCGTAAGACGATGGTCAGCACTGGCGACCGCTCCGCCAAGATACGCACCTACAACTATCCGCAAGGACGCATCACGGACCACCGCATCAACTACACCATCTACAATCTCGCCGCCTTCATGGACGGAGACATCCAAGACTGCATCGACCACCTGATTGTGGCGGAAAATGCAGAAAGACTGAAAGAGAGCGAACTGTAAGGCAGTGATAAGTAACCCGTAACTAAAAAATAATATGAACAAACAGCAATTATTCGAGAACATCAAGCGCAAGAAGTCATTCCTTTGCGTAGGTCTTGACACCGACATCAAGAAAATACCCGAACATCTTCTGAAAGAGGAAGACCCTATATTCGCTTTCAACAAAGCCATCATCGACGCAACTGCCGACCTCTGCATCGCCTACAAGCCCAATCTGGCATTTTATGAGAGCATGGGCGTGAAAGTGGATAGCTTTCGAGAAAACCGTAAACTACATCAAGCAGAACTATCCCGACCAATTCATCATCGCCGACGCCAAACGCGGTGACATCGGGAACACCTCTGCCATGTATGCCCGTACCTTCTTCGAAGAGCTGGATATAGATTCCGTAACCGTAGCTCCCTACATGGGCGAAGACAGTGTGACCCCGTTCCTTACGTACGAAGGCAAATGGGTAATCCTGCTTGCGTTGACCAGCAACAAAGGCTCGCACGACTTCCAGCTGACGGAAGACACCAACGGCGAACGCCTCTTCGAAAAAGTGCTCCGCAAATCCCAGGAGTGGGCCAGTGACGAACAGATGATGTACGTAGTAGGCGCCACACAAGGCCGCGCCTTCGAAGATATCCGCAAGATTGTTCCCGAACACTTCCTATTGGTTCCCGGCGTAGGCGCACAAGGCGGCTCCCTGGAAGAAGTCTGCAAGTATGGCATGAACAAGACTTGCGGCCTGATTGTCAACTCCAGCCGTGGCATCATCTACGTGGACAAGACAGAGAACTTCGCCGCCGCCAGCCGAAAAGCAGCCCAAGAAGTGCAGGCACAGATGGCGGAAGAGTTGAAAAAAAGTGATTAACGACTAACGCTTAATGTTCGAAAGAAAGATTATCAACGACCCTGTCTTCGGGTTCATCAACACTACCAAAGGGGTTGTTGTACGATGTTGTACGACATCCTCTTTTGCAACGTCTAAACCGTATCAAGCAACTGGGGTTGTCCTCTGTCGTATATCCCGGTGCGCAGCATACACGGTTCCAACACTCTTTGGGAGCCTTCTACCTGATGAGTGAGGCCATCCAGCAACTTGCCACCAAAGGAAACTTTATCTTCGACAGCGAAGCCGAAGCTGTGGAAGCCGCTATCCTGATGCACGACATCGGCCACGGCCCCTTCTCCCACGTACTGGAAAATACCATCGTGCAGGGCGTCTCCCACGAAGACATCTCCTTGATGCTGATGGAACGTATCAACAAGGAAATGAACGGACAGTTGACACTCGCCATTCAAATTTTCAAGGATGAATACCCCCAAGCGCTTCCTGCACCAACTGGTAAGCGGGCAACTGGATATGGACCGCCTGGACTACCTGCGCCGCGACAGCTTCTATACCGGAGTGACCGAAGGCAACATTGGCTCCGCCCGCATTATCAAGATGCTGGATGTAAAGGATGACCACCTGGTAGTAGAGTCCAAAGGCATCTATTCTATTGAGAACTTCCTCACCGCCCGCCGCCTGATGTACTGGCAAGTCTATCTGCACAAAACCTCCGTTGCCTACGAGAAAATGCTGATTAGCACCCTGCTCCGCGCCAAGGAACTGGCAAGCCGCGGCATAGACCTCTTTGCCTCACCCGCCTTGAAATTCTTTCTATACAACGACATCAGCCGGGAGGCATTCTACAACAATCCCGAATGTTTGGAGAATTTCATTCAGTTGGACGATAATGACATCTGGACTGCCCTCAAGGTATGGAGCCGCCATTCGGACAAGGTTTTGTCCACCTTGAGCGCCGGCATGATTAACCGAAACATCTTCAAAGTCGAGATTTCTACCGACCTATTAGTGAGGAACGGAAAAAAAGAACTAACTTTGCAAAATCAGTGAACAACTGAACATCCCTCTCTCCGAAGCGAGATATTTCATCTCTACCCCCAGCATCGAGAAGAATATGTACGACGAGGCAGATGACAGTATTGACATCCTCTACAACGACGGCAGCATCAAGAATATTGCCGAAGCATCGGATATGCTCAATATCTCTCTTCTGTCCAAGAAAGTAAAAAAAGTACTACTTATGCTACCAACGTTTGCATAGATAAGTATAAAATATTCACCTCAGGACAAGGAAATATAAAAAAAAAGTCCGTTATTTGCGTTTTGAAACCATCTAACAAGAATAAGACATGGAGTTCTCTGCTAAACAAATTGCAACATTTATCCAAGGAGAAATTGTTGGAGACGAGAATGCTACCGTTCACACCTTTGCGAAAATCGAAGAGGGAATACCGGGAGCCATCTCCTTTCTATCCCAACCCCAAATATACCCCCTACATATACGAAACCCAATCAAGCATTGTTCTGGTAAACAAGGACTTTGTTCCGGAACAAGAAGTGAAAGCCACCCTGATTAAAGTGGACAATGCGTATGAAAGTCTTGCTAAATTGCTAAATCTTTATGAGCAAAGCAAGCCAAAGCGGGTGGGAATTGACTCTCTGGCCTTTGTTGCCGAGACAGCTAAAATTGGCAAGGATGTTTACATTGCGCCTTTTGCCTGCATTGGCGAATACGCAGAGGTGGGAGACAATACGGTCATTCATCCGCACGTCACGATTGGCAGCGGTGCCAAAGTGGGCAATGACTGTATTATTTACGCTAACTCCACCATCTACCACGATTGCCGGGTAGGAAACCACTGCATCCTGCACTCCGGTTGCGTTATCGGTGCAGACGGTTTTCGGCTTCGCCCCCCACTTCCGAGGGCTATGAAAAAATACCGCAAATAGGTATCACTATCCTGGAAGACCATGTGGAAATCGGTGCCAACACGTGTGTGGACCGTGCTACTATGGGAGCCACCATCGTACATAGCGGTGTGAAACTGGATAATTTGATTCAGGTGGCACACAATGATGAAATAGGCTCCCACACCGTAATGGCGGCGCAAGTAGGTGTAGCAGGTTCTACCAAGATAGGAGAATGGTGCATGTTCGGCGGGCAGGTAGGCATTGCAGGTCATATTCATATTGGCAACAAAGTGAACCTTGGCGCACAGTCTGGTGTTCCCAGTAGCATAAAGGACGGTAGCAGCTTATCGGTACCCCTCCTATGGAGCTGAAACAATATTTCAAGGCATCCATCGCACAAAGAAGTTTGCCGGAAATGCAAGTGGAACTGCGCCAGCTCCGCAAAGAATTGAATGAACTTAAACAACTATTAAATAAGTAACCAATGTTAAAACAAAAGACTCTAAAAGATAGCTTTTCGCTTAGTGGAAAAGGTCTTCATACGGGACTTGACCTAACCGTTACTTTCAATCCTGCTCCGGATAACCATGGATACAAAATCCAACGTATCGACTTGGAAGGACAGCCTACCTTCGATGCCGTTGCAGACAACGTATCCGAAACTACCCGTGGAACTGTAATCTCCAAAAACGGAGTAAAGGTGAGCACAGTGGAGCATGGTATGGCAGCCCTCTATGCATTGGGTATCGATAACTGCTTGATACAGGTAAACGGACCGGAATTTCCCATTCTGGACGGAAGCGCCCAATATTATGTCAACGAAATAGAGCGCGTAGGCACTGTAGAACAAAATGCCGTAAAAGATTTCTATATCATCAAGTCCAAAATTGAATTCCGTGACGAAACAACCGGCTCTTCCATCATCGTGTTGCCGGACGAGAACTTCAGCTTGAATGTATTGGTATCATACGATTCCAACATCCTCCCCAACCAGTTTGCAACGCTGGAGGACATGACGAAGTTCAAGGATGAAATCGCCGCAAGCCGTACTTTCGTGTTTGTACGCGAAATTGAGCCGTTGCTGCAAGCCGGTCTTATCAAGGGCGGCGACCTTGACAATGCGATTGTTATTTACGAACGCGAAATGTCCCAGGAAAACTATGACAAGCTGGCCGACGTGATGGGTGTTCCTCATATGGACGCCAAACAATTGGGATATATCAACCACAAACCTTTGGTGTGGCCCAATGAATGCGCCCGCCACAAGTTACTTGATGTCATCGGTGACCTGGCCTTGATAGGCAAGCCCATCAAGGGCCGTATCATCGCTACCCGCCCGGGACACACTATCAACAATAAGTTCGCCCGCCAGATGCGCAAGGAAATCCGTTTGCACGAAATACAAGCCCCTACCTACGACTGCAACCGCGAACCGATTATGGATGTAAACCGCATCCGCGAACTTCTGCCTCACCGTTACCCGATGCAATTGGTGGACAAAGTCATAGAAATAGGTGCCAACTACATTGTAGGTGTCAAGAACGTAACTTCCAACGAACCTTTCTTTCAGGGACACTTCCCGCAGGAACCCGTAATGCCCGGTGTGTTGCAGATAGAGGCAATGGCACAGACGGGAGGTTTGCTTGTACTGAATTCAGTGGACGAACCGGAACGTTACTCCACCTACTTCATGAAGATTGACGGTGTGAAATTCCGCCAGAAAGTGGTACCGGGAGACACGCTCATCTTCCGTGTAGAGCTGATGGCCCCCATACGCCGCGGCATCTCTACCATGAAAGGTTATGTGTTCGTAGGCGAAAAAAGTTGTCTGCGAAGCAGAGTTTATGGCGCAAATAGTTAAGAACAAATAATAAAATTTACGATTAGACTATTTACGATTTACGATTCAAATTACTCGTGAGAATTATCACATTCGGATAAAATCGTATATACAGTAAATCGCAAGTATTCTCAATCGTAAATCGTAAATAGCTAAATCGTAAATAATATGATAAGTCCCTTAGCGTATATTCATCCCGAAGCTAAAATCGGGGAAAACGTAGAGATTGCTCCTTTTGTTTTCATTGACAAGAATGTGGTAATCGGTGATAACAACAAGATTATGGCAAACGCCAACATTCTGTACGGTGCACGCATCGGTAATGGAAACACCATTTTCCCGGGAGCCGTTATCGGTGCCATTCCCCCAGGATTTAAAGTTCAGAGGGGAGGAAAGCACTGCTGAAATCGGAGACAACAATATCATACGTGAAAACGTAACTGTCAACCGCGGTACAGCTGCCAAAGGCAGAACCATCGTCGGCAATAACAATCTCCTAATGGAAAGTGTGCACGTGGCGCACGATGCCCTGATAGGCAACGGCTGTATCATTGGCAACTCTACAAAAATGGCGGGTGAAATTGTCATCGACGATTATTCCATCATCAGCGCCAATGTACTGATGCACCAATTCTGCCATGTGGGCGGTTATGGTATGATACAGGGCGGCTGCCGTTTCAGCAAGGACATCCCGCCGTACATCATTGCCGGACGCGAGCCTATCTGCTATGCGGGGAATCAATGTGGTAGGGTTACGCCGCCGTGGCTTCTCCAACGAGACCATCGAGAAAATCCATGATGCCTATCGTATTATCTATCAAGGCGGTCTGAACAATACGGATGCCTTGAAGAAAATCGAGGATGAAATGGAAATGACACCGGAAATAAGCTATATCGTAAACTTTATACGTGAATCAGCCCGCGGCATTATCCCCGCAGGAAAATGAAAAAACGTATGATTTACACAAAATCAGAAGTCAGAAATCATAAATTATAAATCATCATGATCTACAGATTTACAATCATCTCTGATGAGGTGGACGATTTTGTCAGAGAAATACAGATAGACCCGGAAGCTACCTTTTATGACTTCCATGAAGCGATTCTAAAGTCGGCAGGCTACACCAACGACCAGATGACTTCTTTCTTCATTTGCGATGATGACTGGGAAAAAGAGAAAGAAATTACGCTGGAAGAAATGGACGACAATCCGGAAATGGACAGTTGGGTGATGAAAGAGACCCAGCTGAGCGAACTGGTTGAAGACGAGAAGCAGAAACTTCTCTATGTATTCGATTATATGACTGAACGCTGCTTCTTCATCGAGCTTTCTGAAATCATTACCGGAAAAGAAATGAAAGGCGCCAAATGCACCAAGAAAGCGGGTGAAGCTCCCAAGCAGACCGTTGACTTTGAAGAAATGGCAGCTGCCGGCGGTTCCCTGGATTTGGACGAAAACTTTTACGGCGACCAAGACTTCGATATGGAAGATTTCGACAAAGAGGGTTTCGGCGGTTTGGACGAAGCCGGGAACTCCTTCGAAGAAGAAAAATATTAAACAGACATTATTCCCCTTCAGAAAGGCGCGGATTGTTATGGTTCGCGCCTGAATTTTATACCCGCATGCACACCCTAATCGTACTTATCGGCCCCACCGGAGTAGGCAAAACAGAATTAAGCCTCCGATTGGCAGAACATTTCCATACTTGTATCGTCTCGGCCGATTCGAGACAACTCTATGCAGATTTAAAAG
>ENA-OQEF01000028-OQEF01000028.1-human-gut-metagenome-genome-assembly--contig:-NODE-28-length-7176-cov-0.419067_pt1 | contig 7176 bp, 12 predicted proteins | sample MGYA00242792_ERZ504629 | MGnify/ENA primary metagenome ERZ504629 (study PRJEB26092, sample SAMD00036301) | human gut metagenome | host: Homo sapiens | study: EMG produced TPA metagenomics assembly of the... | reverse complement strand
CACGGTCTTTCTTTCCTTCATTTAACCTCAGAAGCAGCACCTACATAAAGAACCAGCTACACCGCCAGACAACTTGGCCAAAACGTTCCTGCAGTTTTTCCTTGTCATAATCAGATTTCGTAGATACAATCTGAGCCTTGATTTGCTCGCAACGTTCCTTGATGTTTTCTTTATCACCGGCACCGTTTACAATAGTTGTATTATCCTTGGAAACAGTTACCTTGTCGGCAGTACCCAACATTTCGATAGTAGCTTGTTCCAGCTTCAGACCTTTTTCCTCGCTGATGACAACACCACCGGTCAGCACTGCAATATCTTCCAACATTTCCTTGCGACGGTCACCGAAGCCCGGAGCCTTCACTGCACAAATCTTCAACTGAGAACGCAGACGGTTTACAACCAAAGTTGTCAGCGCTTCGCTATCCACATCTTCTGCAATAACCAGCAAAGGACGACCGGTCTGTACTGCCGGTTCGAGGATAGGCAGGAAATCTTTCAGGTTGGAAATCTTCTTATCATAAATCAGGATGTACGGTTTTTCCATTTCGCACTCCATCTTCTCCGTATTGGTAACGAAGTAAGCAGAGAGGTAACCACGGTCGAACTGCATACCTTCAACCACACCGATAGTAGTATCAGTACCCTTTGCCTCTTCGATAGTGATAACACCGTCTTTGGAAACTTTGCGCATAGCGTCTGCAATCAGCTTGCCGATAACGGGGTCGTTATTGGCAGAAACGGAAGCAACTTGCTCAATCTTGTCATAATTGTCACCCACTGTTTCCGCCTGGCCTTTGATAGAATCAACCACTTTGGCAACAGCCTTGTCGATACCGCGTTTGATATCCATCGGCTAGCACCGGCAGTCACGTTCTTCAGACCTTCGGCTACGATAGCCTGAGCCAAAACAGTAGCAGTTGTAGTACCCGTCACCTGCATCGTCGCCGGTCTTGGAAGCAACTTCCTTTACCAGCTGTGCGCCAGTATTCTGATATGCGTCTGCCAACTCTACTTCTTTAGCTACCGTTACACCATCTTTCGTGATGTGGGGAGCACCGAATTTCTTTTCGATGATAACGTTACGACCTTTAGGGCCGAGGGTTACTTTTACTGCATTTGCCAGTGTGTCGATACCTTTCTTCAATTGGTCGCGGGCATCGATATTGAATAATATTTCTTTTGCCATAACTATATTTACATTTTAACGATTTACAATTTACAAATTAACCTAAAACAGCGAGCACATCGCTTTGACGCATGATGAGGTACTTGGTTCCTTCAACTTCCAGTTCAGTACCGGCATACTTGCCATACAGCACTGTGTCACCAACCTTCAACACCATTTCTTCGTCTTTTGTTCCGTTGCCTACTGCAATAACTTCACCTTTCAAAGGTTTCTCTTTCGCTGTATCAGGAATAATGATACCGCCAATTGTCTTTTCTTCTGCAGGTGCAGGGAGTATCAGCACTCTGTCTGCTAATGGTTTAATGTTCATAATCTTTTTGTTTTATATGTTATACATTTGTTATAATGGTAATTTTGCTTTAAACAAGCGATAAACAACTTACGAAAACCGTGCCAAACGAACAAGCTGATTGTTTGGCAGACAAAGGCTGACAAAATGGCAAAGTATACAACAATATTTGCTATCTTTGCAGCCTCAAAAATGATTTGACTTATGAACGCAATATGGATAGTCCTCCCCATTCTTACCTTATTGATGTTTGAACTGGGACTGACATTACAAACCGAAGACTTTTAAACTGTTCCGCAAACGTCCCCGCCCCATTATTGCCGGGCTGGCAGGCCAAATCATCCTACTGCCGATGCTGGCATTTGCTTTAGGACATGTCTTCCAGCTCGAACCTCTGTTCTTTATCGGCATCATACTCATAGCTGCTCGCCAGGCGGCAGCTCATCCAACATCTTCTCCATGATAGCCAAAGGAGACGTAGCATTGTCCGTGTCACTGACGGCATGTAGCAGCATTATTACGCTGTTCACTATCCCCGTGATTATGGAATTCGCCACACACTTTGTAGACAGCAATCTGGACATAGATATCCATCTCCCCGTAGGCAGCCTTATCATGCAGAACCTGGTTCTGATGTTTCTTCCCATTGTAGCCGGCATATTCACGAAGCGCTACCGTCCGCAAATGGCAGAAAGGATTCATAAGATATTGTCCAAGACAGCCTTTCCCGCACTTATCCTGCTGGCAACCATCTTCTTCATACAGCACCATGCTACCATCACCGGCCAATTCGGCAAACTGGGCCTCTGCATCTCCATTCTTATCCTGCTGGCTATGGGAGGCGGCGTAGTGCTATCGAAGTCCATGCGCCTCAACCGGAAAGAACAACGTACACTCATTATAGAAATCGGTATGCAGAATGCCGCACAAGCAATTGCTGTTGCCAGTAGTCCGTTTGTATTCAACAATGACATTATTGCAATACCTGCCATTATCTACGCACTGGTAATGAATGTTATTCTGCTGATTTATGTGGGAGTGGTGAAGCGGCAAAGATAATCTTCCAACCGGTATCTCCCCTTCTTCTGTGTCGCTTTTCCATACTGTATCACTTTCCGGGGGCAAAAATGCAAACAAGCCATACAATGAATGCACTGCTTTCCCCACACCGGATGCCATCCACCAACCGGATATTACCTACCGGACAAGATTTGCCGCATATTCCGCAAGAGATACAGCCTTCATCTACATGGAAACTCCTTGTACCAATGACAAAACGGACAAACAAAGGATTCACGACATACGTTTTCAGCCAGGCAGCACTGCCCTCATGCACATTCCAGACCCTCTTCCGTGCAATGACATCTTCGGCAATCGAAGCGACAGCATGCCGTGCGTTCTCTATCTTCTTACGGCAAAGCGCCCCATCGTCCAAATTGAACATCGGTACGTAGGTATTGGGCATTGCAACAGACCAGGCAGCATCCAACGGAAAATGTTCCGCCAGGCGGTTCATTCCCTTTCCCATATCGTCCCCGCATGTACATACGGCATAACGGTAACAGCAGTCCGGCAACCGGAGCTGCGACAAAAAAATCAATCAAGACACGGGGTGCATACCATGAGTGTACCGGAAAAACAATACCCAGTCTGTCAGCTGTCGACAGCCCTGCGGGTATCGAGCCTTGCTTAAGGCAATCAACAATGCTGACGGCAGTATCATGCATAGCCTCTGCAAGCAATTCTGCAATCCAGCGTGAGTTTCCGGTTGCGGTAAAATAAAGTATCATCGGCAATATGTTTTGCCGACAAAGGTAGTGATTTGACTTGAATTCCTTCTATTCCAGCAGCTCTTCTATGGAATAATTTTCCCAGAACGCTTTTGTAGAATGTACCAATGAACTGCCCATATAGAGCAGGAACAATGCCGCTATGACAATCATCAGGAAACTGACGAGGGCATTGTGTTTTTCTTGCTTAAGCTCAACAGAAACCATAAGAACCTCCTTTTTTGTCAGTACAAAGATAAATGCAGGATGTTTCATTTTTCCTACGCCACTATTACAAATACCTATATTTGTGCCATAAATATACAAAAAAAGGAGCAATTTTGTGCTCCTTTTTAAATGTATTTCAGTTTTTATTATTTCAGTTCGCTAACCAGCTCTTGGGGAGTGACCATTTTCTGCTCTCCGGTCTCCATGTTTTTCAATGTCACCTTACCTTCATTCATTTCATTCTCACCCACCAGGGCCACAAACGGGATGGCTTTGGAGTTCGCATACCCCATCTGTTTCTTCATCTTGCTTGCATCGGGGAAAATCTCGGCACGGATGCCTGCCGCACGCACTTCAGTCAATACATTCATTGAGAATGCGGCCTCTTTCTCACCAAAGTTGATAAACAGTAACTGAGTACCGTTCACCGCTTCTTTCGGATAAAGGTCAAGCTGGTTCAGCACATCAAAGATACGGTCTGCACCGAACGAGATACCGACACCACTGACACCGGACATACCGAATACACCCGTCAAGTTGTCATAGCGTCCTCCACCAGTAATACTGCCGATTTGCACATCCAGCGCCTTTACTTCGAAGATGGCACCGGTATAGTAATTCAAGCCACGGGCCAATGTCAAATCCAGCTCGATTTCGTTCTTCAAGCCAAGGTTCTTTAAGGTGGAAAGGATAAATTCACTTTCCTCCACGCCCTTCAGTCCGGTCTCGCTGACAGCAAGAACTTCCTTCAGAGTTGCAAGTTTCTCTTCATTACTTCCGCTCAACAAAATGATAGGTTGCAGTTTGGCGATAGCCTCGTCACTGATGCCTTTCTCTTTCAACTCGGCATTGACATTGTCCAGACCTATCTTATCCAACTTATCAATGGCCACAGTAATATCAACAATCTTGTCAGACTCACCGATGATTTCGGCAATGCCACTCAATACCTTACGGTTGTTAATCTTGATACAAACACGGATGCCGAAGCGGGGTAAATATCGTATCGACAATTTGCATCAGCTCCACCTCATTCAGCAAGGAATCACTGCCTACCACATCGGCATCGCACTGATAGAACTCACGATAGCGTCCTTTTTGCGGACGGTCGGCGCGCCACACGGGCTGTATCTGATAACGTTTGAAAGGAAAAGTTATTTCATCGCGGTGCATCACCACGTAGCGGGCAAAAGGTACTGTGAGGTCATAGCGCAAACCTTTCTCGCAAAACTTGCAGGCAAGTCTCGGAGCATTACGGCTCAACAGTTCTTCATCTGTCAGTCCGGAAAAGTAATCACCGGAGTTCTGTATCTTGAACAAAAGCTTGTCGCCTTCCTCACCATACTTCCCCATCAAGGTAGAAAGCATTTCCATCGAGGGCGTTTCTATCTGCTGAAAACCATAGAGATGATACACCTCACGAATCGTATTGAATATATAGTTACGCTTCGCCATTTCTACGGGCGAGAAGTCACGGGTTCCTTTCGGAATACTTGGTTTTGCTGCCATAATCAGTTCAATTATTTTAAAAATCGGACGACAAAGTTACAGTATTTTATTGATTAAGAAAAGAGAATGTTTACCTTTGTATCATTACCGTCGCATAAAAACGACCAAAACAAACTTCAAACTTACACATTTATGAAAGAGAGACTGATTTTATTCTGCATGTTGTTGCTATGCGGCATCGGTGTTAGCCGGGCACAATCCGGCAACGCCAAAGACTTCGACCAAAAAGAAGAAGCCATCGTACAAAAGCTGCAACAAGCCGTCAATGAGAAAAACTATAAAGAAGCCGAAAAGAACGGTAAGGCTTTGATAACTCTGTTCAAAGAACAAGACGAGAACACTCAGAAAAAGTACAGCTGGCTCATACAGTCCTATTACTACAATTTAGCCTGCTCCAATCCTTGTTAAAGAAAAAAGGTGAAGCCATCAAAAATTTAGAACTGGCCTACGACAATGGATTTCAAGATTACAACCACATGATGAATGATACCGACTTAGACAACCTGCGCAGCGATAAACGGTTCAAGGCAGTGCTTGCCAAAGTGAAGAAAGTGGGTGACTACCTCGACATACTTCAAAAAAACACCGGGATACACCCACAATGAGCGCCCTGATACACTCCCCCCGCTTCGAATACATCAATCCCAACAACAAGTATTTAGTAGAGGTACGCCAATACTTCAAGTTGGACAGTGTGGCAGGCGCAGGCGACGAATTATCGAAAATAAAGAACATACTTACTTATATACACAATACCATAAAACATGACGGAAACCATGAAAGTCCGGCAGGCAGCAACATCATAAAATGGGCAGAAGCTTGCAAAGGCGGTGCGCGAGGTCTGCATTGCGGAGGTCTTGCCCATGTACTGAAGGATTGTTATCTGTCCATGGGATTTAAGGCACGCCACATCAGCGGATTACCCCAAAAATACATCGGCGAATGCCATTCCATTAACGTAGTTTATTCCAATACCTTGGATAAATGGATATGGGTAGACCCACCAACAATGCCTGGGTGATGGATGAAAACGGCATCATGCTAAGCGTACAAGAAGTGCGCGAACGCCTGCGAGACGGTCGTCCGGTGACCCTAAATGAAGAAGCCAACTGGAACAACCAACAGAAGATTACCAAAGAATATTATTTAGACAGCTATATGGCCAAGAATCTCTATAGCATAAAAGCAGACGATGTACTGCTTTGCCCCTCAGACCCTAATGCGGAAAACTTCTTCCAAGCCAAGTACGTGGTCAATGACGATGCCCTGGTTCTGGCAGTCGCCCTATCAGGAATAAAAAAAACAGATGATGTATCCGGCAGAAACACATCATCTGTTTAAAGCAAACAGACCATCTGTTTCGGGTGAACAGATGGTCTGTTTTTTATGTCTGCATCATGCGTTTAATCTCTGCGTCCCAGGAATATCATGATATAATAAATCAGCGTAGCAAGCGAACCGAGAGCAGCCACTACATAAGTATAGGCAGCCGAGCGGAGTGCATCTTCCGCTTGCGCATGATTATATGAATTCGTAATGCCGGAATTGCTAAGCCATACCAGCGCACGCTTACTTGCATTGATTTCCACCGGCAAGGTGATGAAGCTGAATAAAGTTGTCAATGCAAACAGTATAATGCCCGCCAGCAACAGTTGCGGAAAGGAGTTCAGCAGCAAGATACCTGCCAGCAGCAACCACGTCATCCACTGTGAGGCAAAAGAGACTACCGGCACCAGTTTGCTGCGCATTGTCAACGGAGCGTATGCGCGTGCATGCTGCACGGCGTGACCACATTCGTGGGCTGCAACGGCAGCAGCCATGATGCTGTTACTGCTATAAACACTCTCACTCAGGTTTACTGTCTTATTGGCAGGATTATAATGGTCGGTCAGATGTCCGGGAGTATGCGTCACGGTCACATCGTAAATGCCATTGTCGTGCAGCATCTTCAAAGCAACGTCCGCTCCCGTCATTCCGTTGCCGGTAGGGATTTTAGAGTACTTCTTGAACTTGTTCTGAAGATTCATCTGTACCAGCCAGCTAACGGCGGCAATACCGATAAAAATAATCCATATCATTCCTGTTCCCATAATTTTCTTTCTTTAAATTGTGAATAAATCGAGTCGTTTCTTATTGTATAACAAATAGTCTGCCAAAAATAAAAGGAAACGCTGGCATTGCTCACCGTTTCCTTT
>ENA-OQEF01000025-OQEF01000025.1-human-gut-metagenome-genome-assembly--contig:-NODE-25-length-7383-cov-0.438120_pt1 | contig 7383 bp, 9 predicted proteins | sample MGYA00242792_ERZ504629 | MGnify/ENA primary metagenome ERZ504629 (study PRJEB26092, sample SAMD00036301) | human gut metagenome | host: Homo sapiens | study: EMG produced TPA metagenomics assembly of the... | reverse complement strand
ATATAGACCAAGCCCCAGCATCACGCCTGATTTATAAGTGTATTTCTTGATAAACAAGGCACCGGGAACAGCACAACATCCATATCCCAACAAATAGCACACTACCTGTATCCAAGCTGTTTTTGAATCACTCATACTCATGATGCGCTTGAAAGCTGCAAGCATAGTATCTGTCAGATTATTCGGCACAGCCCAGGCAAAGAAAAGAGTAGTGAGCAGAATGAATGGGAAGAGGATTCCTTTCGGTATTATTTTATTTGATTCCATACGAATTCTCCATTATATAGTTACCCTATTGAAACTTTGTTTTTATTACATTCAAATCTGCTCCAAATAAATCTTGCACGATAGGAACCAATTGTTCATCCTTACCTTGTACATGAATCACCTTTTGCGTATGGACCAATGAGGCACCGGGAGCCAGCTCCGCACCAGGAGAAGACGTTTCAATTTCATAGAAAGGTCCCATTATAGAACCGTCTTCTACCGGACCGTCATTATAAGAGTTGATTACATCGCCGGCAAACGGATCTTCCTGAGGTCCCCATTGGCCATTTACGTAGACTGAAGGAGTTTCGGGAAGACTACACCACAGGATTGTGAGTACGCCTTTCGATGAATCATAACTTCCGCAAATATCCGTTGCCCGTGAAGCCGGCAATCCCAGCTTGGAACGATAGAGCCCGTCAATCTTGAAATAGATAATACCATTTTCCTTTATCAGCCTATCCGCCGGTATCTTACCGAAATATTCATCATTCACAATTGTTCCTTCCGCATCTTGCTTATAAGGAATGAATACAGTAGTGGTCGGTGTAGGATTAAAACAGCCGAGCATCCACACAGATACAAGACCACCCTCTTTTGTCCATGCCTTGTCACCTGTATTGGTAATCTTATTCTCACTCTTGTAAGCTACAATTTTCATATCATTTGTAAGCTGGATATTAAAATCGGCAGCCACTTCACCAGCATCCATCAACGATACAGTACGGTCAATATTCATATCAAAAGTAGTACCGGAAGCATTTGTCAAACGAGTATCTTTCACAAAACGGATGCTACTGTTGTCTTGCGACTTTATGTCAAAAGCTTCAGTATCAAGTACCGGAGGAACTATCCAATTATCATAAACCTGCTCTTGTCCTTCCTTAAAATAAAGTGAGAACGGACCACCTTCCGGACCAAGCCAGAAGCGTTCCTCACCTCCTACCGGATTAAATTGAGAACTGACTTTGCCTTCATTTATGAAACGATAATTAATCCAGCCGTAACTATCACCTTCATCGCCGGAAGCAGAAGTAGTCATTACACGGCCTTGCCATGCAGGAATAACCATCACTTTAGAATTCCCATCAGCAGATACCAATTCAGTATATTCAATGCCGTGGTCCTTTAAGAACTGGGCATCATTAAGCATAACTTCCCATCTTGATTTCTTTTTGTCCGCCGCATGATACAAGTATTGCAGTTGCACCTACCAGCAGAGTGTTTTTCAGTTTGGTTGATTTCAACATAACGCCTGTTTCCTTTATTTATAGAGAGGTCCATAATTCTTGCAAGCTCTATAGTCACTGCCTTCCATATCCTCGCCAAAAGCAGTCCATGCACTGGGACGGAAAATATCCTCCTCAGAAACATTGTGCATGCATACTGGAATACGAAGCATGGAAGCCAGAGTAATCAAGTCAGCACCGATATGGCCATAACTGATAGCGCCATGATTAGCCCCCCAGTTATTCATAACAGTATATACATCACGGAAATACCCCCTTACCTGTCAGACGTGGAGCGAAGAAAGTGGAAGGCCCATGTACGGTCAGTACGTTCATTGATAGCCTTGAAAACATCCTTATCCAAATTTACTGTCCAGCCTTCGGCAATCTGCAATACCGGACCTTGACCTTTTACGAGATTCAAACGGCACATTGTTACCGGCATTTCACCACGAGTCAGGAACTGGGAAGAATAACCACCGCCACGCATATATTCGCGACTGGCCGGATGCCATTTAGTTGCAGAAAGACAAGCTTCCACTTCTTCTTCCGTAATTTCCCAGAAAGGCTTCATTACCGGTTTATTGTCACGTGTCTGACAGCCTGTTCCATCAAGCGTACAAGAGCCGGAGTTGATCAGGTGAATGAAACCGTTTGCCGCCTTACCTTCCAATTTCTTACCCGTTACCCGTTCTATGGCATTCGGACTCCAATAAGTACGCACATCCGCAAATATCTGTGCAGTATTGGTCAATAGATGATTGAAGAGCATTGAAGTACAATTCAACGTATCATTTTCCGTAGCGAAAGTAAACGCTTCACGGATACCGTTCCAATCGAAAGAAGTATTCAGTATAGCTTCTGAAAAATCACCGTCAGGCTTATAATCCGTCCACTGGCGCTGTCCCTGGAAACCCGCAGCAATCGCATTGTGTCCCATTGACTCTTCCTTGAACCCCATTTCAGCCAATTTGGGATTGCCAATCATCATATCACGGAAAATAAGAGTCATTTTTACCACGTATTCCCAACGGGCATCTTTCTCTTCACGGGAATATACCAGATGTTCCGGATTAAAGTCTGTCCCTTCATTACTCTTGCAATACTTTTCTGTCCATGCCATGGCACGTGCGAACTCTTCATGGTCATAAATGCCCAACTGGACACGACGTTCTATCTCACTGGCATCCACATACTCATTACGCATGCCCAAATACTCTTGGAAGAAATCAGGATTGGGAATAGAGCCTGCAATGCCCATGGATACACTGCCGATTGAAAGATAGGATTTCCCCTTCATTGTAGCCACAGCTATACCTGCACGGGCAAAACGCAACAATTTTTCCTGTACATCTTCCGGTATCTCCATATTGGTCACCTCCTGTACATCACGTCCGTAAATGCCAAAAGTAGGCAATCCCTTCTGTGTATGGCTTGCCAATGCTGAAGCCAGGTAAACCGCACCCGGACGTTCTGTACCATTAAAGCCCCAGATGGCTTTTGGCATTTCTCCGTCCATATCAATAGTTTCGAATCCATAACACCAGCAAGGAGTTACAGAAAGTACAACACCGACTCCACTATTACGGAATTTTTCAGCCGCCATGCGGCTTCAGCCACTCCACCGATAGTTGTATCTGCAATGACGCACTCTACGGAAGTGCCGTCACTATGACGTAAGACAGAAGAATAAAGCTCGGCCACTTTATGGGCCATGCCCATAGTCATATCCTCCAATGACTCACGGATACCTCCACGGCGACCGTCAATAATAGGTCTGATACCAATTTTCGGCTTTCCACCGATTAATCTTGAATTTCTCATGGTTCAACTGATTTTATTGAGATTAATATAAAAAATTAACTAAATCGATTAAGCTATCATGTAAAAAAAACAGCTCTCCTAAGGAGCCATTTCAATAAATTCTCCCTCGGCAAGCACAGACTGCACTGTATTACCGTTAATAATGATATCTATCAGTATTTCAAGTGCTTTCTGTACTAAAACATCTATAGGCTGCTGAATATAGGATATAGGGGCATCAAAAAAAGTCAAATACCGGATTACCGTCAAAACCCACTAAACCTATTTTACCAATAATTCCCTCTCCCCATGTCCTTTATTGTATATAAACAAGCCAATGAAATCATGTTGGTGGCAAAAAGAAAAGCGTCTACACCGCCATCAATCATTTTAGGCAACAAACGGTCTGCGGACTTTCTGGGAGCATCCTGCCTCAAAAAGGCCACGTTAGCCAAGTTTCTCTTACCGGCTTCATCCATAGCCTTTTTATAACCACGGATACGCTCTTTCATATGGATAAGGTTGACATCATAAGCCACCATACAAGGAGCGTTATAGCCTGCATTCAAAAGATGTTTGGTTGATATATAGGAAGCATTGAAGTTATTCAACGCCACATAGCTGACATTGATTTCCGGAAAATAGCGGTCGAACAAAACAATAGGGATATTATTGTTCACAAGTGAAGCGATGGATTTCTCAGAATTGTCACAAGGAACAATGATGAGTCCATCTACCCCTTTATTAATAAGGTTACTAACAACACGGGTCATCTTATCCTTATCCTCATCTGAACTTCCAAAAAGTACGGTATATCCCCGTTTGGTTGCCTCATCTTCCAATACACGCGCTAATTGAGAAAAAAAATGGGTTGGAAATATCAGAAACCACTAATCCTATTGTTTTTGTTTTGCCACTACGAAGACTTTTTGGCCGCAAGATTAGGCTGGTAGTTCATTTCATTGGCAATTTTCAATATGCGTTGGGCAGTTTCTTCTCCCACGCGATACTCTTTTCTTTTTCCCATTCAAAACGAACGAAACCAATGCTGTTGAAACGCCTGCAGCTTCAGCAATATCCTTCAGCGATATTTTTTTTTAGTGACGACATATATTTGTGTAACGTTTTTGCTATATAATAGTATTATACTTTTAGGTTACCTCTTGAATCAGTAGCACTTATCGTATTCTCACGATGCAAATATAAACATAAAAAATTAAATCGCAAATTATTTTGCTAATTCGTTATAACATTTTTTATATTTGCAGTACCAAATCATGCTAAAAACGATATGAACTACCATAAACGACACATAAAAAATTAATTTTAAACTTTTAAAATCATGAAAACCAAGATTCTATTTACACTTTTATTCTTTGCATGCAGAATACACTACCTTTATGGACAGACTAACCTACAAATAGCTCCGGAAACTTTAGCAACTCCGGAAAAAAATGGAATATGGTTACAACCTGCTCAAAATACAAAAGCACAACCCATTTGGGGATTTGCAAATGGTATCCGAATAGGAATTGCTCCATTAGGAGGTCCACGTGGGCTAATTCGTATCTATACACCTTATTTAGAACATGATGAATTTGTTGTTACCAATTTCATTGCTTTTGAACCAATTGATAAAGCAAAAAATAATAGGGGGCTCTCAGAATTGGAATGGAGTCAACTTGATAATGTTCGTGGAAAACGTTTTTTGGAGTGGGAATACTCCTGAAGCTCCCTCATTCCCAAATCAATATTATCCAGCTCACGGAGTAATAGCAAAGGAAAATGGAGTTGAAACACTTACTGTGTATTTCTTTTGTGAAACTTTTGATAATGGTGCGGATATCTATGTCCGGACTAAATTCACAGAAGGAAAGCCTTATGAGTTTGAATTAACTACGTATACCACGGAAGAGTCAGATGAGCTAAATCGTTTTATACTCACAGCTACTATGGGAAACAAAGCAAGACTTAGGACATTACATCTCGCAGATGGTAAAACGAAAGAAGCCGGCCAATTATGGCCGAGCTATAAAGATTCTAATTTCACAGAACATAACCATACTCCAGTGGCAGAAATGATAAAAGATAAAAATGGAGGTGTATGGTTTATAGCGTCACCTGATGAGAAAGACCCTACAAAAGCTGTATATGCTGAAGATACACATACACATTGGAAATATACTGGTAAAAAAAGCAACGCAATAATTGGTATTGTTCCAATCCAAGTAATGAGTTAGAAGGAGTTGTGAATGGTCGTTATACTTATTGGGCAAGTAAATCTCCGATACCTGGTGGTATCGCTTATGAGAACTTTGAACTGACTGAACCATTTCAGTCTGGTCAAAGCTATATTTTTGGTATCACACCTCTTTCACCGGAAGAATTAATAAACCACATTATGAAATAAGAACGGACTACTTTTTGGGTAGAACTTCTTTTCCTCCTTATTTATCCCCTCTTTTGTTCTTAATTTATAGAACAGAAAAGGATAAAAGGTGGATAAAAATAAGAAAAGGATAAATTACAAAACTTACTAAATAGCTTATTACTCTAATGAGAACAGCAGAAAATAGATACTCTATTTCTACTGTTCTCATTTTTTATATATATACAACTTTTCATAGTATAAAATCTCAAAACAATCTTTTAAAGTCAACTTAAGAGATACTTCTTAACTATTGTTGGGGTCTTCCTTCCGGCGAAGTTCTCGAAGAACTTAATCCGGCCTTGAAGGAAATGCTCCCCCATCTGTTCACAGAAACCCACACCAGCGACACCAAGGCAGGGGAACTGACACCCGAGTGGGCAGACAGGCTTGGACTTCCCCGAGGAATCGCCGTGGCCGTGGGGGCGCTGGACGCCCATATGGGAGCCGTAGGCGCATCCGTCGCCCCGGGGATACTGACACGTATCATGGGAACATCCACCTGCGACATCATGGTTGCCGGCAAAGACGAGGTAGGCGGACGCTGTATCAAGGGAATCTGCGGCCAGGTGGACGGTTCGGTGCTTCCGGGATTCGTCGGTTTCGAAGCCGGGCAGTCGGCTTTCGGAGACATCTACGCCTGGTTCAGGAAGATGCTGGCATGGACACTGAAAGATATCCCCGGAGGGAGGCCAGGCAGAAAGTTCTGGACGGCATGCTGGTGGAACTCACCCGTGAGGCCCAGGACATGGAACCCTCCGAGGACGGTGTTGTCGCCCTGGACTGGATGAACGGCCGCCGCACCCCCGATGCGGACCAGAACGTGAAGGGTGCCGTTGCGGGACTCACGCTGGGTACCAGCGCCCCGGAAATATTCCGTGCGCTGGTGGAAGCCACCGCCTTCGGTTCCCGCCGTATTGTGGAGCATATGAAGGGCCAGGGGCTGCGCATTGATTCGGTCAATGCCATCGGAGGTATCAGCAAGAAGGCGCCCTTCGTGATGCAGACGCTGGCAGACGTGCTGGACATGCCTATCCGTGTGGTCCGCTCGGAACAGACCTGTGCCTTGGGAGCGGCAATGTTCGCGGCAGTTGCCGCAGGGGTGTACAAGGATATCAACGAGGCGACAAGGCACATGGAGTCGGACATCGAGGCTGAATACCGGCCGGATGAGAAAAGAGCCCTCATCTACGAAAAACTATACAAGAAATATCTTGAACTGGCAAAACTTGCTGAAACCATTAACTAAGTATACAAACCATTAATCTATTTAAAACATGAGAATCAAATCATTAATTTTGGCGGCCTTATGCATGGTCACCGTGGGTGTTTACGCCCAAAGCAACTACCCGTTCAACGGTCTGGACATGAACATGGGTAACCTGTCAAGACTGTCCGATGCGAAGACACGTTCCATCAGCCCCGAGAACTTCACGGGTGAGAAGGGCAAGGGCGGCATGGCCGATCCGGTCAGGGACAAGGACCAGCGGAATGTGGCCAACGCCCACCATGCGGCCAAGGACCTGGGCAAGGGTTGGAAGGTAAACCCCTTCATCATCGTGAAACCGGGAGAGACAATCACGATTGCGGAAATCGAGGGTCCGGGAGCCATCCAGCAGATCTGGATGACACCGACCGGGAACTGGCGCTTCTCCA
>ENA-OQEF01000024-OQEF01000024.1-human-gut-metagenome-genome-assembly--contig:-NODE-24-length-7399-cov-0.483361_pt1 | contig 7399 bp, 7 predicted proteins | sample MGYA00242792_ERZ504629 | MGnify/ENA primary metagenome ERZ504629 (study PRJEB26092, sample SAMD00036301) | human gut metagenome | host: Homo sapiens | study: EMG produced TPA metagenomics assembly of the... | reverse complement strand
CGTCATCGTTTTCGCCATTTTCGTCTTTGAAGAAGCTTCTTCTAAGCCAAAGTCCTTGAATACGTCATTATAAAGGTAGCAAAAGCACTTTCGACACAAAAGTCTCGGCACTGATTTTACCATCATAAGCCTTTGCAAAGAAATAACCGAGTTTCTTGTCCTCCTGTTGTATCTCTCCACCTTCAATCTCTGCGTTAATGGCAGAAATGAACTGCCACCAATCGTATTGATGTCCGTTGGAGAATGTTATGCGATAACCTTTCTCTGCATCCTTTATTTTGATGTACTTCCAGTCCCAACGACGCTTGAATGCGGAGTCGATGGGGAATAAGGATTGGTCAGAAGTGTTCATCGTCGCCCAAATATAAAGATTGTTAGGCAACAGCAGGTGTGACCCTGACTTCACTTGTGCAACAACATCCTTGCCGCCTTTGTAAAGAGCATTTATGTTCTCAGCATTAACTATCTTAAAGTCGCCAAGTACACGCTTCAACTCTTGGGCAAGATCATCATCGGCTACGATAGGATAATCCGAGAATCCGGCTTCATTCCGGTCAAGTAGTTGGAAGATGTCACCGAAAATCTGAGCGCAGTTGCCACGGTTGATTTCTTCGATGATAAGGAACACAGGCTTTGGCTCCTCGTTCTGTTGTTCACGCCATGCAGCAATATAGGCTTTGAGAAATGACTGGAAAATATATCGGTACACAATACGGTCTTCAAGTATAGTCTTGCCTTCCTCATCACGAAGTTTCGTGCCTTGTATGCCATAAACAGGCACACGGACAGTAATGGGCTTGTACGATCCGACAAATGCCGCATAGTCTGTGTCTGGATGGAATGTCGTACGATAGTTCTCATATTCGGCACACATCTGATTTATGGTGTGTGACTTGCCTGTACCCGGTGCGCCAAAAAATATTTGCTGGAGAGGACCCTCAACACGTAAAGTCGTTAGGGGGTAAACTTTTTCCGAATCATTTACATTCTGTATTATTGTAAAACAAGCAGGGGAAACTTGTACCTGATTAGGTCCAAAGAAAGTTAGTGTATACGTCTGAACACCCATTAACATAACTGCGCTCTAAACACACCACATCGCCTTCCTCCACCTCATAATCCTTGAATAAGTTTCCAAGACCGGGAATTCTTTTCTCTTTATTGGAGTTTGCAAAGTATACAAAACGAAGGTCACGGTCAGAAGCAACAAGAGACGTATTCTTCTTAGACTCAACATGGGCCAAGAAATTCACTTCGATAACGCTTTGACTCTGATTATGTGTCCCGCTGAAAAAATGACTCATAATCAAAGTCATTTGACATGCGAATATAAATCTCGTGAGTTTTGGTAGAACCAACTTCTGCGGATGTTAGTTTCTTGTAGAATTTGGAGACATTCATGAAAGATATTGTTTAAGGGTGGATGCAATTTTGTAAGCCATAATCGGTGGCACCGCGTTTCCAATCTGCATATATGTTTTCAGGTAAGCCCCAAGAAAGAAATAATCGTCAGGGAATGATTGGCAACGGGCTGCTTCACGAGGGGTCAAAGCTCGGATTTGGAAAGGATGAATATGAGAATGACAATCCATTCTTAAATGAGCAGTAATAGTTCGAGACGGTCTGTCCGCAATAAGTTTATAATACTTGTCTTTGAAACAATGAAGCCGATGACTATATGGCATAATATCTGCGATTTTAGGGTCAGAAGCATCATCACCTTGATTAAGAATTTTTATAAATATTATAGTTGACATCGTTCACAAAACGTGCCTTGTGATTATAAACAATAGGGACTGTTCTATTAAAGTTTATTAGTTTAATGTATTCGTTTTCAGATCCGACATATGCATTGACGTCTATTTTCTTACCATATGTTTCACTATCTATCTCGTTTTGATTTTTTATGCGGGGAGCTTCTAACGGTTTGATTGCCTCAAGGGCATCTCGAAGCAGGAAACGCTTCCCCTGCTTTATTAGATAATTCAATCTGTTGAAAGATTGCTTGAGGAGTGACATCATGTTTTTTAGCAATATCATTGCGAATGGCAATGTAGATCAATCGTTCACGACTTTGAGCGACTGAGAAATCTGCAGAGTTGAGTAGCTGATAAGCCACATCATATGAAAAAGTAAATCCATCTCTTTCAACTGATATGCGATTATAATCTTCAACGACTTGGTCTGCGACTTTAAGCATGCCTCTTACATTCTCCATTACAACAATTTTAGGCAATAATGAATTGACGGCCTTAATAAAATACTTATAAAGCTCATTGCGAGGGTCATCTATTATTCTTTGCTGATTTGCACTACTGAACCCTTGACATGGTGGACCGCCTATGACAACATCAACTTTTTCGTCAATATATTCAGAAATGTTATCAACTATTTTGCGTATGTCTGCTTGAAGAATACAAGAAGATGGTACGTCTGGGTGATTGTACTTATAGGTATGAATACATACTTCTTCAAAATCATTGGCAAAGCAAATGCGATAACCTGCATCAATGAAGCCAAGACTGAGTCCACCAGCTCCTGCGAAGAAATCCACGATTGTTGGTTTTCCTGATATCTTTTCTATAGTTTGTAGCATTTTTCTCTTCTTGTTGTTAAGGTTGTCAAGAAGGGTACCAAATAGATGCTTGTTGTTTGTATAGAAGGAAACCGCATTTATAAAACGATAGAAAGTCTTGCCTAAGACATCTTTCATTAATTCTAAATCTGGGACTTCCGCAATTATGCCCATATCTTTAAGTTCGGAGATAACATCGTTAGATACGGCATTCACATGTGGGATAGACAGATTCTCCTTCTCTGCCACAACTTCAGTTAAGCGGCAGTAGATGTTTATCAATTCGATAAATTCATCCTTATCTGGTATGTGGGATATTGGATGAAAAATCATTACTTTATTTTTTTTTAGATTGTTTATGATTGATTTTGCAATAGCTTCTGCGAACAACGGTGGCACAGCATTGCCTATTTGTTTGTATTTTTCTCCCCGTGAACCAGCAAACTCAAAATCATCTGGGAAAGATTGGATACGAGCTGCTTCTCGAACGGTAAAACTACGAGCTTGCTTCTCATCAGGATGTATGAATTGAAACCCATCTTTATGAATATGAGCCAAAATGGTTTTTGATGGTAAATCCCACCATTGAACAACATAGCTATTGTCAAACACTCGGGCATGCTCATGTTCATACTGAGGCATCTCTCGGCGTAGTTGTCCAAAACTCCAATGATTATGTATCATAACAGAAAAGCGTTCTCTATCAAGAGCATTGTGTCGGCGAGCGACATGGTCAAAAAGAGGATGTTTACCCGGACTTCCTATTCGTTTTAGGAAATCATTATCACACGGATAGTTAAAGTCACACATGGAGGCATCCTGTCCAGGCTCAACAAAAGGCAAATCACCTATTGCTTCTTTGACCGATATGTAATGAGACAAACCAGACCTAAGAGATTCTGGCATATCTGGATTCCAGTGCGTTTTCTCCATGTCTTTATATAAGTCTGTAACTGACACCTTGGTTATATCCTTTCGTACTCCCATTATTATCACACGTTTACGTATTTGAGGAACACCAAAATCTGCCGTATTATGAACAAGCGTAGATGGGTCTGTTATGACATTATACTTCTCTCCAAGAGCTTTGACAATCTCATTGAATATATTACCACCATTGACTTTAGCTGATAAAATGCCTGTTACATTTTCAAACACAAAGAATTTCGGATTGTAATGATGAAGAACTTTCACATAACTCTCGAAAAGAAAATTTCGCGAGTCAGTTGCCATTCGTTTGCCGTCACGAACCCGACCTGCAGTAGAATAGGCTTGACATGGAGGACCACCAATGATTATATCAACGGCCCGTCCTTTTACTACCTTATCTATATTTGGAATACAGTTATCAGAAGTTATGTCTTGTTCCAAAACTTCATCAGACCAATCCTTATATCCATAATGTTTCATGCGTTTGCGTAGGGTCTCGCATGCCCAGTGGTTAATTTCCACGTGAGCAAGAGCCTGAAAGCCCATTCTGTAAAATCCTTCAGACAAGCCGCCGCATCCTGCGAATAAATCTATGAAAGTATATTTATTCATTGTTATTCGGGCATTCTTACCAATTCTTGAATCTGCACATTAAGAAGCTCGGCAATCTTGAGAAGAGTGTCAAGGCTCGGTTGGATAGTGTTCGTGCACCATTTGGAGACAGTAGCTGGATCCTTGCCGAGTTGCTCGGCAAGCCATTTGTTGGTTCGTTTCTTCTCCACAAGTATGACTTTGATTCGGTTTATATCTTTGCCCATGATGTTTATTACTTGTTCAATGGCACAAAGGTAACAATTTTCATTGAGGAATCACCCAATTCAAGCCATATGATTGGTTTAATATTTCAATAAAGTGCATTTCGTGCAATTTCAACCTCGGAATAAGTGGATTCAGACTCTGCAGCCACAAGAATATCCGGTTCTTCAACAGAATATCTTTTAACGGTAGAACACGTTTATATCATTAAAGAGTTTGTTCAATGCCGCCTCCCGGTTGCTTTTATTGCGGAGTTCACACTCCCAAATACTGATTACTTTCCAACCAAGAGCGGTCAAGGCTTGTGTTGTCTCCTTGTCGCGTTCAATGTTCCGCGTAATTTTAGCCTCCCAAAACGGAGTATTGCTTTTGGGCAGTCTGAAATACTTGCATCCTTCATGACCATGCCAAAAGCAACCGTCAACGAATAATGACGGTCTTGTATTTCTTCAACACAATATCTGGTGACCCAGGAAGTTTCCTGTTGTTCAGGCGATACCGAAGCCCCTTGTTGAACAAGAATTTCCGCACCAAAATCTCCGGCTTGGTATCCTTGCCCCTGATGGCCGCCATACAGCGACTCCGTTGCTCCGGTGTCAAAACATCTGCCATGTATTTCAAACTTATAATAAGCACGAATTCTTCGTACATCGGTATTAATTCGCAGCTAGTTTCTCTAGCAATATATCAAATAACGTATGATATGCAACAATATTCTTTCGTATTTTTATTAAAGTCTTCTGAATTAAAAACAACATTCTCCTCTTCTTGTTTTTAATATCTCTCTGCCATCTGCCTCCATTTCGATGCTTTGACAATGAGCCATATTATTACGCATTCTGATGATATCGGTTTCGTAGTTCTCCATAAACCCTTTCCCATTGGGAGAAACATAAATATTTGTTCCGTCTTGAGCAAGCGTAGTAAGAACAAGATTGACTCCTCTAGCCTTTTGAGATGCATCACTTTGAGCAACGATGTCTTCTATCGTTGCTTGACGAATTAACAAATTGCAATTTTTATTACATCCATCCGGCTTGTTGAGAGATTTTCTTATTGATTTTTCACGGTCAGCAGTACCTTTCGATGGAATTCTTCAAGATTTTTTGGCAGAGTTAAAAAGCGCAGTAATATTTCGCCCATCATTACATCTAATTCGCTTACTTCAGCCATAACCAAACCTCTGAGGTTGGTCAAATCTTGTGTTTTACGAATTGTAGTCATTATAACACCTTGGACTTTTGCAAGAAATAGTACATTATTCCTACCAGAATAGTATACGCCTTCCAATTCTTTTTCGTTACCTTTTGCTCTTATTGCCGAAATTCCGCTTGCCGAATAAAACACTACGTCGGTGTAAATATTCAAATTGCGGATTTCTTGGATGATTTCATCCCCAGTAGGTTCGGAAGCGAGATTTAAATCCATCAGGATTAAATCATACTTGTTGTAATCTGAGATGTCTGATCGACCTGTAGCAACGTCATACGAGAATTTAAATCCAAGTTCTTCGACGAACTCTTGAATCTCATCAACAATTGAATCGAGCCAATCTTGCTCATTTTCAACCCAAAGCACATTATATTTTATTTTCATTTTGGGAAAGTAATGTTAATAATAAATTTACTCTCAGCCGTTATCGCATCTTTATCCAATTCAATAATTCCATGTAGTTGGTCTTCTACAAAAGATGATACATTGAAAAGACCAAGACCTGAACCATTCGTGGTTGTAACCCCTTTTTCAAAGACAGATTGAGGGTCAGATATTTGCTTGTCTATTCCATTCCCGTTATCAGAAACGGTCATGCGGATGAAATTTGGCAAATTTTGAAATGTTATATCGAAGGATGAAGCATGGGCTTTAATTGCATTTGATATTAGGTTGTCAACCAAAAGACTGATTTCAAGAGGCTTAAATGTCATAACCTTGTGACATCCGTTGGTGTGGCAACTTAATTGGCAATCATCATAGAATTCTGGCAATACACCAGTTACATATTGTGAGATGTATTCTATTAAATCAGCACTAATAGTATCAGCTGCAACAGAGAAGTTTGCTTTAGTCGCAAATTGTGCTATTGACATAACTTTGTCATTGGCTCTTCCAATCCTCTCAATTAAACGTTCAATGTCGTTAATTTGTAAGTTTTCTCTATGCAGTATTTTCAAAAGCCGTGAAATAGTATTATTTATTGTTGACGAATGAATCCTAATGTCGTGGTGAAACTTCAAAATCCTATTTATATCTAATGAGCCAACAGACTGAAGAAAAAGATTCTGCTTTGTTTTTTGCTTTAATTCTTCTTCGGCTTTTTTTACGTTTGATCTCTTCTTGCTGGCGCTTTTCTTTTTCTTCGCGTGCCTTTCGAACCGCTTCTTTCGCTTTTTCTTTTTCTACAGCAGCAATTTGTTCCGCTTCTTGTTTTTGGCGTCTGAGTTCATCAAGTTGTGATTCAAACTCCCTTAAATTTTCAAGAAGATTGTCATCGTTAGTTTTTGTAGCGACTTTGCGTAAATCTTCAATCAATTGATTTTGAATTATCTCTGCATCATCAATGTTTGAGACAATATTGGCTAAATTTTCATTATAATAAATAAGATTGATAGAGTCATCGTTAGCCAGTGTTTTGACTATTTGCAGAAAGTCGACTTTGCTTCCAATATTAGACATGACGTGGTCTACCGTCTCACTTTCTTTGTCTGTTTCTTGTAGTTTCTTTCGGAGAGAAGTCGCATATTCATCTTTTTGAAAATATTCTCTTCGGATAAAACCTTCACCCCAAAGAACTCCGACAACATATCGTTCAAGACGTTTATGAATAAGCCAAAAGTATTCTTTGAGTTGTTGAAAGGCTGGAGTATTTATCAAACCTCCATCGCGACTTGAAACCTCTTTGAAAGCCTCCGGATCATCCGTCTCTACATCAACTCGTCCCAGCAATTCGCGACTACCAAGAAAACGGTTATAGCCTTGCTGGATTCTCTGATCAATACCCCATCCATCATTGCCAAATTGCCCGTATGGAAGTATACGGAATCCATTTCTAAACAAGAAAACACTACCATAGTTTACAGC
>ENA-OQEF01000023-OQEF01000023.1-human-gut-metagenome-genome-assembly--contig:-NODE-23-length-7636-cov-0.418964_pt1 | contig 7636 bp, 9 predicted proteins | sample MGYA00242792_ERZ504629 | MGnify/ENA primary metagenome ERZ504629 (study PRJEB26092, sample SAMD00036301) | human gut metagenome | host: Homo sapiens | study: EMG produced TPA metagenomics assembly of the... | reverse complement strand
CAAAACTCCGGCAATATAAATAGCCCGCGCTCCAAATGCGTGGCTGAACTATATTCTATATTTACAGAACCAAGAAGTTGTTCTTCCCGATAAACGGCCATATATATCTTCTTATACTGAACACTCAGGCTGTCTACAAACTTCAGGTGGGATTCCCAAAGAATAGGCTCCGTATGCGCCATTTGAATACGCACCTTTTCTTCATTTCTTGCCTGCCATATCAATAATTGCTTGTCTTTATCCAAAATTCTATAATCAACAAATTTCAGTCCATTCTTCTTTATCTCTATAGGAACAAACATATTTTGAAACAGCCTTCTATAACGCAATGACACTAAAGAAAAATCCATTGTATGCAAAGAATTGATTTTTTCTACAATCAAAGAATAATTCATCTCTGCAAAGTCCAAATTCAACAAGTTCCCCAAAGGATATATTAAATTATTTGCGGCATATTCAGCATAAACTTCCTTTTGGTTGTCTACATAATATCCGGCAACAACGGGTAATTGTTGGGACAATGCTTCCAAGCACACTGTGCTGGTCGGCACAAAAGCAATATCTGATTGTCTAAAGAGCTCTGACATCTCGGATGCAGACAAATTGTGCTGATAAGAAACCTTTGAAGAGCAATGCAATGTATCCAATTGGTATTTATCACCTACTATCGCAATTATCTGTTTCACAGTCTTTTCTTTTTGCAAAAAGATACAAAGCGAGTGGTCAAATCATTCTTGTCGGAACCACCAAAACAGACAATGGCTTTTTCTATCTTTCTATTTTTCCGCTGTATTTGTGGCAATTGTAGAAACGGCAAGCGCAACAGTGCCCAAGCATAACCCAAGCACAACTGCGTGTAAGGTTCTGTACTAAATAAATTTCCATTGGTTATTCCGTGATTAATCACAACATCGGCCACATAGTGCTTGTCGTGCATATCGTCAATGCACACCAGGCGACAGCCTTTTTGCTTGATGGCACGCTGGTAATCGGTAGTGAAGAAATAATTGTCGAGCACCACGATTTCATCACCTTGCAGATGGGAAAGGAAATCAGCAGAATGCGTTTCTTCCTGCAAGGGGATGAAAGGACATACCTTCTCCATCTCCTCTACTTGATAAGGGGTAGGATGACAAGTAAAAAAGGTACAATCGAAATCATCCTTTAACATATCGGCCAAAGCCAAGGTACGGATAAAATGGCCGTAACCGATAGTAGCGCTTGCATCGGCACGGAAGTAGATTTTTCTCAAGGAAGGGAAATGAATTAAATTGAAATTATTGGAAATTCTTCACCACATCAGGCACAAGAGTTCCAGAGTGTGGGCTTCGACTGTGCCGTATGATAACATCTATATTCTTCTTTTGACGTGCCGGACAAGAGGCAAATATAAGAAAGACAAACCGGATCAAGTGTCCGCATCTGCTTACATAACTCTACAATGCGATGCAAACCATAATACGCACGTATCAAACGCCAATCATCAAGATTGCCATACTCAAGTACTCGCTGAACCACTTGTTGAGGGCAGGCATCCATAGAAGCTTGAGACATATCAATGTCCCAGTACAAAAAGGGTGACAACTTACTCAAGCATTCTTTTTTCGTCCATATAGAGTTTCTTTTGCTACAAAAAAACAAATGAAGAAAACATCAAAAGAAGAATGCTTCTTTTTATGCATAAATGCCTTCCTCCATAATGTTCTGTCTCAATATTCCGTCCATATCTTCACGCATCTTACGATATCTACCGCGCAGCCAAATAAGAGTTGAAGCTCTTCTTTAATATGAACCAAACTGAACATGCTGGGTGTTTGCAATTCAATACAAACATCCACATCGCTCTCCGCCGTCTGTTCACCACGTGCCACGGAGCCAAATATTCCCATACGCATAATGCCATATTTATAGGCATTTTCAGCCATATATTTACGTAGAAGAGCAATGTATTCAGACGTTGTTTTCATGCTTTTGCTATTTTATCTTAACCTTTTATGGTCTAAAAAATAAGATTTTTAAATAACAAAACCACATTTCAAATCAATTCAAACGTTTGAATCCGGATTGACAAACGGGACCTTCCAATGCTTTCATTACATCACGACCATCTTCAAACTCACGGATTTGGGCAAAAACCTTATCCAATTCATAGAAATATCCGTCTATGATTTCAGGTGTATGGGCAATGCAAGTGTACATACTTGTCCCTGCCAAATATCCCTTTTTCAGCATTTCTTGAGTGACAAAAGTCTTATATGCTAGATAATTCTTGCTCTTGAAGGTATAGCCGGCTAAAGCAGGAATACCCCATTGTTCTATTTGTAGGCCATATTTATCAGCCAGCTCCTGCCAACGTTTCTTGTTGTCGTTACCTATCTCAGTAATAATTTCCCAAGATTTGGTACGTTCCATAACTTTCAAAGCTGCCAATGCAGCAGTCGGGCCGATACGTTCCGTCCAGAATGTACTGCTAATCCATGAACCTTGCGCAGCTTCCATGATATTCTTTCTTCCGACAACTGCACAGATACCATAACCATTACCCAACGTCTTACTGAAAATGGCCATATCCGGTTCAACACCGTATTTAAGATATAAGCCACCGAAAGTTTCACGGAATCCACTCGTACATTCATCGAAAATGAGTACGATGCCACGTTCAGTAGCAAGATTTCGGACTTTCTGCAGGAAATTGTCTTCCGGACCGAAGTTACGGCACACCTCCATCTTGATGGCTGCCAAATCGGGGTTCTTATTCACTATATCAAGTAATTCATCAAAATTATTATAATGAAAAGGTATGGAAGTTCCACGTAACCCCCTGGGTACACCGTCAGTCGGAATGCCAGGAAGAAGATGACCAGCAAGTGCATCCGATTCGCCAAGGTTTACTGAAACATACCAGTCGTGCCAACCGTGGTAACCACAAATAGCTACTTTATCTTTGCCTGAGAAGGCACGGGCAATACGTACACAAACGGCATTGGCCTCGCCGCCACCACGTGTATAGCGAACACCGCTAGCCCAAGGATTCAATTCAATCATTCTTTCTGCCAAATATACTTCTTCAGGGCAATTAAAAGTGGTCAAATTTCCGTCTTTAACTACTTTCATGACAGCTTCATCCACTTCATCATTGGCATAGCCAAGAGTATTAGTGCCAACGCCCATCAAGAAACAGTCATAATAATGATTACCGTCAAGATCCCATACTTCACATCCCTTTGATTTACTGAAATATGAAGGCCAGTTCTCAGGCAACAGTTGTTCAGGTCTCTTTGATAACAACATGGTTCCACCTGGAATCATCTGTTTTGCTTTCTTGTAAAGGTCTTGTCCTTTTCCCATAATAAAATTAATTAATCGTTCAATAATGACTTGTCATAGCCTTCATTACGAGAGTAGTGTTGGTTTATGGCTTTTATGTTTTCATGAGAATCGAGATAAGCTACATAGTCCGCACAACTTTTCTCTATACCCAATTGCTCTATCAGGTTCTTCACCAATGCAAAGTCATCAGGAGTATCTACTGTTATGCGCTCTTTTGACCAATCCTCATCATTAGCTACATTTATGGATTTGAATAGCTTACCTCCCTTGACTGTCGAGTTTTTCCAGATGTACGGCGTGACATGCTCACGTTCGCTCTGCAAAGCTGCCTCTTGCCACGCTCTTTCCAAAACAGAATATTTAAATACTTCCACATCCATTCCATCCGGATAAGTCAGCATCAAAGTATTGGATACATAATCGCACCCTGATTCAATACAAGCTGCAATTGTCTTGTCAATTATCTCAGGATCTATCAAAGGACAATCTGAAGTAATACGAACCACATAATCAGGATGTTCTGGCTTTGCTGTTTGATAGAAACGGTCCAATACATCATTGACTGAACCTTGATAGGATTCAACACCTACTTTGTCGGCAATGTTGATAATATATTCGGCACCTTCTTCCGTGGTCGTAGCCACTTTTTAGTTTCGAGATAAGTTTTGATTGCAGAATACGGTGTAAATGGATTTCCAACAAGGTCATTCCACACACCTCTTTCAAGATTTTGGCCGGTAAACGGGTAGAACCATAACGGGCCTGAGTTATTGCTAATATTTTCATTTCCAATTCACTGGGTTTAATAGTTCTTTTTCTGATACGTTGATTGATGAAATAAAATCAATATCTCCTGCCGAAGCCCATTTTGTAAAGCATCAACATTTGCTTGCAATTGCTGACAATTATCCACTCCTATAAGAACTCCATCAATATTTGGATGAGAAACTACATAGTTCAAAGCCAGCTGTTCCATAGAAATACCACTGATGCCACAATATTCATGCAGTTTCTCCAAATATTTTTTCATTGGCAGCAACTTGTCTGTCAATTTACGCACGTTTTTTAAAAAAAAAGTCCCTGCAGAAACACCGAGCGAGTGTGTATCTCTACTCCGCATTGTTTGAGATAGAGAAGATAGGTATCAAACTGACGATCAAAGAGATTATAAGGAAACTGCAGAACGTCAAATACAACCTCATTATCCAGCAAATATTGCAGTTGATCAGTATTATAGAGTGAAAAACCTATTTTATCTATCTTTCCCTCTGCTTTGAGATCTTTCATTTTTTCCCATAATTGCGGATGAGACTGATAGAACTCGAAATGATGTACAAGATATCCATATAACTTCTTCTGTTGGAGTTTCTCTAAAGAAGAAGCAAATATGGCAGCAACACTATTTTCGGACTGAGGGTATTTGGAGATAATATGAAACTGAAGGTTATTCTCTGAAAGCGATTTACCTAATACGCTTTCACTGGTTCCGTAAGCAGAAGATGTATCAATTTTCTTAATTCCACTCTCTTTTGCCAATTGCAGAATCTTATTGACCTCACTCTGCTGAACTTGCCCAGACTGATTATTGACGCCATAATCAAGCCCGAACTGTACCGTACCGAGAACAAGTTTATTTGCGTAATTCATTTTGTTACAAATTCAATCACTTTCTCTATTACATATCCTTGCTCCTCATCCGTCAGCGTGGGATACATCGGCAGACTCAAACAGTGCTCGTAATACTCTTCCACTACAGGCAAGTCTCCTTTCTTATTACCCAACTGCTGATAGTAAGGCATCAGATGGAGAGGGGCATAATGCACCTGAGCATAAACATTGTTTTCGTGCAGGTAATTGTAAAGACCTAAACGGTTGGCTACCTGAATGACATAGAGATGATAGGCATGATAAGCATCGGCAGCATTGAATGGAGTCTTGATGCCATCTATTCCGGAAAACGCTTCATTATAGCGTTTCACGATTTCATGGCGGCGTTCAAGACCTGCTTTCGCACGCTCTAACTGAGAAATACCCAATGCAGCCTGAAAATCAGTCAGCCGGTAATTGTAGCCTAACTCCTGCATCTCGTAATACCAACCACCCTGATGCTCGTGCAGCAAAGCGGGGTCTTTGGTGATGCCGTGGGTACGGAACAGACAGAGTTTGTCGTAAAGCTCCTTGCTGTTGGTGGTAACCATTCCACCCTCGCCCCGTAGCAATATGCTTCACAGGGTGGAAGGAGAACACGGCGAGGTCGGCAAAATTGCCATTGCCGCAGTATTGTTCGTTTCCTTTTTTTATCCAGAAAATATCCTCCGGGAGCATGGCAGGCGTCTTCGAGAATCCATAGGCCGTATTCGTCGGCCAGTTTCTTAAATGCTTCCATATCCAAAGGATAGCCCGCAAAATCAACGGGAACAATGCCTTTGTAAGTGCCGCGGGGGGCAGCCTTTAGCATGGCCTCCAATTTGTGGATATCCATGAGGTAGGTATCCTTGTCGATATCACAGAACACCACCTCGCCACCGCAATAACGGATGCAGTTGGCACTGGCAGCAAAAGTCATCGGGGTGACGATAACCTTATCTCCGGGCTTTACGCCCAGAGCCGTAGCAGAAAGGTGCAGTCCGGAAGTGGCATTGTTTACGGCTACGGCAAACTTGGCGCCTACATATCCGGCAAACTTCGTTTCAAATTCTTTTATTTTGGGACCTTGCGTCAAGTAATCGCTCTTCAAGGTCTCGATAACTGCCCGGATATCCTCGTCGGTGATATGCTGGCGGCCGTAAGGAATAGGCTTTGCGGTCATTTCACCTCAAATTAGGGTCGACGTATTTCTTGATGTTCTCGCGCATGGACTCTACGGTTTCCCAGTCTACATTGTTGTCGCTGCTGTAGTGAAAGCCGTCGGGCACGGGCACTGCATTGTGATGCTTGAGATACGTCTCACGATTGTGCTTATAGGATACAGAGGGAAGGATGACGTAATACCGGCCCAAGTCTATCGTATCGAGGGCATCGGTCACCGTAATCATCTCTTCGTGCAGCTTCTCGCCCGGACGGATGCCCACTTCTACTTGCGGCAGATTGGGAGCGATGGCGGTGGCTATATCTTTGATGCGGTAGGAAGGAATCTTCGGAATGAAGATTTCACCGCCCAGATGATGGCCGATGGCATACATCACCAGTGCCACACCGGCTTCGAGCGAGATGTTGAAGCGGGTCATGCGCATATCGGTAATGGGGAGCTCGGTAGCTCCGCTGTCGCGCTTATTGATAAAGAAGGGAATCACGGAACCGCGGGAGCCCATCACATTGCCAGTAGCGAACCACGGAGAAGCGGATGTCCTTGGAACCGCTGATGTTGTTGGCAGCAGTAAAGAGCTTGTCCGATGTGAGCTTGGTGGCGCCGTAAAGGTTGATAGGGGCACAAGCCTTGTCGGTGGAGAGTGCCACTACGTGTTGAACACCGGTAGCAAGGGCGGCTTTAATCACGTTCTGCGCACCGTGCACATTGGTTTTAATGCATTCTTCAGGATTGTATTCAGCGGTATCTACCTGCTTGATGGCAGCTGCATGGATAATCACATCCACTCCTTCGCAAGCACGCGTCAAGCGTTCGAGGTCGCGAACATCACCGATGAAGTAGCGCATCTGCGGATAGTTTTTCTCAGAATACTTCTGCTTCAGCTCGAATTGTTTCAGCTCATCGCGAGAGTAAATAATGATTTTCTTTACTTGAGGATAATCACGAAGTATGGTTTCCACAAACTTCTTGCCGAAGGAACCTGTTCCTCCGGTAATCAATACGGATTTGTTATTAAGCATTATAGTGTAACTTGTTTATTCATCTATGTATTCCCATGGATAGGGATTGTCTACCACGTTCTGAAATTCAGCAATGGCTTCCTGCTGCTCGGGAGTGAGTGACGCAGAATCCCAGGAGGCTATAATGGCGCGGGCTTCGTCGGCCAAAGACTCGTCGAACACTTCACCGTAACAGGCGGTAAGCAGGCGGAGCTTCAGTAAGGAAGCGGGAAGGGCATCGAGCACATCCCAACAACAGTCCAGCACTTTCTGGACATGCCGCTGCTTTTCGCCATGGTCCACAAAAGAGGCGCTGTAACCCATAAGAAGGGCAAGACAGACATTTGCCTGCTCGTCGATGGTAGTGCCTTTTACACCCGACCGGTACAAAGCCATGGTAAGACGGTAGACCTCACCGTTCCGCCGTGACAAGTCATCGCTATAGACGGGACTGCCGTCCATACCCAAATACATCAGTTCGTGCGCAGCACGCTGAAGA
>ENA-OQEF01000022-OQEF01000022.1-human-gut-metagenome-genome-assembly--contig:-NODE-22-length-7713-cov-0.503296_pt1 | contig 7713 bp, 7 predicted proteins | sample MGYA00242792_ERZ504629 | MGnify/ENA primary metagenome ERZ504629 (study PRJEB26092, sample SAMD00036301) | human gut metagenome | host: Homo sapiens | study: EMG produced TPA metagenomics assembly of the... | reverse complement strand
GGAGGCGGATACTTATCTTGTGAGACCTTCTAAATAGAGCTATTGTATTAGTTCACAGTACTGAACACTTTGTTACACCCCGTCGGAACAGATTGTTTCTCTTGTATGAAACGACTTGTTTCGAGGGATAAAACGATTTGTTCCGTTATAGGAAACACTTTGTTTCCTTATAGAGAACACTCTGTTCCATTATAGGAAACAAACCGTTTCCATAGTCGGAAATGAAATGGGGCATATGTTTCATTGATACCGCTATTACTTTTCCTCCTCGAATATTCGGTTGAAAACTTGCCGCAGTCGTCCTTCGTCTGCGATAATGGCTTGGAGCTTCTTCAGCTGTTCCGCATTCTTCCCCTCGGGAAACCAAAGCTTCAGATAACCGCCGGGTGCATACTTTGCCATGAGATGCTGATGGAACCGTTGGTAGTGCCACTCCTTGTCTGCGGCAGGATTCTGTTTCAGCCGTATTGGACGGTGCGGCGCAGGGTGATGTCCGGGTCGATGATACGGTCTGCTTCGGCAACAATCTTGCCGTAGATGCTGCGCGGCTCGTGGTCGGTGGAGGCGCGGTGGTCTTCTACGGCTTCTTTCATGAGGAGGATTTCCGTATCGGAGAACCATTGCCGCAGGGTGGAGTCCGCCATCAGTATCTCGCCGGAGACAAGGTGGTGGGTGGTGCGGTCGCGGCACAGTCCCGTATCATGGTAGGCGGCAATGACGTATGCCAGGCGTTCGTCCGCTTCGGGATGTTGCCGGGCGAGGGCAAGACTTTTCTTCGATGACGGTACGGACGTGGGAGAGGTTGTGTGCTTGTCAAACTCCTTGTAACGGGGGATGATTGCTGTCTCGATGTAGGTAATGAGGGGCTTGGGTATCATGTGGCATTCCTTTTTCGGGTAAAGGTACGAATAATAACCGATAGCTGAATAACGAGGAGCAGGTTAGGTACCGATTACTATCTGTCTGTTTACTTAATGTTCCAAAGACTGCTCGTAGCTTTTCCCGTTGGCGTCAGTCACCACGATTTTTTATTTTCTTTGCTTTATCGCTCGGTTTTGTAGAGAAAAAGAAATAAGCATTCTTGTTAGCTTGGCGACCACGTTCCTTCATATCCTTTCCCTCTGTGACAGCTTTGCGCTGCAGGAAGAAATCATAATCAGGATCCATGCCTTTATACTGCTTCATTTCGCCTTTCAACTTCCCGTCTTCGTAGTATTCCACTTTCCAGCGGTTATCCCAATTCCATACCTTGACACAGAGTTCGTCTTCATGGCCGGGTACTGTACCCACGGGATAGTAACGGAACTGATAGTCACGGTCATGTCCTAATGACTTGAAATAATTTGCAATTCCGTTCTTGCCGGATTCGAATACTTGGTAGCCAATAGGGGTACCGTCTTTGCTATAGATGCCGTCCCATAACCACCACGCGCCTCCGATGGAGGCGATATTGTACTCACGAATGTTGTTTCTGATTTGTGTGTTGCATTGTACATGGGTGTGACCACTGAGAATATCTACCTTATAACCCTCGAAAAGGTCGAGTAACTCGGCTACGCGTCCCAACTTGTAGTTCTCGTTATAGAAGTATGCCGGAGCATGCATGCAAACAAACAGATGAGCCCCTTTGGGGACGTACTGCAGATAGCTCTTCACCCAATTGAGCTGCTGATCATTGAGCCCCACCTCATACTTCTTGTTTCCTTTATAAAGGATATTGTCCAAAACGATATAATAGTCTTTTCCAGCATTGAACGCATAGTAAGTGGGTCCAAAGAAATGCCGATAAAGATGTGCACTGGCATCATCGTCGCTCACCTCCTTGTCGTGGTCGTGGTTGCCGATAACCGGATAGATGGGAATTTGGATCTTTGCTATCTCTTGCTTGATGTGGGGAAACATTTCCAGGTTATCCCATAAGATGTCGCCCAAGAAGATGGCGAAAGCAGGAATATTCTGGCTCATATATTCAAAGCCCACTTGCTTGAGGTCGGGGAAAGCTTCCGTTTCAGCCGATGGAATGCGTTTTCTCCGCGCGGTTGTGTATCGGCTGCTGCATCATGGCGTATTTGCTCCTACTGTTCCCCAGCGATGGAGCTGGAAATCGTGGCTGTTCTCGTTCAGAGTCTTATAGAAGACGGGAGTACCCCCGTTGCAAGGAGCCATATAGCCTGAAGGTGTCACTACATAGATAAAGTGGGCCTTCTCATCAGCATCAATCATATAGCTTCCGTCTTCACTGGTAAGAGCGAATGCGGTGCCATCGGTTACTACAACTTTGGCCAGCCCCTTGCCGTCGGCCATGACTTTGCCTTTAATCTCTTTAGCTTCTGCCCCTATTGCCATAAGCAGCAATGCGGCGTAAAAAATGTTCTTTTTTGTTCATTGCTTTTCTCTTTCAATTATTTGTTGTTTGAATTGAGAGCAAAAATAGGTGAGTGAAATTACTTCGTCGTTTCTATGGGGTTACGTTCAAGTTACATATGTCGGGCTCTCATCCGGTGTCATATCAAAATCACAGAAGTGACACAAGTCTGTAATACAGCATCCATTCTTTTGCAGCCGAAATTAAAATCATCATAGAAACTAATGAAAACAAGAATGATTAAATCCTTTGTGTGTGTCTGTGGGCTGCTTGTTTCGTTGAATGTAGTCGCAGCTTCACTGAAACCCGTCAAAGGTAAAGTGGTGGACCGGTTCAATAATCCACTTCCCGGTGCTACAATTCAAGTGACCCATTCTCCCGAGAAAACCATTACCGATGTGGACGGCAACTTCAATTTTGAAACCATCGAAGACGCGGAACTCATCGTATCCTACATCGGCTTCCGTACCCTCAAGCTGAAGACTGCAGGGGAGAACTTCATTCATGTGGTACTGGATGAAGACTCACAATTGCTTAACGACGTGGTAGTGGTAGGTTATAGCACTAACAAGAAGGTTAATCTGTCAGGCTCGGTTTCTTCGCTTAACAGCGAGAAGCTTGCAAACCGTCGAGTATCAAACGTATCTTCGGCTCTGCAAGGCATGGCTGCAGGTGTAACTGTCACTACACAGAGCGGTGAGCCAGGCGGCAATGGCGGTCATATACGTATACGTGGTATCGGAACCTTCGGTGGTGATAGTGCCGCCCCGTTGGTGTTGGTCGATGGCGTAGAAGGAACCATAGATGAAGTGGATCCTAACATCATCGAGTCAGTGTCCGTCTTGAAAGATGCTGCATCTGCATCCATCTATGGTTCACGTGCTGCCAATGGTGTCATTCTGGTGACTACCAAACGGGGTGGCAGTCAAGACAAGTTCAGCATATCCTATAAAGGATATTTTGGATTCCAAGGCGCAACGATGCTTCCTCAAAAAGTGGATGCATTGGAATATATGCAATTGGAAAATGTGGCAGCAGGTAACGACGGATCCGACCTGCCCTATAGTGATGAATATATAAGGGAATATGTGGCTGGCATGGCTACTGACCCGGACATCTATCCTAATACAGACTGGCAGGACTTGATTCTTACAGAAAACGGATTCAACCATGGGCATACGCTTACTCTGACTTCTTCATCAGAACGTATCAAGACACTTACTTCTATAGGGTATCTGGACCAGACGGGTATAGTGGTCAATTCCTCTTACCGTAAAATCTCTGTACGCAACAATATGGACATCAAGCTTAGCGACCGTCTGGACATGAAGTTTGACATACAAGTAAGCAATGCCAATAAAAATAGTTCTCCCTACGAAGGACATGCCTTCAATTATATGAACACCCGAACCCCGAACATTGTCAATCAATTTACTACTGGTCTTTATAATGGGGCAAATGGTCTGATGGGCAATAACCCCGTGCTGTTGTTGCGTGAAGGCGGTATTGTGAAAAACAATGTTATCCGTGCTACCATGGCGATGGCTCTGACCTATAAGATTCTCGATGGATGGAATGTGTCAGTTCAAGCCACTCCACGTTATATCACCAAGAATAACCATAACTATAAGAATTCTGTCACCACGTATGGTGACCCGGAAGGTACTACCAGCTTCAAGAGCGGCGAAACCTACAACTCGCTTACAGAATCGGCCTACCGTTACTTCTACTGGAACACACAGGCACTGACCAACTATGAGAAACAGCTGGATGACCACTACTTCAAAGTAATGGCAGGTATGGAGTGTCAGACCTATACAGAAAAGACTCTTTCTGCCTATCGTCAAGTATTCAACTTCCCTCAATATGACCAAATTGATGCCGGTAACATTGAGAACATGAACAATGGAGGAGGGGAGTACCAATGGGCCATCAACTCCTTCTTTGGCCGCTTGAATTACAACTACAAGGAACGCTACCTTGTGGAGGCCAATATCCGTACCGACGGTTCTTCCAGATTTGCAGAGGGTAACCGATATGGCGTGTTCCCTTCATTCTCTGCAGCATGGCGCATCAGCGAGGAACCCTTTATGGAATCTATACGCGATAGAGTGGATAATCTGAAATTACGTGCCTCTTGGGGCAAACTGGGCAACCAGAATATCGGAAGTTCCTATTATCCACTACTCAGCAACTCTCTACGGGCTCTATATCTATGGGAGGTAATCTTTACACGACCTCTGCTGTTACCTCGCTCTCCAATAGGGACCTTACATGGGAGACTTCTACCATGACTGACTTAGGCATAGATCTTTCACTGTTCGGCTGTATCAACATCACTGCCGACTGGTATAGGAAGATAACGGATGGTATCCTGATGAAGCTGGACATCCCCAACCACATTGGTATGGGTGCTCCCTTCCAGAATGCCGGCAAGGTAAGAAACCAGGGATGGGAGCTAAGCGTAGGCTACAGCAAGAAGCTGACGAGGGACTTTTCGCCTGGATGCCGCCCTTACGCTGAGCGACGTGAAAACACCATCACCGACATGCGGGGCACAAGCAGCACAAGCGGTGATATTCGTAACCAAGAGGGGTCTTCCATTAACTCCATTTACGGATTGATATGCGACGGTTTCATCAATTCACAAGAAGAAGCGGACGAAATCAATGCCAACTGTCCCCAATTCGGTACAACCGTATATCCCGGTGACCTGAAATACCGGAATGTCAGCGGAGACAACAAAATTACTACAGATGACAAGACGATTATCGGAAGTACAGTTCCACGCTATAGTTATAGCTTTAATTTAGGAGTAGGATACAAAGGAATTCGTCTTTCGGCTTTCTTGCAAGGAGTTGGCAAGGCCGACGGTTATCTCAATTCCTACTACGTGATGCCTTGCTATCAGGGAGGAACCTACCGCAAGGAACACCTTGACTATTGGACGGAGCAGAATCATGATGCATCCACGCCTCGCCTCTCCTATAAGAGCAGTAACAACACCTATACATCATCCTTCTGGATGAAGAGTGCCGCTTACCTGCGTCTGAAGAACCTGCAGCTGGGTTACGACCTGCCCTCCAAATGGATGAAAGCCATCGGACTGAAGTCTGCCTACATTTATGCCAATGCTGAGAATCTCTTGACTTTTACTGACTTTTTGGGATGGCTATGACCCCGAAGTCAACTATAACGCATCAGCAACAGATGGGGTATCTCTGGGTGCGGCAAACAATTATCCCCAGACGAAAGCCTTCACTTTTGGCGTTGACATCAAATTCTGATTAGTCGGAATAGGGAAACCGTCTGTATTCAAGAAGACATAAAAAGAAAAAATGATATGAAACGAAACAATATTTATACAGCACTCCTTTCGCTGTCTCTATTAGGCCTCGGTGCTTGTTCACTCGACCTTGAACCACTCACTTCACCGTCTTCTGCCTCTTATCCTTCGAGTATGGAAGAGGCGAATTTCGGTTTGAACGCTGTTTACTCATCTCTGACAGCTTATAGTGCCAGCACCACCACCTGGTGGAAGGTGACAGACAATATTACAGATATTGGTGCTACACGTGTCAACACGGCTATGTATACGGAATTAATCACCTCCGGAGCTTCTGCTGAAAACGCGGTGGCAAACAAGCTTTATAATTGCGTGTATAAGACCGTGGCACGTATCAACCAGCTTCTCGATGCGCTGGATAATCTGCATGGCACAGCCTCTGATACGGATATAGAGAGTATACGGGCAGAGCTGCTGTGCATACGGGCATTCTGTTATGATCAAGCTTGCCAGCACTATGGAGACTTGCCGTATGTGGTCCACACAGCGGGTATAAATGACAGCCAGACCCCACGTACACCGAGAGAGACCATTGTAGAGAATCTGCTTTCGGATCTTAGCGACGAGTGTTTGGCTAACCTTCCACTCCGCCATAAAGCAGAAAGCTATGGCAGTGCACGCATCGGACGGGTAGCAGCGTATGCGTTACGTGCCCGTATTGCCTTGAATTGGAAAAAGTATGACTTGGCTGCCAGTTCGGCCAAACAAGCCTTGAATTTGGCTAAGGAGGCAGGCTTTGAATTGGAATCCATCAATACACAGTATTGTGGAGAAAGTCATGAGGCAGGAGAGCCAACCGGTCAGACGGCTCTGTTTGGTTATGACGGTGAGGCAAGCAATGAGTGGCTCTGGTCCGTGCAGTATGATGCGGTAATATCCAGTAATAAAACCAAGGAGGCATATTACATGGCTCCACGTACACTGGGAGGATGCGCCTATTTTGGTCCTACACAAACATTTGTTGATATGTTTCAATGCAAGGATGGCAAATCGATTACGGAATCTTCTCTGTATGACTGGCAGAACCCTTGGCAAAACCGGGCCCTCGTCTGGATCTTTTCTGTTTGCGACCTGGTTCACGCATATTCAATCTGGAATTCCAGACTTCCACTACCAGTAAAAAGATTCACGACTATAGCACGGGCAAGGACGTGACAAACATGGAGTCACAGGGTACCAAGGGCGTATACGGTGCCAATGGCACTAAAGGTCCTGCTGGATATCTCTGGAGGAAATATTTGGATATAGCCGAGTTGGAAAGAGCTGCAATCTCCAACCATGAAACCAGTGATCTTAATTGCGGCTTGATGCGTTTAGCAGAGGTTTATCTAATAGAGGCAGAAGCCAATATTGAAATGGCTGATGGCAATCTGGAGTTAGCACGAACGGACATCAATATAATTCGTAATCGTGTAGGAATGCCCGATGTGGTAGTTACTTCGCAGAGCGGACTCCGAAAGGCATTACGTTACGAACGTACTGTTGAACTTTGTAATGAAGGTTTTCGTTGGTTTGATCTCCGTCGTTGGGGTATGGCTTCTACAGTGATGACAGGTAAGATTTATGCTCCCAATCAAAAAAGGGCTTATGTCCAATGCCAAGCCTTCATTTGATGACAACTGGCATCCGGCATATTCAGAAGGTAGTTCTTGGGATGGGAAAGCACTGAATCTCCGTGTGTATAACACGATGAAGTATATCGAAGGAAAGGATGAACTTTGGCCGCTTCCCCAAAGTGAGATTGATACAAACAGTGCCATTATAGAAAACAATCCAGGATACTAATCGTGTAAGGTTATTGGTATCTGACGGAAAGGATTTGTTTTTCAAGATATAATAAAAGAGTCGGAATGTGCGAATCATTCCGGCTCTTTTATGAAAGGTTTCGGTTATTGTTGTTAGGAATAAGATTTCTTACTTTAAGAGAGAGTTTATCAATTACATGTTAGGGTTGTCCATGATTACTGTCATCTCGGGAACCAGTATGTATTCGCCTTTCTTG
>ENA-OQEF01000021-OQEF01000021.1-human-gut-metagenome-genome-assembly--contig:-NODE-21-length-7746-cov-0.406746_pt1 | contig 7746 bp, 9 predicted proteins | sample MGYA00242792_ERZ504629 | MGnify/ENA primary metagenome ERZ504629 (study PRJEB26092, sample SAMD00036301) | human gut metagenome | host: Homo sapiens | study: EMG produced TPA metagenomics assembly of the... | reverse complement strand
GGGGATTTGCATTAGAATACGATCTTAGAAAAATGTATTTTTTAAATATAACTCATTGGGAATTGGATGTAAATCTCTTTCCTGTGATTTATACTGAATTAAGACCTGACGTTACATTGGATGAGGGAAATATTCATACTTACGAGTATTTTAAGCAAGTTGGAGATAAAAATTGGTTGAACTTTTTGTCTTCCATGATATCAGTCAATCAATTATATTGGTATCGATCTTATCTTTATAAGGACCAAAAAGAATACGAACATGAACATGAATGGAGAATGCTGTATTATAACTTAGAGGATGAGAATAATTATGCATCAATTCCAGATGTCGGATGTTTGAATGCAATTTATTATGGTCCAGATATAATCCCAAAGGATAAGGATGAATTACATCTGATTGCAGTTGAAAAAGGACTGAAAGAGTATGATGTTGCTCTTGATGCTGGTAGCCGTAGATATGATTTAAGGATAACAGCAATTAAATAGGAATATTCTTTGCTCAAAAAAAAATCAATCAACAACCTGAAAGTTGTGTCATCTCGATTATTTATACTACCTTTGCTACAGAGTAAGGCAAAGGTATTTTTTGATGTATACAATGGCTGAAAAAACAGATAGACACGGTTTTAGGATTGGTTGAAGGAACGGAGGAGAATAAAGACGAAAAGTGGATGTGTCATTCGCAAGCTATCGCTGCAACTATGTCAAACCGAATGGAGGAACTTGGTATGACACAACGAGCGTTGGCCGAGAAGATGAATTGCACTCAGCAATATGTCTCCAAGGTGTTGAAAGGTCGCGAGAATCTGTCATTAGAAACCTTGTGCAAGATAGAAAATGCATTAGGTATCAGAATACTGCAAGCCGGAATAGATAAGTAATAACACCATAACAGGGCGCAAGAATATGTCAATACAGAGCGAAGCGGCGTTGGAAGCCGGACTGATAGCCACACTTCGGCAAATGGACTACGAGTATGTTCAGATTACCGAAGAAGATAATCTTTATGCCAATTTCAAGCGGCAGTTGGAAATTCACAACAAGAAACAACTGGCGGAAGTTGGCCGTAACTCATTTACGGATGAAGAGTTCGAGAAGATATTAATCTATCTGGAAGGTGGTACTCGCTTTGAAAAAGCAAAGAAGCTTCGCGACCTATATCCCTCTTGATACGGCTAACGGACAGCGCATTTGGTAGAGTTTCTTAATCGTACCCAATGGTGTCAGAACGAATTTCAGGTTTCGAGCCAAATTACGGTGGAGGGACGAAAGAAGTGTCGCTATGATGTGACGATTCTTATCAATGGTCTCCCTTTAGTTCAGATTGAATTGAAACGTCGGGGAGTAGAACTCAAACAGGCATACAATCAGATTCAACGCTATCATAAGACATCCTTTCATGGGTTGTTCGATATATTCAGTTGTTTGTCATCTCCAATGGTGTGAACACTCGTTATTTCGCCAATAATCCCAATGGCGGATATAAATTTACATTCAACTGGACGGATGCGGCAAACCTGCCATTCAATGAACTGGATAAGTTTGCTGTGTTTTTCTTGGAAAAGTGTACGCTCGGTAAGATTATCGGAAAGTACATCGTATTACATGAAGGTGATAAATGCTTGATGGTGTTGCGCCCATACCAGTTCTATGCAGTAGAAAAGATATTGGATCGAGTGCAGAACTCCAATGATAACGGTTATATTTGGCATACAACAGGGGCAGGAAAGACTTTGACTTCATTCAAAACTGCGCAACTCGTTTCGGAGTTAGATGATGTAGATAAGGTAATGTTCGTTGTCGACCGCCATGACCTTGATACACAAACACAGTCGGAATATGAAGCCTTTGAACCGGGAGCCGTTGACGGTACGGACAATACGGACGAGTTGGTAAAAACGTCTGCATAGCAACTCCAAGATTATCATTACCACTATTCAGAAACTCAATGCAGCCGTAAGCAAGACATGGTATAGCAGCAAAATAGATTCGATACGCCATTCTCGTATCGTGATGATTATTCGATGAGTGCCATCGTAGCCATTTCGGGGGAGAGTCATAAGAAGATTATGCAATTCTTCGATAATGCCCAGATATTCGGATTTACCGGAACTCCAATATTTACAGAGAATGCAGTTGATGGTCATACGACCAAAGAGGTGTTCGGCAACTGCCTGCATCGCTATCTGATTAAGGATGCCATTGCTGATGAGAATGTTCTCGGTTTTCTTGTGGAATACTATCATGGCAGTGAGGAGGTGCAGAACGGCAGTACCAATCGCATGACGGAAATAGCCCAATTCATCCTTAATAATTTCAATAAGTCAACATTTGACGGAGAGTTCGATGCGCTGTTTGCCGTGCAGTCAGTGCCGATGCTTATCCGTTATTACAAGATATTCAAGGAACTGAATCCTAAGATTCGTATAGGTGCAGTATTTACCTATGCAGCCAATGGAAGTCAGGATGATGAACTGACAGGAATGGGTACAGGTTCTTATCTGAATGACAGTGCAGGCGAAGTCGATGAGCTGCAAGCCATCATGGATGACTATAACGAAATGTTCGGCACATCGTTTACGACTGAGAACTTCCGTGCATATTACGATGACATCAACCTGCGCATGAAAAAGAAGCGAGCCGATATGAAGCCGCTTGATCTTTGCCTTGTTGTCGGAATGTTCCTTACCGGTTTTGACAGCAAGAAACTTAATACGCTCTATGTAGATAAGAACATGGAATACCACGGCTTGTTGCAGGCATTTAGCCGGACGAACCGTGTGCTGAACGAAAAGAAACGCTTCGGAAAGATTGTATGTTTCCGTGATTTGAAGAGCAATGTGGATGCTGCTATCAAATTATTCAGTAACAGCAACAATCCGGAAGAAATAGTGCGACCTCCGTTTGAAGAAATCAAACAGGAATACAAGGAACTTGCATCCGATTTTCTGAAGAAATACCCGGACACAAACTGCATAGACCTTTTGCAGAGCGAAACGGCTAAGAAAGAGTTTGTTTTGGCATTTCGTGATATTATCCGTAAACACGCAGAGATTCAAATATATGAGGATTATAGCGAAGAAGCTGATGATCTCGGCATGACGGAACAGCAGTTTATGGATTTCAGGAGTAAGTATCTTGATATCCATGATACTTTTGCACTCGTTGATCCAGCACCGTCACCCAAACCGGATGATGATACAGATGTTCCGGATGACGGAGACTTCGGTGATGTGGATTTCTGCCTTGAACTCCTACATAGCGACATTATCAATGTGGCATATATCCTTGAACTCATTGCAGAACTTGACCCATATAGTGCCGATTACGCAGAACGCCGTCAGAATATCATTGATACGATGATTAAAGACGCAGAAATGCGCAGCAAAGCCAAACTTATCGATGGTTTCATTCAAAAGAATGTGGATGACGATAAGGAAAACTTCATGATTCAGCGAGACAAAGCTGACGGTACAAGCGATTTGGAAGAACGGTTGAACCACTATATTGCCGTTGAGCGAGAAAATGCCGTCAACTCATTGGCTGAGGAAGAGGAAATATCGTCATCGGTATTGAATCACTTCCTCAAAGAATATGACTACCTGCAAAAAGAGCAGCCGGAAATCATACAAAAAGCATTGAAAGAGAAGCATCTCGGATTGATAAAGACGAGAAAGGCGTTGACGAGGATTTTAGACAGATTGCGTAATATCATACGCACTTTCAGTTGGGATTAAAAGAAATACTGATATGGTAAAGACAAATGAACCCGGATATGTGTATATCTTGACTAATCCAAGTTTTCGTGAGGATTGGGTCAAAATCGGTAAAAGTGCGCGGCCTGTAGATATACGTTCCAAGGAACTTGACAACACGGCTGTTCCGTTGCCTTTTGAGATTTATGCAACCATTCAGACGGTCAAATATAACGATGTTGAAAAGCATGTACACAAGACTATTGATCGGTTGACGGATTTGCGTATTCGTCAGAATCGGGAGTTTTTTCAATGTGCCGCCACAAATAGCTTTGGATATATTCAATGACATAGCCAAGATGATTGATGATGCGGTTGTTACGGTCTATGTAGATAATAAACCGGTTTGCCATAACGAAAAAGATTCATTGCCTGTCGTGCAGAAGCGAACCGTAAAGCGAGGTCGTTTCAAATTCAGCATGGTCGGTATTAAAATAGGGGAATGCGTTACCTTTATTCCTACGGATACGGAAGTCAAGGTGGCAAGCGATGATTCCGTTGAATACGAAGGTCGTATTTATAAATTGTCCCCTTTTGTCGGTACGTTTATGCCGGAAGAGAAACGGAATACATCGGGTGCATATCAAGGGGCAAAATATTTCTCATATAAAGGGAAAGTGCTAGATGACCTGAGAAGTATAATAGAGAGCAATATACCATTGCCGGAAAGTGATGTAAACAAGATAATATAGAGCAATAAAGATATGAGCGAAGAACTGCAACAGAAACTCCGTGACCAGCTTTGGGAGGTCGCAAACCGTTTGCGTGGCAATATGTCGGCAAGCGATTTTTATGTATTTTACCTTGGGATTCATTTTCTACAAATACCTGTCGGAGAAGATAGAAACATACGCTAACAGTGCGTTGGATGATGATGAAGTTACATTCAAGGAATTATGGGAAATGACCGATTCGGATGCACCGGAATTGCAGGAAGAGGTTAAGAACCAGTGCTTGGAAAATATAGGCTACTTCATTGAACCGAAGTTCTTGTTTTCGTCCGTAATTGAGGCTATCAAGCGGAAAGAAAATGTTCTTCCTATGTTGGAACGCTCGTTGAAGCGTATAGAAGACAGCACTTTGGGACAGGATAGTGAAGAGGATTTTGGCGGATTGTTCTCGGACATTGATTTGGCTTCGCCTAAATTGGGAAAAACAGCAGATGATAAAAACACGCTCGTCAGCAATGTGCTTCTTGCATTGGACGATATTGACTTTGGTGTAGAGGCCTCGCAAGAAATTGATATTTTGGGCGATGCTTACGAATATATGATTAGCCAGTTTGCAGCCGGCGCAGGCAAGAAAGCCGGTGAGTTCTATACTCCGCAAGAGGTCAGCCGCATATTGGCGGAGATTGTTACTCTTGGGCATAACCGTTTGCGTAATGTTTACGACCCTACTTGCGGTAGTGGTTCACTATTGCTCCGTGCAGCAAGTATCGGTAAGGCGGCATATATCTATGGACAGGAGAAAAATCCGACTACTTACAACCTTGCCCGAATGAATATGTTGCTGCACGGTATCCGATTCAGCAGCTTCAAAATAGAGAATGGCGATACGCTTGAATGGGACGCATTCGATGATATGCAGTTCGATGCAGTGGTTGCAAATCCTCCGTTCTCTGCCGAATGGAGTGCTGCCGACAAATTCAACAACGACGACCGTTTCAGTAAAGCAGGACGACTTGCACCTAAGAAAACAGCCGACTATGCTTTTATTCTGCATATGGTTCATCACCTCAATGAAGGTGGTACGATGGCTTGCGTTGCTCCGCACGGAGTTCTGTTTCGAGGGAATGCAGAGGGTGTTATACGCCGCTTCCTGATAGAGAAGAAAAACTATATCGATGCTATTATCGGTTTGCCAGCCAATATATTCTATGGTACAAGTATTCCGACCTGTATTCTCGTATTGAAGAAATGCCGTAAGGAAGACGATAATATCTTGTTCATTGATGCCAGCAAAGAGTTTGAAAAGGTCAAGACCCAGAACAAACTCCGCCCTCAGCATATACAGAAGATTGTAGAAACCTATCGTGACCGCAAGGAAATTGAAAAGTACAGTCATCTTGCTACGTTGCAGGAGGTTGCCGAAAATGACTATAATTTGAATATTCCTCGCTATGTCGATACTTTTGAGGAAGAAGAGCCTATTGACATCAAAGCAGTCATGGCTGAAATAAAGGAATTGGAAGCCAAGCGAGCCGAACTGGATAAGGAAATAGAAGGCTATTTGAAAGAATTGGGACTGGTTGAATAATTACACTATGGCAGAGATAGACAACATCCCCGAAATGCGTCCATCATTCGACAATATACGCCGTCAGGATGAGGGCGGAAACGAATACTGGAGTTCTCGCGACCTGTGCGCTGCTATGGGCTATTCGGCTTAATTGGAAATTCCAAAGAGTCATAGACAAGGCTATCAAGGTGCAGGTGAAAAAAGGAATGAATGTAGACGACCATTTCAACCAAGCGGTTGATATGGTAAGGATTGGAAGCGGCTCATTCCGTAAGGTCAATATCTTCCGTCTTTCGCGTATGGCGTGTATGATTGTTGCCGAAAATGCCGATGCCCAAAAAGTGTTGGTACAACAAGCTCGCGATTATTTTACTCGAACAATTTCGACAAACGAATTGATGCAAAATTCGTTGAGTTCTAACATTTTGCTGTATAAAACGGCGCAAGGCGAGGCACGAATAGAAGTGATATTCAACAGTGAAACATTTTGGATGTCACAAAAGCGTATGGCCGATTTGTTCGGGGTGGATGTACGGACTGTCAACTATCATCTTGGTCAGATTTACGAAACAGGCGAGCTTACAAAAGAGGCAACTATCCGAAAAATTGGGATAGTTCAATCAGAGGGAGAACGGGATGTAGAACGTACACCTCTGTTCTATAATTTGGATGCCATTATTGCGGTAGGTTATCGTGTCAATAGCTATCAGGCCACTCAATTCCGTATCTGGGCTACATCTGTATTGAAGGAGTTTATTATTAAAGGATATGCCCTTGATGACGAACGCTTGAAGCAGGGAAAACACTTTGGCAAAGATTATTTTGATGATTTGCTGGAGCGTATTCGTGAGATACGCACATCAGAGCGCAGATACTACCAAAAGATAACAGACATCTATGCCGAATGCAGTGCCGATTACGATTCGAAATCGGATTGTACCAAATTGTTCTTCAAGATGGTGCAAAATATGATGCACTTGGCTGTAACTCATCGTACCGCTGCCGAAATAGTATATGAACGTGCCGACTCGGAAATGCCGCACATGGGATTGACCACTTGGAAGAAAGCTCCCGATGGCAGAGTCCAGAAGTCTGATACGATTGTGGCAAAGAACTACTTGTCAGACAAAGAGGTTTCAGAACTCAACGGCATAACTAACGTATTTCTTGAATTTGCAGAGCAGCGTGCCCAACGCCATATCATTACAACGATGGCCGAATGGAAGCAGCGTCTTGAACAGTTTCTTGCTACAATGGACTATCAAGTACAAGATTCAGCTGGTAAAGTTTCTCAAGAAGAAGCACGAGAGAAGGCGTATGGTGAGTATGAAAAATATAAAGTGATTCAAGACCGTTCGTTTATCTCTGATTTCGACCGGTTTAATAATGGCGACAAATTGTTGCCGTTTGATATCAATCCCGATAAAGAATAATGATTATGACAGATAATAACGAAAATAAAGTCCTTAATGTTCCCCATTTGAGATTTCCGGAATTTAGTGGGGAGTGGGAAATCTATCCTCTTACAGATTTTATGAGTTTCAAAAATGGAATGAATCCTGATGCCAAAAGATTTGGGCGTGGAACAAAAATTCATTTCGGTGATGGATATTCTTAATAACCAATTCATTTGTTATGATAATATCCGTGCCTCTGTTGAAGTTGTGGATGGCGATATTGAAACTTATGGTGTAAACTACGGCGATATCTTATTTCAGCGCAGCTCTGAAACGTTAGAAAGTGTGAGG
>ENA-OQEF01000020-OQEF01000020.1-human-gut-metagenome-genome-assembly--contig:-NODE-20-length-7875-cov-0.396360_pt1 | contig 7875 bp, 7 predicted proteins | sample MGYA00242792_ERZ504629 | MGnify/ENA primary metagenome ERZ504629 (study PRJEB26092, sample SAMD00036301) | human gut metagenome | host: Homo sapiens | study: EMG produced TPA metagenomics assembly of the... | reverse complement strand
CAACAGTTTCTCTATCTTGGCTTCTATGGCGGCATCACGTGGCAACATGGGCGGTTGTTGCGCCACAGTGCTCCCGTAAGCCAGCAAGAAAAGTAGGCTAAATAAATATCTCATAGGAATAAATAATCTTTTATAATTAGAAATTGGTCAGCGCCTGAATACTTTCCTGATTCCATTTCTTTGTTTGGAGATCATAGAGGCCGAACAGCCCGCGGTATGCCCAGATGTGGCTGCTGAATCCGCGCAATTGGAACTGCTCTTGCATGAAGGAGAAGTAGCGGTTCATCGATTGCTGGTCGGCTTTGAGGCAGACACCGTATTCGCCGATGTTGAGCGGACGACTGCTCTGTTCGCTCCAGCGTTGGCAGAAGTCGAGGTCGCGAATAATGGGCGCCTTCTCATTTTCGGTTCCGTGCCACTCTACCTGATGTCCTACCATCGCACTCGGCACATACTCCAGATTCTGATGGGTGAAGGTATGAGGCAGGTAGTAGTGACCCTGAACGATGATATTCCATTCGTTTTCCGGGAATTTTTAGTTCGCCCAGTGTCCAGGTCTGTCCCAGATTGGGAGTGCCTATAATCAGTGTACGGCCCGGGTTGGTCCGGCGGATGATGGCAATGAGTTCGGCATGCAGCTTGTTCAAACCATCGGCTCCAAGGCGCATGTTGGGTTCGTTTAGCAAGTCGAAGAAGAGCATGTCGTTGGGGTAATCCTTGTAATGCTCGGCAATCTGTGTCCAGAGCGACTTAATTCGGTCGAGGTTCTGTTCCCATGTGAGGTCAGGGTCGTCTTCGCCCATATTGATGGCCGGGTAGTAGTGTTGGTCGATGGAGACAGCGAGGTTGTTTTTCAAACACTGCTCAATGGTCCAGTCCATCTTTTGGAAGAAGTCCGCATCGATGGTATAGGGAGCCTCTTTGGCGCAGTGCTTCACCCAAGTCGTCGGGATACGTACGCTTTGGAATCCGGCTTCGGCAATGCCTGGAAATCAGCTTCGGTCATGGGGGCATCGTTACCATCTACGGGGTTGGCATCCACATATCCATTCATGTTGAGCCCTCTACCCAGACGCTTGTTCCGTTCGAAGGGAATAGCCGCCTCTGCCGGAGCCTCTACCTTGGTGTCGAGCACGGAGATTACCTTGGTGGGATCCCGATAAAGATCCAGCATCAGATTTCCATGTGTCGAATTGGCATCTTCATACTTCTGCGGACGGGGAGCATACTGTTCCGGACCGAACACGATACCAATCTGCAGATGGTCTGCGCCATCGAAGAGGGCGATACCGCGATTCTCCATACCCATCTTAAGGTCGAAATGATAGCCATCGGCTGGGGGGGAAACTACATAGCCCACGGTCATGTTGGCAGCGGAGTTGGCCTCGCTGCTGATGGTGATGGTGCTGTCTTCGTTGAAGTGGACTACGCTGCGACAACCGTACTGCGAGGCATACCAAGTGCCGGTAAACGATGGTTTTTGGGTTTTGCCGGTGGTGCAGCCAACCAGCAACGCTACCGAGAGGAGTAAGAAAAAGTATTTTTTTTCATGATTATATTTTTTCAGTGTTAATTTTCAATTTACAGTCAGTTTTGCTTTGTTTACATGCTGACTATCATGTCCAATCATTATCTCGAAGTCGCCTGGCTCAACGGTCAGTTGCAACGCATGGTTGTAGTACTCCAGTTGCTTGCGGCCAATCTCAAACGATACGGTCTTGCTCTCGCCGGCTTTGAGACTGATTTTCTCGAAACCTTTCAGAAACTCCTTCACCGGGCGTGAACTGGTGGCATAGATGTCCCTTACATAGAGTTGTACCACCTCCTTGCCATCCCGTTTGCCGGTGTTGGTCACCGTCACCGATGCCTTCACCTGACCGTCGGCAGTCATCTCATTGTTTGATAGTGTGACGTCGCTGTATTCGAAGGTCGTGTAGCTCAATCCGTGCCCAAAAGCATAGAGTGGCCCGTGGATGCAGTCGAGATAGTTGCTGTTGAAGCGAGAATAGGCTGCACCATCCTGATGCGGACGTCCCGTGTTCTTGTGGTTGTAGTAGATAGGGCACTGACCCACGTTGCGCGGGAAAGAGGTGGACAGACGGGCACTCGGATTGACATCGCCAAAGACCACATCGGCCATGGCACGACCTGCCTGGTCGCCCAACGACCATGTATAAAGTATGGCATCGGCCAGCGGTTCGGTCTCGGTGAGCGCCAGCGGTCGGCCGGCGGTCAAGATGAGAATTACCGGCTTGCCGGTAGCCTTCAGCGCTTTGAGAAGTTCTACCTGCGGGAGCCCCAGGGTAATGTCGGAACGTGACACGCCTTCGCCGTTCATGTTGTTCAGCTCACCCAAGGCAGCCACCACCACATCGCTCCGGCGGGCCAGGGCCACAGCCTCTGCCACGAGTTGCTCGTTTGGACGAGTATGTACAGGTTTGATGACCTGTCCCGGCTTGTAGGCGCCCAGATATTGGTTGACCATATCTTGTTCCAGTTGCTTGTCTTCAAGCACCCAACAGCCTTCGGCGTATGTAACCGAACCGCCATGACCTGTTACAGCTTCTTGCATACCTTCCAAAAAAAGTTACACAGCCATCGGCAAACCTGGAGAAGGACCAACTGCCCTGCATCTCTTTGGCTGCCACCGCAAACGGACCCACCAGGCAATCTTGGCCGATTTGGAGAGAGGCAGCACATTGGCTTCATTCTTGAGCAACACCTGGCATTCTCTGGCTATCTCACGGCTGAGCTGACGCGCCTCATCGGTGTGAATCTCGCGCTGGTAACGCTGTAGATTCAGGTAGCGATAGGGGTCTTCAAAGAGTCCCAGCTTGTATTTGGCTTCCAACACCCGGCGACAAGCCACCTCAATATCTTTTTCCGATAAACGTCCCTGCTTGACGAGGTTCTCTAGATTGTCCATATAGGCACTTCCGTTGAGGTCCATATCTACCGAAGCCTCTATGGCCAGTGCAGTAACCTCCTCAATATCGCCTATGCCGTGGTTCACACATTCGTTGATGCCTTCATAATCGGAGGTGATGAATCCCTTGAATCCCCATTCTTCGCGCAACAGGTCGTTGAGCAGATAGCGGTTGATGTGTGCAGGGATACCCTCGAAATCGTTGAAAGAAGCCATAAAACTGCCGGCACCCTCGTAGGCAGATTCACGATAAGGTGGAAGGAATCCGTTAAGAGCCTCCTGGCGTCCCATGTTCACAATGTTGTAGTCGCGGCCACCCTCTACCGCTCCATAGAGCGCATAGTGTTTCACGCAGGCCATTACCGTGGTATTGTCGGCAAGGTCAGTACCCTGATAACCGCGTACCATTGCCTTGCCAAGTTCACCGCACAGAAAAGGGTCTTCTCCAAATGTTTCAGCAATGCGTCCCCAACGGGCATCCCGGCAGATATCCAGCATCGGCGAATAGACCCAGTTGATGCCGGAAGCCGTAGCCTCAAGGGAAGCAGCGCGGGCTCCCCGCTCTATCAGTTCCGGATTCCATGAGGTGGACATAGCTAGCGGTATAGGCTGCACCGTTTGCAAACCATGAATCAACATCGTAGCCGAACATCAGTGGAATGCCCAGGCGACTCTTCTCTACTGCCAGTTTCTGTGCTGCCAGCAGATCTTCTGCCACATAGCTGCCATACATGGCGCCAAGTTTGCCATCGACTATGAGTTGTTCGCGGCTGTCGTTATCGTCAGATGCGTTGCCCGATACAAACGAAGGCACCGCCAGAAGATTCAACTGTCCTACCTTTTCTGTGAGCGTCATCTTTGCCATCAGGTCATCGATAAACGCATCCATCTCTCCATTAGCAGAGGGAGGGGGAGTATAACTGGTCAGAGTCAATACTCCACATGCTAAAGCAATCAATTTGCTATATTTCATCATATTCACTTAAATTTATTATTTAGAGTTCTAAAATTGTAGAGGATTCACCACTCCACATTAGACTTTGTTAACGACTCTTAAGATTGTTAATTATCAATAGTTTTCATCTCCGAAAAGTAAACTGTGCGCAATGGCATAGTGTGAGCATCACCGATGAGACAGATACTATCAGTAAGGCGAATATCGTTGGATGCTGCACCAACTTTTATAATGAAATCACCCTTTTCTATAGCCCATATTCCATCATTATAAATAACCCAATTGTTGCGGTGACATGATAAAGTCTATTTTTTTAGTTTCGCCCGGCTTAAGTGATACTCGACCAAACCCGGCGAGTTTAATGGGTTTCAATGGTTGACTTGCTGAAGTAGGTGATATATATATCTGTACGATTTCGTCACCTTCGCGCGACCCGGTATTAGTCACATTGAAGGAAATATTGAATAACTCATCAGTCGTGAAAACTGATTTGTCAACTACTAGGTCTGAATAATCAAAAGTAGTGTAATTCAGTCCGTACCCGAAGTGATATTGAATACGCTCATCAGGAGTACTGGAATAATTATAGCAGATGTTTTCGTTAAGTTCTACTTTTGGATAACTCACACTCAACTTTCCTGATGGCGCAACATTACCGTAAATAATATCGGCTAGAGCATTACCCCCTTCTTCACCGGGGTACCACGCCTGAATCACGGCTGCACATTTATCCGCAAGGTCGCCAATAACCTGTGCACGCCCACCGAACATAACCAATACAACAGGCTTACCTGTAACTATTAATTGTCTGACAAATTCCTCTTGTTTTCCTGGTAACCGTAAACTTCCGCGGTCTCGATTTTCTCCACACAGTAAAGTATTCTCCCCCATTGCAGCAATGATTATGTCGCTATTGGCAGCTAACGAAAGCGCTTCTTTAGCATCTATTTTCTCATCGCGGGCTATATGGCGATTCTTATCGAGCCATATTGCACGATCATCCCCGCCTTTTGAAATGGATGTCTCAGTTTTGTCAACCCAATCCACACCACAGGAATAGTTCAAAGTGCATCCATCTGGTAGTTTTTTTTCCAGACCTTCTTTCAAAGTTATAATCTGATTATTTGTGTTTCCGGTATTAATGCCTCGCCAAAAATAGTGCAAGCCTTGATATGTGTAATCGCCAAGCATAGCCCACATTGTGTTGGCATTAGGTCCCACAAGAGCTATCTTCCTAGGATGTTCGATAGGGAGGATGTTATCATTCTTAAAGAAGTACTACTGATTGTGTAGCAAGTTCATAAGCGGTTTGACGCTCCTCGGCGGTGTCGAATTCTATATCGCCTTCTGCACAGAATGCCGGATTTTTATCAAACAGACCCACTGCAGCTTTTAGCCTCAGAACTCGTTTGACAGCGCCCTCGAATGTCGCCTCACTAACAAGTCCTTGCTTTATTGCTTCGGGAAGGTATTGATAATTGTCACGGTTTTGAAATTCCACATCGTTCCCAGCATTTATGGCAGCCACTCCACGATGCAACGCATCTTCTTCTGTGTCAATCTGGTTAATCGAGCCATAGTCACTTACTGTTATGCCGTCAAATCCGAGATAATTACGCAAAATATCCTGCATAAGATATTTATTGGCAACGGCTTTCACACCATGGAAGTAGTGATAACCGGTCATTATCACTTTACTACCCTTAGTTCGAATCATTGTTTCGTGAGGCAAGAGTATTTCTTCAAAAAGTTCTTTTCTCCTATCGGTATTGCATCCGCCACCATAGCCCAAAAAATGTTTTGAACATGCCGCGACTCCACTTTTCATCCCTCCGTCCTGCAAACCTTCAACAAAAGCAGAACCCATAGCAGCACTTAGATAAGCATCTTCGCCATACGATTCCTCCAAACGGTTGAAATATGGATTCCGAATCACATCCACCATAGGTGACAACGAAAGCATGCCTCCGATTTTTCGCATGCTGATAGCAGTTTGACGAGTTTTTTCTGCAGCCAGGTCAGTATTGAACGAACATGCCAAACCAATTTGCTGTGGGTAAACCGTTGCTTCTTTTGCAGCAATACCTGTTATGACTTCTTCATGAAATAAGGCCGGTATTCCAGTTGGTGTATTCTTCACCAGCCACTCCTGCACTTGTTTTACCATATCGCGAAGCTCTTCGGGTCCATCTAACGAATTGCTGGCATACTGAGCAAAATGTCCTATTCCGTTAGGAATAAGTTCATAGCATCGGACTGTATCAAGCTGATTGTTTTTGTCGAAAAGTTCCGATAGATACATGCTCTGAAGTTGAGCTGCACGTTCATCCATACTCATGCGTTGATATATGTTATCGATTATCTTCTCGGTAAACTCATTTGACAACGGTATTTCCTGTGCTTTGTGTCGAAAGAAAACGGATGTCGATTTATTATCAGAGGCACAACCAGCCAGAATCAACGCTCCACATGCTAAAGCAATCAATTTATTGTATTTCATTCTATTGTCAAAAATGTTTTGGAGGGGTTATCGCTCCGCATCAGGCTTTAGAATGGCTCACTTACTGTTTATGCCTAATTCCTAATACCTAAATGCTTTATTTCAGATTAATGAATCCATTTCTGCTTGAGCGAGCGATAACTCCCATCTATTTTATATACTGTAAATTATGTACTATCGGGTACTTCCGACTTGGCTTCATGGTTTTGGTTTGAAGCACCAGAAGGTGCAAGCTGCCCATGGATAAAGTGCTTGCCCTTCTTCGGCAGGCGCAGCCAATACAAGATTATTGGCATCACACTTCACAATGAAGAACTCAGTGGGCAGGTACGTAGGCGCGGCACCCTCGCCAACCAGGGCTATGGCCGTACCATAAAGGATGGGGGGCCGTTACCTTAAGCTTGCCTACCGACCAGTTGGGCACGATGTCGTCGAAGTCGTACGTGAAGGTGCCGGTGCGACCTGTGGGAGCGACAGAGAAATTGCCGTCTATATCGAGCGTCATGCTGCCGGTGGACTCACCCGTCAGGTGATTGATGGTGGGCATATACAGAGTAAACATGTCCATAATCTCTACACTGGCGGCAAACCACGCGGGGCCGGGGTCGGCCTCGTAACCGCCTAAGCCAAAGAAACTTTGGTCGGCCCAGGTCCATGTCTTCTCGCCATCCTCGCCTATCAGGTCGAGCACTATTTGCGGTAGATTGAAGTCCTTGACAATGACTGTACCCAGTTCTTCTGTCACCTGCTCGCCGTTGGCAAGGGTAAAGGTTGCCGAAAGGGGAAACTCACCCGCACCCGTCAGTCGCATCTGAGCCACATTCTTGTCTGAAGTGACACCGCCGCAGCTCCACACGGTCAATACGGGGTTGCCGTTCTTCACGGTGAGGAGATCTTCTTCGTTGGAGAACTCAATCTTTCCCAGGTCGATAGTTGTGCCAAAGTAGGTGGGGGCCCCCTCCTGACCGATGCACAGCCGGGTGGCTATATTGGCCGGAATCGTCGAGATGGTATCTACCTTTACGGTAAACGAGGTCTCGGTGAATGCCTTTCCACCCGAATTCAATCCACGGAAGTTGACGGTATGCTGCCCGGTGAAAGATACCGAAAGTTCGGCATACGCCTTGCGTGCGACAGACTCGCCTACACTCCATTCAGAGAGTATCGGAGAATTGTTTTCTACAACAATGATGTTACCATTTTTGCCATCGACCACCTTCGGAGCCACACTGAGTTGGAGCTCATCAGCGGGGATGGTGCTATCGTCTATGGTATATGTGTCGGTGATAGGGTCGCAAGATGCGAATGCTCCCATCACAGCGATTATACTGATGTATTTGCAAAAGTTTTTTCATGATGATATTTTTAATAATTTAGAGCTACAAATTACTTAATCGAAATTCCAAGTGGTGTAGCGCGCGTCCGGAGTGTCCCAGCCGGGATTTTGCGTGAGTACACCGTCGGACAACTGAATTTGCGCGGGCGGAATAGGCC
>ENA-OQEF01000019-OQEF01000019.1-human-gut-metagenome-genome-assembly--contig:-NODE-19-length-7900-cov-0.408851_pt1 | contig 7900 bp, 7 predicted proteins | sample MGYA00242792_ERZ504629 | MGnify/ENA primary metagenome ERZ504629 (study PRJEB26092, sample SAMD00036301) | human gut metagenome | host: Homo sapiens | study: EMG produced TPA metagenomics assembly of the... | reverse complement strand
CTTTTTCCTGCTGGGGATAATACCCTAACTGATTCAAACGTACAGTTTCTGAAGGATGCCCTAAAGTGGCCATTCCTCCCAGAACTGTAAACAGACATGTAGTTATATTCATATCACTATTCTTTATATATTAATATTATTCCATTTCAAAATTATTTATCCGACAATAAGGTAATGAAACTGATAGCCGGCAAGTGTACCCGTACCAGTCCATTCTCCACCTTCACTGCAGTTTCCTTCATGCAGTCTTTTGTATTGGTCACATAGACTTTCAGTTCCTTCACTTCTGCAGGGATACCGGAGATGACAGCCTCGCAATCCGCCCCATTATTGACCATATGGACGGCATATTCCCCACGCACCATATTTCCGAAAGCCGCACAGTTTAGTTTTTTTCTTGCTGCTACTGACCGGAATGGCCAAGGCATCGGCCGGAGTGGAGGCCAGTTGCTTGATATTCCAGAAACGTTGCGTAGGACGCAAAGGACCTTTGGAACCATAAATGCCGTCTCCCCCACAACAACGAATAGTCTGAAGTAAGCTGCCACTGCAAGATGGACAATGGCTGGCAAATGGCACAAATACGCGTATACAGATTGATTTCATAAAGTGCAAACGTCGACTCATTGAATATCTCGGCATAACCATGAGCAGCGGCATCCGTACTACCCTCACCAACCAAGAGTGGTACATTAATCGCTTTGGCAGCATCCGCCCACTTCTTTAACGTAACATCATCACAACCACGCCATGAATGGAAAGATACTGCACCAATATACTTATGAATCTCAGAATTGTTCAAAGCAGGAAGGATAAAATCGAAAGTCGTGGCATCCGAATTGTCGCCAAGCAGCATGCGGTAGGAAGATTCAACCCTGCCAGATAAGCACCGAACTCCTTAATGAAATCTGCATGTTCTTGCGGAGTGTGGAGGACATCAATACCCAAATCCGATTCATTGAACGAGAACATGGAGAACTCAATACCATAATGCTGTTTGGCATACAACAGATAATCTGCCATGGATTTATAAATCTTCTCCTTTTTCCGGTTATCCAGACGATAAGCAATGACACCGCCTTGACGAGCATAACTTGCAGGACCTCCGTCAATGGCCCATGCAGGCGGAAACCAGCAGCTTAGTATTACCGGCATTCCCATCGCCTTCAAGCGCTTTGCCATGAGGGACTTTCCTCCACCCGCTTGTTCAGTCCCCCATTCTGTGCCACGGCAATAGGATCGGATTCTTCTTCGGGTTGCCACAATCTCCACGGAAATTCTACACGACCATAGCTACACGCAAGTTTTCCAGACAGTAATCTATCACTTTAGGGTCGGCAACAGGATTCTGCAGGCGGAAATTCCCTCCAAAGCCTGCAAACAGACTTCCCGGGTTCTGCATATCCAATATAATTTCCGCGTCACTGTGATCTATCACTCCGGAAGCATGCAGTTCCATAGACAATGCTGTTCTCCCAGCCTTTTTCAGAATCGGCATCAGCGAGATATACACAACAGTACCGGTAGACTCTTTTTCAACCGTGGCCTTTACAGAGTTATTGAACTTGAATTCCAATTTCCTATTGGCCGAAGTAACGGTCAGCTTCCTGCCACTTGTCCTTACTTTGGCATCAACGTAGTTTTCCGGACTTAAAGCAATACAGTAATAGGCTGTCTGGTTCAAAGTCGTGTCCGACAGCGCATCAATAGAAATCTCCACCAAGCCTTTTCCCTTATCAGTCACTTTCTGATGGAACTTTACACCTCGCAGAGTAGTCGTCACTTCCTGCATATCCTCCTCACGATGGAAAACGGGACGGACCTGCTTCTCCTTTCCAGTAATCTCCATATCTCCTTTCAAGGTTCCGACACGCAGGGATGACTCAAAGTCTATCAATTCACCGTCTACACGGACACCCGTGATATTGCTTCATGCCATCACTTCCGTCTGGGCAGAAAGCGGCAGAGATAATATACCACACAGCAATACAACTATTCCAAACTGGAAAATTCGTAAATTCTTCATAATATCAAATCTATAAAAGGTTGTCATTTCAGTCTGGTATCAATCTCAAACCCCATACGGCTGTTATGATAGGGACAATTCCACATACTTGCTTTAGGCTCCTTGTAGCGGGGAGTTCCATCTTCCAGCACCGTTCTGAACCATTCACCATACTCCTTGTCTATCATCCGTGATTTGATGAAGTTCCAAGTGCGGACGGCACTGTCCAAATAAGATTGTTCACCAGTCAGTTGCCAGGCATTGATACAACCGACCACAGTTTCCGCCTGGCACCACCAGGAAGCATCCTTCCTGATTTTGTCCTTATGCCGTTCGTACATCATGGCGCCCATCGGGTTGATGCCCTCTTTCAAGGAGGCGTCTGCAAGTTCCAATGCTACCTTCCTGCACCTCCCGATAACCTCCGGGTCACCCAGAGCCTCTGCAGCTTCCGTCAGCAACCAGGAAGTTTCGATGTCATGCCCGTAAGAGTCGATGTCATCCAGATTGTTCCAATTCGAATCACAGTACAATATCAGGTGATGTGTTTGTGGATTGTAGAGCTTGGTTATTATCAAATCTATTACTTTTGTAAGACGTTCGCGTAGGCCATTATCCTTCCATACTTTATATAAAGCTGTGTATGCCTCCAATACGTGGATATGGGTATTCATTGTTTTGGTGGCAACGCCATCTCCATCATATCCCAGCTTTTGGGGAACTCCCCATTCGCGGGTGAAAGATTCTATATAACCATCGTTTACGGGGTCTTTGATTCTGCTCTCCATGGTCCGGTAGAGTTCTATGGCTTTTTGCAGGCTTTCATTGTTGCCCGTTGCTCTAAAATGTTCGGACAAACCGTAGATAGCATAAGAGCAGCCGTAAGTCTGCTTGTTCGTATCCAATGGGGTACCGTCCGCTTTTATCAGCCAATATACGCCTCCATACTGCGAATCAATGAAGTGGTCTATGAAATACCGTTGCGCCCTGTCAGCCAATTTACGGTAGGCAGTATCGCCATACATCCGGTAGGCGGTTGAAAAAGTCCAAAGGATGCGGGCATTCAGTACACCACCTTTGGGAGCATCCGCTATCGGGGCACCGTCACGTCCCAATGAACCATAAAAGCCTCCGGAAGAATCTACGCTGTATCTTTCCCAAAAAGAGAGGATATTCTCTTTCAAGTCCGAGGTTATTTCATCTTTTAAAACCTTGTCTACGTGTGACTGTGCTTGCAGGAAAGGTGTAACCAGCAACCATACTGTAATCAGCAAAAAAAACGGAAAACATACGTTTCATAATATAGCGATTTAAGGAATTAATCATAGTTACATTGCAAATGTACAAAAAAAACAAGTTGCCACTACTCACTACCATCCTTTTTCAATGGATACAATTGGTTCCGATAAAGGCTGTTTTTGGGTACTGAGTCCTTGTTTTACCAGACATCAGCTTTTATTAGCTCAAACGTTGGTATCTGGCAGTTCAAACACCATTGTATGACAAATATAACAATGAATATCATAAAAATAGAGGAAAAAGACACATTTCATAACGTTATTGGCTACAAACAAAAGCCATCCGTTTCCTTTTTAGTCCGTATATTAGTAGAAAATTTCGTAACTCAAAAATAGATACTATGAGAAAGAAACATTTCCTATTTGCATCAGTCTTGGCACTGCTTTGCGGCAGCAGTACGCTGCATGCGCAAGACTTCAAGCTGACATCCTCCGGTTATTTCAAGAACCAGGGAGTCGACGTCATGGCTTTTGATGATATCTATCCCGAGGACACCAAGGAGGGGTATGTATCATCATGAACGGACACCGTGTGGCGACGAATGGAGATATCCGTCTGGAAGCCACACCCGGACAATGGCAACCCGTACCGAAACAGCTCGACCGGAAGCTCGGTGACAACAGCATCACCGCCACGCTGTGCTATCCCGACTCCTCACGCCATCTCACCGGATTCAACCCGATGATTTACCCGGACCTCCACCTTATATATACGGTAAACGTGGAAAGCAAAGGTAAAAACATAGAGGTGACCGTAGATCTTGACCGCCCCATTCCCCAGGAATTCATCGGAAAAGTGGGCTTCAACCTTGAATTCTTCCCGGGTTCCCTCTTCGGCAAGCCCTGGATTATGGACGGTCAGAGCGGCATCTTCCCGCAACAGCCCAACTCCCCCCTGATGACAACCCAGCCCAACTATCTGCATACAGGAAACTACCATGACGGCAAAAAATCGCTGGCAGACATGGACAAACTGATAGGAAAAGGTTACAGCCCGATTGTGGCAGACGACATCATCAGCGAACCTTATGCCAAAGGAACCAAGTTCACCTCCCGGCCCGATGACCCTTACAACAAAGTTACCATCGAATCATTGAGCGGTGACCTGCAACTGTTTGACGGGCGTATGAACCACAACAACGGCTGGTTCGTACTGCGCAGCAACATAAAACCGGGTGTCACCAAAGGTGCCGTCAAATGGATTATCACTCCGAACGTAGTGGCCGACTGGATGTATCAGCCGGTTATCCAGACTTCACAGATAGGTTATCATCCCACTCAGGACAAGGAAGCCGTCATCGAAATGGATATACGTGACAACAGAAAGGAAACGGCACAAATCATCCGCATTGATGCCGACGGCGAAAAGGTTGTCAAGAACGTCACTCCTGCCAACTGGGGTAAATTCTTGAGGTATAACTATCTGAAAGTAAACTTCACAGATGTAAAGGAACCGGGGCTTTATAAGATTAAATACAATACCTCCGTGTCTCCCATCTTCCGCATCGACAATGACGTATATGCCCGTGGCGTATGGCAACCCGTACTGGAATACTTCCTTCCCGTACAGATGTGCCACATGCGCGTCAACGAGAAATATCGCGTATGGCACGACTGCTGCCACATGGACGATGCCCAGATGGCACCGGCACACAATCATATCGACGGCTACGACCAGAAAGAGGGCCTTTCCAAGTTCAAACCGGGTGAAGTGGTTCCCGGAGTGAACATAGGCGGCTGGCACGATGCCGGAGACTTTGACCTCCGCATCGAATCCCAAGCCGGAGAATCCTATATCCTGGCACTGGCCTACGAAGCTTTCCGTCCGAATCTCGACGTGACTTCCATCGACCAAATCAACCGCGTGACGGAAATTCACCAGCCCGACGGCAAGAATGACCTGCTGCAACAAGTAGAGAACGGCGCCCTTACGGTAGTCAATGGCTACTTGGCACTGGGACGTCTCTACCGAGGAATCATCTGCAACGACCTGCGCCAGTACGTACTTCTGGGTGATGCCGCCGCCATGACCGACGGGAAAATCGGTAATGAAGACGACCGCTGGATATTTACGGAGGATAACCCCGGACGGGAACTGTCGACAGCTGCCCAGCTGGCTGCCGTATCACGTGTATTGAAAGGTTTCAATGATACATTGAGTGTGCATTGCCTCGACATTGCCCGCAAAGTATATGCTTCTACCGGAAGCGGCAACAACAGAGCCTTGTTCCCCAAAGTGCAGGCAGCCGTAGAGCTGTACCTCACCACCGGCGAACAACCCTATATGGACTTCATTCTGGACAACCAGGAGCTCATCATCAAGCAGATAGGCCGCATCGGCTGGTACACGGCACGTGTGGAAAAACTGTTCGCACAGATGAAGAACAAGAAAGCCAAAGCCTTTTCAGCAGCTTTCCGCAAAGCTTTGACCGGATATGAACAAGAACTGAACAAACAAGTGCAGGAGACTCCCTATGGCGTTCCCTACCGTCCGAACATCTGGGGTGCAGGCTGGGATATACAGCGTTTCGGCTTCCAGCACTACTTCCTGACAACCGCCTATCCGGAAATATTCCCGAAAGCACCGGTATTCAATGCCCTCAACTTCATCCTCGGATGCCACCCGGGCTCCAACCAGGCTTCCTTCGCCTCGGGTGTCGGCGCACAATCGGCCACTGTGGGCTACGGACTGAACCGCGCAGACTGGTCGTACATTCCCGGTGGGGTCATTTCCGGCACGGCGCTTATCCGTCCCGACTTCCCGGAACTCCTCACGTTCCCGTTCCTCTGGCAGCAAACTGAGTATGTGCTGGGAGGAGGTTCATCCCACTATATGTTCCTGGTACTTGCAGCAGAACAGTTGCTGAAACAATAAGAAAGACAGAGGGGGGAACAAAACCCTCTGGATGTTTTCTTTTAGGCGCGGATTACACGGATTTCACGGATTTAGTTTACTGCATCCGTGTGATTCCGCGTAACCCGCGCCTAATATTATAGTATAATGAAAGTGTTTATACACTTTTCGTTCTTTCACCAATTATCCGTACGGAACGGAATAGTGGGTAGTTCGTTCCCGCCAATCATTGTACCGACCTGGAAATCACGGAAACAATAGCGCACGGCAACGGGATTGGGCACCTTTTCCGAAGAAATCACGACCTCATTCGTCTGCCAGTGCAGCCATACTTTGTCGGCAGGATGGAACACACGGTCCTCACCCGCCACTTCGAAACCGCGAAGGTCATAGTTGCGACAGATACCCATTTCCAAATGGTCGAAGGAAACCCATGCTTCACTGCCTTTAGCAGTCCATGACTTATATTGTGGGCCGAAACAGTGTATCTGCTTCAATCCATAGGTAAGGTTCAATGCCAGATAGCTCAAGCGTTGACCTACCTTTGTCTTGTTGCGGGGATGGATATTGTATATCTCATAAGGCTCTACAAGGTCGTTTGTCGAAATCATACCACTGTTCGGAATCAGGCTTTGGGCACGGAATTGTGCTTCACGTAGGTAAGCAGCTTTCTCTTGCTGGGTACCTCCATAGGCGTACGGCGCTATTTCGGCAAAGTAGAAAGGCAATTCGCCCAGCCCCCCATTCCTTGCGCCACAGCTGCACCATGTCGGCCAAGCGTTCGGCATATGTTTCATGGCGACCTACGTTCGACTCTCCCTGATACCAGATGAACCCTTTGATGGTATAGTTCTGAAGCGGCTTCAGCATGGCATTGTACATCAGCATGGGGGCGGAGCATGGGATGCAGGCGTTCGATGGAATCGGGGTTGAGAGATATGTCTGGATAGTTTTCCAGCAGTTCACGGCTTATCCAACCTTCTACAGTGGATCCACCGTAAGCGCTACAGATGATGCCGACCGGAATCCGGAGGGCACGGCTCAACGAAGTGGCAAAATAGTAGGCCGTCGCACTGAAATCGGGTGCGGTTTCTATGGAAGATATGTTCCAGCTACCTTTGCAGTCGGTTTGCGGTTCATAAAGTCTGGTGCTTGGGAACGGTGAAACATACGCACCCCCTTATTCTCGGCAGAAGCTATGATGTCATCCGCTCCGTTCATGATGCAACAGCCAGCAAAACCTTTCAGGGGCATTTCCATATTGCTCTGGCCGGAAGCAAGCCATACTTCACCGATTAGGATATTCTTCAACGTAGTTTTTTCTCCGTCATCAAAAGTTATCTCATAAGGCGTGTATCCTGCTGCCGGAGTCTCCACGGCAAGCGTCCAACCGCCATCCTTATCGGCACGGCAAGTCATTGTCTGTCCGTTCCACGAAGGCGTAACGCGTACTTCGGCTTCCGGAGCAGCCGTTCCCCACAGTTTCACTTCAGTCTGCTGCTGGAGTATCATGTTGTCGCCCACCAGTGCAGGCAGTTTTACTTTGGCGCCCAACGAGGCGGCACCGCATAATAGAATCAATGCAAGAACCTTACTTTTCATAGTATATTTGTATTTAACATTATATTCGGAATCAATAACGCGAGCAAAAATAAGGCTTTTTTGCTCACGTTCTCCGTTTCATGTGCAAAAAGTGGGTGTTTTTGCACATGTGCTCAAACAAAATTATACATTGATGTATTA
>ENA-OQEF01000018-OQEF01000018.1-human-gut-metagenome-genome-assembly--contig:-NODE-18-length-7970-cov-0.396914_pt1 | contig 7970 bp, 10 predicted proteins | sample MGYA00242792_ERZ504629 | MGnify/ENA primary metagenome ERZ504629 (study PRJEB26092, sample SAMD00036301) | human gut metagenome | host: Homo sapiens | study: EMG produced TPA metagenomics assembly of the... | reverse complement strand
CCCAAAGCCAGATTGCCTTGCGGGTCGGGTTCCGGACGGAAGCCTTGGGCTTCGAGCAACTTCTTCATCTCCAATCGTGGCGAGTGGAAGCCTTCGGCAGATAGTCGGGCGCATTCTTGTCCGGAGCTTCTGTATAGGCAACCAGGCGCAGATAGGCAGCCGCCATTTCGGGGTCATATTTCAGCTTGCCATCCGGCGTACCGGCAATGGCCATCGTGGCATATTGGATAGGTATCAGACTTCCTCCCCCGTTGGGATGGCGTCCGGACATGGAGAGAGACCATTGCTTCAGGTTGCAATAGAAACGCATGGTGAGAAGCACTTTCTTCACCGTCTCGTGTGCCTGCTCGGACAGGCGGAACTCGGTACCACTCAGCAAGTAAATCATATTAGTGGCACCGTCCAGACCGCCCACTGCATAAGCAGGATAATTGTTGCAATGATGGAAGCAGGCACCGTCCGGCTTGAAAGAACCGGCCAATCCCGGCGCAGGAAGACAGCCTTTGTCCAGCCAACGGGAGAAGGAACGCAGGTATTGCAGTTTCTCCGGTGTATCCTCCATAATCAGAATGCTGGCTATGCGGCCTTGCAACTTGGTGTTGAACGTATCTATATCAATACCGTTGACGGCAGGTTCGGGATATACCTCATTGGTGATGGCATACCAGTTGAGCGTACGTACCGCCTCTTCCAGCTTACCTACCTCACGCAACACGTCCTTCATCAAGAAATAAGCCACAAACAGACCGCGCATACTATATCCGTAATGGTGGATATTCCCCCAGCAACTGCCGTAGGCAATACCCTGGTCGGTGGCGTTATCGTACATGGCGATGAATTTCTGCTTCAACTCGTGTTTCAGCGCGGCATCTTCTGCATTGTTGTAGGCGATGGCGACGCGTTTCATCAGGTTGAAATAGTCGCTTATCTCTATCCCCAGTCTGGAGAACATATCTTTGTCCCAATCGGGTACCATACGTTCGTATGCCTCGGAGTGACGTACGAAATAGATAGGACGTCCTGCTACCTTGCCGTTCTTGTAGGTAATCCGATAAAAAATCATACTTCTCACGGATGGACTGCATCTCCTTGTCCGAAAGCGCGGAAGGTGTGTAGAACATGCCGCGGAAACGCTTCTCCATAACCCGTATATCCTGCTTCTGCGCCTCGGTCACCTCTGTCAGAGGGATGTCCGGTTTCCACAAGGAGTGTTCGTAGATAACCAGCCAGTGGTTGGTGGTTCCCTTATTTACAAACGGTACCTGCAAGTCGGCAGTCTGCTGGCGGGCATCTACCTTGCTGGCAGTAATCAGATGGTCGAAAAAGAGTTTCCCTTTCACGTCGGGGGCTACAATGCGGATTTCGTCCATCCCTTCTTCCGGGGTGCCTTGCATATCGCGTTCATAACATACCCAGCTCCGCGCCAACCGGTGAAGTTGATGCCAAAAGGAAAAGAGGTGCATACCTTGCCATCCTTCAGGAACTCGAACCGAATCTGCTTGTCCTGGGCCTGCTCATTGTACACCCATACGATGAAAGCCGAAAGATAGGTGTCTTTCCCCGTCGGGTCTTTCTTCTCAAACTTCAAGTCTTTTTTGATAGACAGTGCGGCACCCGGCTCGAAAGTCCAGCTCAAACTGTGGTCGCCATCCCTATAATGTTCGTCGCTAATGCCCAACTGCGAACCGGCTGCCGTAGTGACAAACGCCGGAACCTGCTTCTCCTCAAAAGAAAGCAAGCGCTCATTCTTCACGATTTGTGCATGTACACTGCCCGGCAGCAACATGCAAACGAGCGCTACCGCTCCTATTTTCCATTTACTGAATTGCATCATGTCTGTTTATTTAAGGTTATCGATATTTGCTACTTGGAAATCTGCAAAACGTACGTGGTTCTGCCACAACCGTAAGGCGAAATAGCCGTCTCCTTTGCCATCGGCCACCGGTAAGCTGAAAAGCTCTTCACCATCCATGGCATAAGTGGTGGCTCCATTCTCCACACGGATTTTAACTTCATACCAATGGTTGGGCTTCAAAAGGTGGGCGGCATCGGTATACTCTTTCAAGATGGGTTTAATCTTTGCATCGTCCACTCCATAATACTCTCCATGGTATTCACGGAAACGCGTAGTTCCATTATCATTACCGCCGTAGCCCACATAGTAAAGGTCCAGCGTATTGTAATTCTTGAACTCGCCGTTGCGCCATGCACTGCGGGCAAAGAAGTCATCCGGATGCCGGGGGGTCATCGGCCCCCCAAAAACAATTCAAGTCACTGAGACGGTCGTAGCTACCATTCTCAACCACCACTTGTACCCGGTAGGTAATCTCATAGTTTCCCGTCAACCGTTCCTTATACCAAAGGGACAGCCCGTCCGGAGATACAATATCCATCGTATCGCCGATACATGTAATTTCCACTTTTCCAGAAGAATCCTCCACGACCCAGGCGGTAAGCCGGCAGGAAGCGCCCATCTCCATACCGGGGAGGACACATAAGAGAAGTTGCATCAAAAGAAGTTGTAACCGCATATTTCAATGTATTAGTACGGTACAAAAGAAACCCCTTCTTTTTGGAAAAAGGAGGGGCATATCGTACAGAAGAAGGATAAAATAATGATTGAGGCGGATTTCTGCCCCCACTTCATCAAGGATGAAGTTCTTCGAAAGCCTTGTTTTCCTCTTGTACCGCCTGAATAGTTTCTTCCAGTTCATTGATAGGGAGATCGAAGTTGTACCAGTCGTTATAGCAGTCGGTGACATACCACTTGCCATCCGTCAGTTCAAAGACCACACGAAGGGAAGGTTCTGATTCATCATAGCCTGCTTCGAACTCTTTATGGGCAGGCTCATTGACAGTGAAGTGAGAAATATAGGTACCTCCCTCCTCTTCGGTAGTACGTCCTTCCTTCAGCGTTTCTTCGTCTAGCAATGCCCACTTCTCGCGGGTGAAGGGAAAAGTCTGTTCCGTCTCACCGTCATCCTTCAAGAGGGCGATGGGAGACTTCAAAGGAAACTTGATTCGGGAATACTGGAATGAAGCACTGGACGTGAATTTCTGGAGAAATGTCTTGAAATCCTCCTCTTCGGCAGCCAGACCATTGAGAGTCGTCAGCATGAGTGCCGCAAACAGACAAAAAAACAAAGCGGATAGCCTTCATATACTCGGATTATTTTTCAATGCGCAAAGATAATATAAAAAGTAATAAAATGCTAAGGCTATGGGGGCGATAATTATTATCATCTATGTTTCAGATACTCGTAACCAAACCGGCAACGCAAGCAGTCTTTCTTGTCACAATATTCCTTTTGAAGTTGAAGCAGAGCCTGCGAATCGGCAGCGGTAGATACCGGCAAACCGGCACCATCCCAAAGTCGGGTTACGTGATTGTTTTCGGCCTTCAAGGATTCAAGGAAACGGGTGGCACGGTCACACAAAACGTCATCGGCCTTGTGCAGGCCATAAGCATAAAGAAACGGGATGACCGTATTGATGGCAATCAGATTCAAGGCACCGTCCCCTACCCGCTTTTCCCTCCGGGGTGAAACCTTTCTGAAATTGAAGTGCTCCTCCCAATACGCGGAAGTCTTGGCAGCCAGTATCTTCTTCACCGCCTCCAGCGTTTCAGCCTCCATAACACGCGAGAAGAGCGACTGCTCCTTGTGATACAGACAGGCAAGCTGGGCGAGGCGTACATGTGGAAAGTTATCGGGACGAAGACGCAGAAACCGCCACTGCTCAACAGACATGGGAGCTGGCAGCTCGAACTTGTGTTGCAGGTAGCGGAACTCTTTCTGAAGTATCAAATAATAATCATCTGCCTCTGCCAAGACCTCCTCCAGCAGGCCTGCCTGCCCCAGGAAGAAAGCCTCCACTTGAAACAGACTGTCCCGATGCTTGTCTACGGCGCGGAATGGAAGGCGGTTTGCCCATGCCTCGAAAGCATCCCCATTCAGCCCGAAGCCGAAGTTACGAGCAAGAGTAATGAAGAAAACATCTTCCCAATGATGATTGCAGCGTTCGAGCCGCTGGGATATGACGCATGCTTTCTGCTCAAAACGCTCTACCTGCAAAGCGGACAGCCAGGAATGGACGGTCAGCTTTGGGAGGGAGGCAAGGATGGAATAGCAGGGAGGATAAATCTCTGTCTGCCGAAGCTCTTCATAGCGCAAGCGGACAGTGTCGGGGCAAGTGAGCACCATCTGGGGAACCAGCTCACCGTTCGTGCGGTACACATCACAATTCGATTCGCCCACCACGTGCAGGATGACGGTATCATACGCCTTGTCACGGTCGTGCCTATGGAGCAGCCAGTCTGATGCCTGCGTATGCACTTCGACGTTGCCCACCCAGAGCGTACCGTCTATTTTCAGTTTGGCATTAAAAAAATCGGGGCCTGCATTCATGTTCGGCAAACCGGGATCTATCACTTCTACCGGCCGGCCGGAGGTTGTCTGGAGCAATGACAAAGGAAATATTTTGTGCTTCCAAACATAATGCAGTAGTTGTTCCATGTTAACAAGACGTTAATGTTGAGCACAAATGTAAGAAAAAGATTATCTTTGCGACCTATAGTTTGTTGATAAACTAAATAAAACAGATAGAAACAATGAAAATCGCATTAATCGGCTACGGAAAAATGGGCAAGGAAATCGAGAAAATAGCCCTTGGCCGCGGACACGAAATTGTAAGCATCATCGATGTCGACAATCAGGAAGACTTTGAATCGGCAGCCTTCAAGAGCGCCGACGTTGCCATAGAGTTCACCAACCCCATGGTTGCATACAATAACTATATGAAGGCATTCCGCGCCGGGGTCAAACTGGTATCCGGCAGTACGGGCTGGATGGCGGAACATGGAGACGAAGTGAAGAGACTTTGTACCGAAGGCGGCAAGACACTGTTCTGGTCGTCCAACTTCAGTCTGGGAGTAAGCATATTCTCTGCCGTCAACAAGTACCTCGCAAAGATAATGAACCAATTCCCTGCCTATGATGTGACAATGAGCGAAACGCACCACATCCACAAGATGGACGCTCCGAGCGGAACGGCCATCACGCTTGCCGAAGGTATTCTGGAGAATCTCGACCGTAAGGACAAATGGATAGAAGGAACTTTCCAGGCTCCCGACGGAACCGTTTCGGGCTCTACGGAATGTGCAGCCAATGAGCTACCCATAAGTTCTATCCGCGAAGGAGAAGTACCGGGCATCCACAGCATCCGCTACGACTCCGAAGCCGACAGCATCACTATCACCCACGATGCCAAGAATCGCAGGGGATTTGCCTTGGGAGCTGTCCTTGCTGCCGAATATACCGCCAAGCACGAAGGTGCTTTGGGAATGAGTGACTTGTTTCCATTTTTAAAAGACTAAAACATCATGAGAAAAGCAACACGCACCCAATGGATTAAATTCAGTATAGTCACCCTGCTCTACCTTGCCTTTCTAGTTTGGGTAAAAAGCTGGCTGGGACTGATTGTACTACCCTTCATTTTTGACATCTACATCAGTAAGAAGATACCCTGGGGATTCTGGAAGAAATCGGAGAATCCTGCCGTACGCAGCATCATGAGTTGGGTGGATGCCATCGTATTTGCGCTGGTAGCCGTCTACTTCGTAAATATCTATGTGTTCCAGAATTATCAGATACCGTCTTCCTCATTGGAGAAATCCTTGTTGGTAGGCGATTTCCTTTACGTCAGCAAGATGAGTTATGGTCCGCGCGTACCGAATACGCCGCTTTCCATGCCGCTGGCACAACATACACTACCGGTATTCAACACCAAATCGTACATCGAATGGCCCCAATGGGAATACAAGCGTGTACCAGGCTTCGGCAAAGTGAAACTGAATGACATTGTGGTGTTCAACTTCCCGGCAGGCGACACGGTAGCCACCAATTTCCAGCAGACAGACTTCTATACCCTTGCTTACGAAGAAGGAAAACGCGTGTATCCCAACAAGGTGAATATGGACAGCCTGACACGCAAGCAGCAACGTACTGTCTACGACCTGTACTACAATGCCGGACGTAATCTTATCCGTTCCAATCCGAGAATGTACGGTGACATTGTCATACGCCCCGTTGACCGTCGTGAAAACTATGTAAAACGTTGCGTAGGCCTGCCCGGCGATACGTTGCAAATCAAGAAAGGACAGGTATACATCGACGGCAAGGCCATCGAGAACCCTGCAGAAATGCAGTTCAACTACTTTGTACAGACTACGGGGCCTTATATCACCGATGATATGTTCCGTGAACTGGGCATCAGCAAAGAGGACCAGACACTGATGACCGACGGTCTGGGCTGGGAAGAGAATCTGATTGAAATGGGATTGGACCGCCGGGATGCCCAAGGCAGGCTGGCACCGGTCTATCATCTTCCGCTCACCAAAAAGATGTACGAGACCCTTTCGGGCAACAAGAAACTCATCAGTAATATTATCATTGAACCGGGAGAATTCTCGGGACAGATGTATCCGCTGAACCTTTACACTAAATGGGACCGCAACAACTACGGCCCGGATATGGATTCCTGCCAAAGGCGCCACCATCAAGCTGACCGAGGACAACCTGCCCATCTACGAACGCTGCATCGTCGCCTATGAGGGCAACAAACTGGAAGTCAAGGAAGACGGCATCTACATCAACGGTGAAAAGACCGACTCCTATACCTTCAATATGGACTACTACTGGATGATGGGCGACAACCGCGACAAGTCCGCCGACTCCCGTTACTGGGGCTTTGTGCCGGAAGACCATGTCGTAGGAAACCGATTGTAGTATGGCTGTCACTGGACAAAGACCGAGGCTGGTTTGACGGTAAGATACGCTGGAACCGGATATTCAAGTGGATGGACGGCATTAAATGAAAAAAGGGTGTAAGATAGCAATCACAATAGTTGGAGTGGCACTCGTCGTGGTGCTGCTTCGGGGTTGTGTGGCAACTTCCTATCTTATCCCCTCTTCCGGCATGGAGAACTCACTGTATCAGGGTGAACGTATTCTTGTAAACAAGTGGAGCTACGGTCTACGGCTTCCTTTTATGAAGTTATGGGGATATCATCGCTGGGCGGACAGTCCGGTGCAAAAAGAGGATATTCTTGTATTCAACAATCCTGCCAATCTTTCAGAACCCGTGATTGACCGACGGGAAGTCTTTATCAGCCGTTGCATCGGTACTCCCGGAGATACCTTGCTGATAGATTCGCTTTTTTCAGTGATTCCTTCCGAAAAGAATGCACCCGACCAGAAGTTCCTTTATTCTTACCCCAGGCAACGGGAACGACAGTTGGATTCATTGCTTTCCATCCTTTCCATCGCTCCCAACAAACTATTGGGGCAGGACTCAATAAAGAATATACGCAGTTTCAGCCGTTATGAACACTACTTGCTGGAACAAGCCATGAACGGGAATTGCTGGATAGAACCGATTGTCAAGGAAGACTCCATGGAGATGCTAAAACCTCTGATAATCCCCAGCAAAGGCAAAGCCATACGCGTATATCCGTGGAACAAGACTTTGTTGCGAAATACCCTGGTACTTCACGAAAAGAAACAGGCCGAAATCAAGAACGACACCCTTTATGTGGAAGGCAATCCCGTGCAGCACTGCCATTTTACCAAAGACTACTACTGGGTAGGTGCCAACAATGCCATCAATCTTTCGGACTCTCGCCTTTTCGGTTTCGTCCCCGAAGACCACATCATAGGCAAGGCATCTATCATCTGGTTCTCCAAAGAAAAGGGAACAGGACCTTTCAGCGGTTACCGATGGGGCAGGATATGGAAAAGAGTGGAATGACAAACAAATGAAAGAATAAAAATAAACGTACAAACAACGAACAGTAATTTCAATCGTAAATCGTCTAATCATAAATACACCGATGAAAACCGTATTTCTTTCTTCTGCCTACCTGGCCCCCGTAGAGTATTACACCAAATTGCTGGCATACGACAAAGTGTTTA
>ENA-OQEF01000017-OQEF01000017.1-human-gut-metagenome-genome-assembly--contig:-NODE-17-length-8186-cov-0.337139_pt1 | contig 8186 bp, 11 predicted proteins | sample MGYA00242792_ERZ504629 | MGnify/ENA primary metagenome ERZ504629 (study PRJEB26092, sample SAMD00036301) | human gut metagenome | host: Homo sapiens | study: EMG produced TPA metagenomics assembly of the... | reverse complement strand
CCAAAGAAAAGGTTAGAGGCTCCAAAGGATGATAGAGAACTGTAGCCGAAAGATAGTACTCGTCTTGTCTATGATGCTCCCGATAATATCCGTCCGCATATTCCTTCCCTTCATCCTCATACCTATTCCAGCCATAGTTATACTTTGCCTGTGCCTGCAAACTCCACCGGGGCGAAAAATGCTTCCTATAACGTGCCTGCACAAAAGTATTCTCATCCCAAAGCGTTTCATCGGAAAGGGGATTATAGAGCGTAACCGCCCCTGGAAGTCCCCGGCGGGAATAGAAGTAATAACCCTTCACATCCAGTTCGCTGTCATCCTTGAAAGTATGATAAAAGGTAGCTTCGCCCTGCCAGGAATAGATGCCGGAGTTGTTACGTTTCTCTTCCGTCACGTATTTCCCATTGACCAGCGTGAAAGGGTAATTACCGTCTGCCCTCATATAACCGGCATCTACCGCCACGCGTGTACGGCAGCCCAGTTTCTGCCACCAGCGCAGCGAGGGGCTGACCATGCCGAACGACCCTCCGCGCACCCGTGCCTGAAAAGCGGCATTGCGCCCGTCATCAAAATGAGGTTTTCCGTCTCTATGCCCAGCACACCGGCCGACGCATACAAGCGGGCGGACTGCAACAAGTCCTCCGACTGCCCGATGGCGAGCGAAAGCATGGAAACATTGTCCAGCGAAAAAACGCCCGATATCTATCTGCCCTGCCTGACAATTACTCACCGCCACCCCGTCATAACTGACAGCTGTATGGCTGCTCCCATATTGCGTATGGAAACCGTTTTCAGTCCTCCAATGCCTCCATAGTCCTTTACATTGGCTCCGGCAAAACGGCGTACAGCATCTGCCATATTCTGTATTCCCAGCTGGCTGATATCCTGCCGTGACATCGTCTGTATGGGTACGGCAGAAGTCGCTTTATTGGGCGACCTGCGTGCTGTCACTGTCACTTTCTCTATCTGATGCACTTTCCCCGTAATCGTATCTCCCCCCACCTCCTGGGCAGAGAGCCGGAGTATACTTGCACCCAATGAAACAGCACAGACCAGTAATACCTTAGTCCTTCCTGACATAGAATAAATGAAGATTATCTTAAACCATTTGCGCACTGCCCACTTTCCTCGAATGGACAATTTTTCGACTTTGTTTTGCAGGTCTTCTGACTCGTTCCCGGTACATCGCCTTCCCGTTCTTCCCGAAGAACAGTGCACAAGTATGATACACCGAGCATGGAACTCACAGCAGCGGGACTGTTCGGGACTTTCACCCGATTCCCTTTTCATCCGCTTCTCCGGATAGAGAACGCGGAACAAAACGTGGACAAAGATAGGATAAATAAAAGAAGTTTCAGTAAACAATAAAACGAATATTACCGTTTTAACAGTCATTTTTTTAACTTTGTAACATAATAACCCCAAAATCGAGTTGCCATGAAATATAAGTTATTGGTTCTTGATGTAGATGGAACGCTACTCAATGATGAAAGAGAAATTAGTAAAAGGACATTAGCTGCTCTGCTAAAGGTCCAGCAAATGGGAGTGCGCATAGTTTTGGCATCCGGTAGGCCGACTTATGGATTGATGCCACTGGCCAAAACCCTCGAACTCGGCAATTATGGAGGGTTTGTTCTCTCCTATAACGGTTGCCAGATAATAAAAAGCACAGAACGGAGAAATATTGTTTGAACGACGCATCAATCCGGAAATGCTGCCTTATCTGGAAAAGAAAGCCCGCAAGAACGGCTTTGCCATCTTCACCTACCACGATGATACCCTCATTACGGATAGTCCGGACAATGAATATATAAAGAATGAAGCCCTGCTAAACAATTTGAAGATAATCAAGGAAGATGAATTCTCTACTGCCATAGACTTCGCACCTTGCAAGTGCATGCTGGTGAGTGACAAGGAAAAAAGCTCTGATAGGGCTGGAACAACATTGGGAAAAACGCCTGGCAGGTACTCTGGATGCTTTCCGTTCCGAGCCTTACTTTTTAGAGGTGGTGCCCTGCGGAGTCAATAAAGCGAATACGTTAGGCGCCCTATTAGAGCATTTGGGAGTAACACGGGAAGAAGTCATTGCCGTTGGAGATGGCGTATGCGATGTGACCATGCTCCAATTGGCCGGCATGGGGGTAGCTATGGGACATTCACAAGATTCTGTAAAGGTCTGTGCAGACTATGTGACCGCATCGAATGAAGAAGATGGAGTGGCCCTGGCCGTAGAAAAACTAATATTGGCAGAAGTGCGTGCAGCTGGAGGTGCCTCTTGATTTACTGAACGAACGGGCACGACACGCATTGATGGGAAACTTGGGCATTCAATACACATACGCTTCGGATGAGCGCGTAGAAGCAACCATGCCGGTCGACTACCGTACCCGCCAACCCTTCGGCATTCTGCATGGCGGTGCCACCCTTGCCTTGGCAGAAACCGTTGCCGGGCTCGGCTCCATGATTATCTGCGAACCTGATGAGATTGTCGTGGGAATGCAAGTCAGCGGAAATCATATTTCTTCTGCACACGAAGGAGATACCGTAAGGGCAGTGGCAACCATCGTTCATAAAGGGCGTTCATCCCATGTGTGGAATGTGGACGTATTTACTTCCACCAATAAACTGGTTTCCTCTATACGGGTAGTGAATAGTGTTATAAAGAAAAGATAAAATAACTGTTATAAACTACGTAATGTAAATGCATGAAAATCAAAAGGGAACGAGGGGGTTAACCAATTCCTCGGTTTTATCCTTACTTTTGTAAACTATATTAGAGAGTTATCCCGAACAACAAAAAGAAAACGATGCAGATACGCAACAATACATTGATAACGGAATGTTCAGCTTATGATTTCAAGGAAATGTTGGAACGTAAGAAAGTGAAGTCATGGCTTAAATCCGTGTCGGCTTTTGCCAATACGGAAGCATCTTCTTTCTTCACTACATTCTATAATCTGAATTGGGGAAAGAACGAAAGAATACCCGTAGAAGAAGTGGCCGAAAGGGTAAACAGTCCCCTCAAAAAGTATCCTGCAAACGAAGAAAGTTCGGTCGAAAAGTTCGGTGTAAATGCGAAAATGTTCGGTGTAAACGACAAAAGTTCGGAGACAAGGTTCGGAGAGAGCACAGATGCCCCTAAAAACATAGGAAAGACAGCACAGAAGATTATCGATTTCGTCATTTCCGATCCTCCTATGTCAGCCGAAACTATGGCTTACAAGATTGGTATAAGTTCTCGTGCCGTAGAAAAACAAATTGCAAAATTGCGGTCTATGGGTATCTTATCTCGTGAAGGTGCGGACTTTGGTGGCTATTGGCGCATTGTCATTAATCCTCAAACTGAAAAATAAGTATATAAGATTGACTTGAAATTCAAAAACACAAGAGGCGTGCAACTTAATGGATTACACGCCTCTTTTTTCTATAAAATCACCTATTGCAACTTACTTCACCTCCTCAAATTCAACAGTATCTCTGTATGAGCAACTTGCGTGAACGTGTTGCAATTATATCGCAAATCCGAAAATAAGCATCCATAAGCAACCACAGCTCTTGACTGCAAAAGTATATAATTTTTCAATAAAAATCGTGATATAAACGCATAATAATCAAAAGTATGAGGTCGTTTTAACAGAATCTCCGGTTTTATCCTTACCTTTGTATATGATATTGGGGTAATGTGCCCTAACAAGTATAAGAAAACGATGCAAATTCATAACAACACATTGATAGCGGAATGCTCGGCTTACGATTTCAAGGAAATGCTGGAACGTAAGAAAGTGAAGTCATGGCTCAAATCCGTTGCGGCTTTTGCCAATACAGAAGGTGGGAGTCTGTTCTATGGAGTGAACGACGACGGAGTGATTGTCGGTTTGGAGAATCCACAATCCGATGCCGATTTTATCAGCGAAACCATCAAGGCAAGACTTGACCCTGTGCCGGAAGTACAACTCATCCCGATAGAACACGAAGGACACTCCTTGCTTGAAGTGAAAGTGAAAGCCGGAACGCTTACACCTTATTATTACTATCAGGACGGAACACGTACCGCTTTTGTGCGGGTTGGCAATGAAAGTGTGGAATGCAATTCGCAGCAACTCCTTTCATTAGTATTGAAAGGTACGCACATGACATGGGATTCGCTTCCTACCCAAGTGGATGCCGGCAAACACTCCTTCATCATCCTTGCCAATACTTTCCGCGAACAGACCCATCAGGAATGGAACGACAAGTATCTGGAATCATTCGGCTTGGTAACGCCGGATGGTAAACTGACCAATGCCGGACTGCTATTTGTGGACAACTGCACAGTATTCCAATCCCGTATCTTCTGTACCCGCTGGACGGGACTCTATAAAGATGATGCCATCAGTTCCGTAGAGCATCGTGCTAACCTTGTTTTGCTATTGAAATATGGTATGGACTTCATCAAGAACTACACCATGAGCGGATGGGTGAAGATGCCGAACTATCGTCTGAACCTCCCCGATTATTCCGACCGTGCCATCTTTGAGGGCTTGGTAAACCACCTTATCCATCGGGATTATACCATAATGGGCGGTGAAGTGCATATAGACATCTACGATGACCGCGTAGAACTGGTATCACCCGGTGCCATGCTTGACGGTACGCAGATTCAAGACCGGGATATATACAAAGTGCCGTCCATGCGTCGCAATCCTGTCATTGCAGATGTGTTCACTCAGTTAGACTATATGGAGAAACGCGGCTCCGGCTTACGCAAGATGCGTGAGCTTACAGAGAAACTGCCCAACTTCCTGCAAGGAAAAGAACCACAATATCTAACGGAGGCTACTTCGTTCTACACCACTTTCTATAACCTGAACTGGGGAGAAAACGGAAGAATACCTGTAGAGGAGGTAGCTAACAGGGTAAATACTACCCTCGAAAAGTACCCTGTAAACGAAGAAAGTTCGGAGAAAAAGTACCCTGTAAACGAAAATAGTACCCTCAAAAAGTACCCTGTAAAAAGGAATACCAACAAACCTGTTGGTAGGACGGCTCAACGTATTATAGATATGGTTATATCCAACCCGATGATAACTCGTGAGAAAATGGCAGATGAATTGGGTATCTCCTTAGATGGTGTCAAGAAACAGATAAAAGAACCTTCGAGATAGAGGAATCCTTACGCATGAAGGTTCGGATAAAGCTGGCTATTGGCGTATTATCGTTAAACCATAAACATGGATTCCATGGCAATATTCATATTGGTCTTCACCTTGCTTGTAGCTTTCTTAGCCATAGCCTTGTTGCTTGGCATAGCCCCAATAAGTTCAAAAGCCAAATACAGAACAATGTATGTTGGTGCAACGCTTATGATACTAATCGCTCTTATGACATGCGATTATATTGACATGCAAACTGACATGACATCAAGAATAAGATTTCATGCAGTATTAGTCTTTGCCATTGCAGTTGGATATTTTTGCATCGCTGTAGCGCATACGGAAAAAGTACAACACAGTGAAACGCAGGAATCAAAAATTAAGAAGAAGCCCTTACGGCAAAAGAGCAGGAAAAGGTATCTATTCTATTGGAACATCAAAATGAGAAGCAAAAAGCCCTTCTACAAGGGGAACTTGAATGGCTGGCCGGGAAAATAAAGATGTTTACCGAGGAGGAGCAAAAAGCGATTCTTGCCAGTGCATTATCGTTTGCCAAACATGAATTGATACTACCTCCTTCTATAAAAAATCCAGCCCAACGAAACGTGCAGTCAGCAAGAGCTTATGTACTACGTTTGCTCTGCATTTTTCAATATGGGTAAGAAGCGTAATGACATTGTAAGTTTCTTGATTCAAGTCTTTCCGCTCTATTTCCCTGCCGGAGAAAGTACTTTGGCTAAAAAGATGCCAGGGATGGATAAGGTAAGAGAGAGAAGGGAGAAAGAAGAACAAACAAGATTATGAGTATGAATAAAGAAACAATCATATCAGCTATTATTGACGTTTGTAAAGCAATGGGGTTAGACTATACAACCAAAGTAAGGTCTGCCACATGGAATGCATATATAGTTGTAGAACATGAAACATACAAAGTAGCTTTCAACGTGTGTAAATGTCCTCGCAATGTAAAAGCCACATACAAAGCTATGCGTAAGGAACGTGTTTGCGGGTGTTGGTTACTATTGCCAACTAGAAACTCGTCTTATCAAGAACAGAGTCTTCCATGTTTTAACCTTATATCCACAGATAAGGAATTTGTATGTCTCAATTCAAAATCGGAAGATAATTCCATTAATCAAATTGAATTATTTACGTTCCTTCATTCCATTATTGATGGCAAGATAAAGTTTGCGGAACAAGCAGAAATCAACAAAGTAGAATTGTGCTTCTATAAAACAGATGTTGGAAGTGTCATAAAGAAAATGATGTATATTTCGTCAATCGCCTCTTTTCACAAAAAGGTGTGGTGATTGATGGACAGAATTTAATGATAGATGAAGACCTCACATTCAACCCTTCTATCATCAAGGGATTCCAAAGGTATATACAAGAACATCCGTCAGAAACATTCATTATGGGTGAAATAAAACCTAGATATAGCAAAACGATTGGAGAAACATATCCTTCATTCGGCTGTGCTCAATGTGATAGTATCTTTGGGAACTTCTATCTTCAAGAGAATATGATAGAACTTATGTACTGCACAGACAGTTTACGCAAAGCTATTATCACTCTCGATGAACCTATAAAAGTATCTACCAATGTTGGCACAAGGTAAACGAATTGAAAACATCAGAAAAAAAAATAGATAAGCTCTCTGATTTATTGGAGTATATTGCAATATAAAGCCGTTGTTCTACACTTTCTTGTAGGAAAATCATTACAATTAGAACGGAATGTCAATTATAATGAGTACCTTTGTATTTAGAACATTGCATAGAACATATGAATAAAGATATAAATCGTTTGAAGGTCGTTTTAGCCGAAAAGAAACGTACCAATAAATGGTTGGCAGAACAGTTGGGAAAAGACCCGGGAACTGTTTCAAAATGGTGTACTAATACCATGCAGCCGAATTTGGAGACTTTAGTGGAAATCGCAAAAGTCCTTGAAGTGGATACGAAGGATTTATTGTGGTCAATCAAAAATTAGATAACAAATGAACATATTTTCATTCTTTGCAGGTGCCGGCTTTTTGGATTTAGGATTTGAACTGCAAGGCAATTATAATGTTGTTTTCGTGAATGAATTTCACGAGGCATTTAATCATATTTATCGTTTTGCAAGGCAAAATATGGGACTGCAAGAACCCAGATACGGACACCATATAGAAGACATAACTGAATATATTGATGGGAAACATGAAGATAGGCTTCAAAGACTTATAAATTGGGTAAATGAATCAAAAGAGGAAGAACTTACTGGTTTTATAGGGGGGACCTCCATGCCCTGATTTTTCTGTAGCAGGAAGGAACAGAGGACGTGATGGTGAAACGGTAGGTTATCGGGGACGTATGCACAACTGATTTGCACAGCACTCCCTGATTTTTTCCTTTTCGAAAACGTCAAAGGACTATATAGGACTGCAAGGCATAGACAATTTTTCGAAGAGTGAAACAACAATTTAGAGTACATGGATATTCTTTAACGGAACAACTCGTAAACTCTTTAGAGTTCGGAGCTGCACAAGATAGAGATAGAATTATATTAATAGGATTTCATCAAGATGCTATTGAGAGATTGCATCTTCATGCAAAAGACGGAACTTTAATAAGCTTTCCTTGGGAGGCTCATAAGAGATACAATTTGAAAAATGTCAAGAATCTCCCTTGGCCTGACAAATCCCCGTATCAAGAAAATACACCTATACCTATGCCTAATGGTATTATAGAAGATTTAACCATACAACATTGGTGGATGGAAAACGATGTAGTACACCATCCTAATGCCAATATGTATTTTCAACCACGTGCAGGAATTGTAAGGTTTAGGACTAAGGAAGAAGGTGATGTTGAAAAGAAATGTTATAAACGTTTGCATAGATGGAGGTATTCTCCGACAGCGGCTTATGGGAATAATGAGGTTCATATACACCCCTTCTTGCCACGGAGAATATCCGTAGCAGAATCATTGGGCTATTCAATCATTGCCAGCAGATTTTTATTCTGCCACAAGATGTCTCACTGACGGATGCCTTTAAGACAGTTGGGGAAT
>ENA-OQEF01000016-OQEF01000016.1-human-gut-metagenome-genome-assembly--contig:-NODE-16-length-8305-cov-0.411225_pt1 | contig 8305 bp, 10 predicted proteins | sample MGYA00242792_ERZ504629 | MGnify/ENA primary metagenome ERZ504629 (study PRJEB26092, sample SAMD00036301) | human gut metagenome | host: Homo sapiens | study: EMG produced TPA metagenomics assembly of the... | reverse complement strand
GGCTTCTGCCGCTACAATCCGGAAACGGACAATTTTACCCGTTATGACATGTCGAAAGGATTTCCGAGCAACACTATCTACAAGATGGTCGAGGATAAGCGGGGTAACTTATGGATTACTTCCAATTATGGTCTGGTCTGCTTCAATCCCGATACGGAGAGCAAACATGTCTATACCACGGCAAACGGGCTGCTGAGCAACCAATTTAATTTCCAGTCCGGTTACATTGACAAGAAGGGACGCATCTATTTGGGAAGTATCAACGGATTCATAGCCTTTGACCCGGAAACTTTTTGTGGAGAACACTTTTCTCCCTCCCGTAGTGATTACAGATTTTTTATCTGTTCAACAAACGGCTTTCGGTGGATAGTCCGGATTCTCCTTTGGAGAAGAGCATCACCTATGCGGATGAGATAGAGCTGGATGCCGACCAGAATTCTTTCTCTTTTCAGGTTGCAGCCTTGAGTTACCAGGCACCCGAAATGAATGGTCTTGAATGTAAGCTGGAAGGCTTTGACCGCGACTGGTATACGGTAGGACGGAATTCCATCATCAACTATTCAAACCTTCCTTATGGAAGCTACACATTGCGTATAAAAGGTTCCAATAGCGATGGCAAGTGGAACGCGACGGAACGTGTGCTCGACATCCATATCCGTCCTCCTTTCTATCTCTCCACTTGGGCGTATGCTGTTTATACGGTATTGGCGTTATGCTCACTGGCTGCCATAATCATCTATTTCAGAAAACGGACTCGGCAGAAGCATCAGCAGGCTATGGACAAGTTTGAGCGGGAAAAGGAACGGGAGTTGTATACTGCGAAGATAGACTTCTTCACGAATGTGGCGCATGAGATACGTACACCGCTTACACTGATAAAGAGTCCGCTCGAGAATGTATTGGCTTCCCGTTCTGTTTCGGATGACATCAGGGATGATTTGGAGACCATGGAACTGAATACCAACCGGCTGCTCGACTTGGTGAACCAGTTGCTGGACTTCCGGAAGACGGAGACGCAAGGCTTCCAATTGAATTTTGTGGAATGTGACGTGTCTGAGCTCTTACAAAAGACGTATAAGCGTTTCAAGCCTTTGGCACGTGAAAGGGGGCTGGTATTGAGTATAGAGACTCCCGAAAGCTTGTATGCTTCGGTTGATAGGGAAGGGCTTACCAAGATTATCAGCAATCTGCTGACCAATGCGATAAAGTATTCGGAGACCTATATACGCATCAGGCTATATTCGGAAGGTGAAAGACTGCTGCTTTCTGTATGCAATGACGGCCTTGTCATTCCGGTAGAGATGCGCGAGGAGATTTTCAAGCCGTTCATCCAGTATAAAACCGGTACCTTGCGCTCTGTGCCCGGCACCGGTATCGGGCTTGCACTTGCCCGTTCATTGGCCGAACTCCATGAGGGTACGTTGTGCATGGAAGATTCGATGGAGAACAACTGTTTCCTGCTGTCACTTCCGCTGAAGCACGAGCAGACGGTGGCTATGGAGCATAAAGAACCGGTAACGGGCGGGGAATCCTCTGAGGAAAGTGGTGCAGGTACTGCCTTGGAACAGCACCGGTATACTCTTTTGGTGGTGGAAGACAGTCTGGAAATGCAGGCATTTGTTGTGAAACAGCTCTCTTCGGAATATCGTGTGCTGACTGCCGTGAATGGGGTGGAAGCTTTGAAGGTGTTGAAGGAACATACTGTAAATCTTGTCATTTCAGACATTATGATGCCCGAGATGGATGGATTGGAGCTGTGCGAGCATCTGAAGTCCGAGCTTGACTATAGCCATATACCGATTATCCTGCTTACGGCGAAGACGACCCTTCAAGCCAAAATAGAGGGAATGAAGCTGGGGGCTGACGTATATATAGAGAAACCTTTCTCCGTGGAATATCTGAAAGTTTGTGTGGCCAATCTGCTGAACAACCGTGAGAAGCTACGGGCTTCTTTTGTCAATTCTCCTTTTGTGCAGACGGGCAGTATGGCAATGACAAAGGCAGATGAATCTTTCCTAAAACATTGAAGGAAGTGGTGGTTGCCAATATGCAGAATCCGGATTTCTGCCTGGATGATATGGCAAGCCTGCTGAACATGAGCCGGTCGAGCCTGAACCGGAAGATAAAGGGCATATTGGATATGACTCCCAATGACTACATCCGCCTGGAGCGGTTGAAGAAAGCGGCGCAGCTTTTAAAGGAAGGGGAGTGCAAAATCAATGAGGTTTGCTACATGACCGGCTTCAATACTCCTTCCTATTTCACCAAGTGCTTCCAAAAACAATTCGGTATTCTGCCCAAAGACTTCGTGAAATGATAGCATGGAATGCTTGCTAAATATAACAAATCCAATCAAATGCCCCTGAGAGACACCTCAGGCATTTGATTGGATTTATAATTGCATAGATTGAAGCAATATTTGCATTAATTTTAGCTTTATGCGGATATATTTGCATCCGAAAACCAACAATTTATAATACTATGACCCCTATGCCTATGACGTAACAAATCCTAATCAATGTTCTATGATTGGCAGAAGTGACTAATCACTTTCTGCAGTGTATTTAAAAAGCGGACGTTAGTTTCCGCATAGTTTTAAAATCTAATTCTATAAAAAATGATCAAGAAAATCTTATTCTTATTCTTTGTTGTGTTTGCAGCTACCGCTTATTCACAAGATGTGACCATAACGGGAACGGTGACGGATGCAAATAGTGAGCCTTTGGTGGGCGTGAATGTATTGGTGAAGGGTACTACCACGGGTGCCATTACCGATATTGACGGTAATTTCTCAGTGAGTGGAAAGAAAGGAAGTACACTCGTTTTTTTCTTATATCGGTATGCTTACGCAGGAAGTTGTCTATAAGGGAACTGCCTTGCGTGTGGTGATGAAAGATGATTCGAAAGCACTGGAAGAGGTGGTTGTCATCGGTTATCAGACTGTGAAGAAGTCCGACTTGACTGGAGCGGTTGCCGTTGTTGATACCAAGGAAATGAAGAAAAGCGCTGCAGGAACACTGGCGAGCCAGATGCAGGGTTTGGCAACCGGTGTCAATGTTCGCAGCAGTGGGCGTGCAGGCGAGGATGCCGATATTCAGATTCGTGGTGTAGGCTCGTTGAGCAACAACTCTCCGTTGTGGGTCATCGATGGAATGATTACCAATCCGGGCGTTGACTTCAATCCGGCCGATGCGGAATCTATTCAAATTTTGAAGGATGCTTCTGCTGCTGCCATCTACGGTTCTCGTGCGGCAAACGGTGTGATTATCGTCACCACCAAGAAAGGTGCCAAAGGTCCCATGAAGGTGAATGTAAGCGTGAAGGAAACGCTGGAATGGAGTCCCAAGTACGACCTGATGAATGCCAAAGAGTACATCAAGTACAACGACATCGCTTATAATGAAGCCATCAAAAAATGGCGTCGCTACCGTGAACTCTACCCAAAAGCATTCCGAGTTTGACACCAATTGGCAGGACGAGGTATTGAAGACTGCTTTGGTACAAGATTATAATGTGTCCCTTTCCGGTGGTGGAGATTCCGGTAACTATTTCGTATCGGCAGGTACTATAATAATGACGGTGTCTCTTATGGCAATACATTCGACCGCTACAGTTTCCGTGTCAATACACAAGGCAAGAAAGGGTGGTTCTCTTTTGGTGAAAACTTGGCTTATTCGCTTACAAACACAGACCCGAACCAGACAAATACTTACAATGACTTTTTGCGCATGATGCCTACCATTCCCATCTACGATGAAAACAATCCGGGTGGATATGGCTATGGTGATGCTGCCAAGTACAATACTTTCGGAGTGAACCCGATTGCCCGCGAAGATTTGGAATACCGCCATTTCCGCCAGAATCGTTTGAATGGTTCTTTATGGTTGGAATTCAAACCGTTCGATTTCCTCTCTTATAAATTCAACGGGGGTAGTTACCTTTACTTCTACGAGAACTCATGTTCCGTGGCGAAGGTAATTGGACTCAGAACCAGGAGCACCGCGACCCGGAAGGGCAGAAGGCTCGTGACAATACCTACAACATGTTGATTGAACACACCTTGAACTTTAATAAGGATTTTGGCAAGCATCATGTGGATGCCGTGGTGGGTACAACTTACCAGCACCACGAATGGGAAGGTCTATGGGCTTCTCGTCTCAACTTCCCGATGCTGGGCAACGGTGACTATCTGACCGTATTGAATGCCGGGCAGAGCAACCAGCAGAACTCGAACAGCATTAGTGAGAATGCGATGATTTCTTACCTGGGACGTGCGAACTACATCTATGATGATAAATATTATCTGACTGCTACCTTCCGTCGTGACGGTACTTCCCGTCTGGCCAAGGAAAACCGTTGGGGGCAACTTCCCTTCTATTTCTGGCGCCTGGAGAATTTCAAAGGAGAACTTCTTCGATGTGCCTTGGATTAATGATTTGAAGATTAGAGGTAACTGGGGGGCGTCTCGGCAACTCTTCCATCGGTGATTGGGATTATATCGGAACCATCAACCAAAGTATTGTAACCGTGTTTGGTGGTGCCATCAATTCAGGTGCCGCTCAGGTGAAACTGGTAAATGCAGGTCTTCTATGGGAGACAAAGGAAACAGTGAATGTAGGCTTTGATGCAGCTTTCCTTGACCAGCGATTGACGTTTAGTGCCGAATATTACAATTCCAAGACAAATGATGTGCTTGCTGAAACTCCGATTGCCATCTCTACCGGTAATCAAGGTGGCTCTCCGTGGAAGAATGCAGCCAGCCTTCGCAACAAGGGTTTTGAGTTCACACTGGGTTGGAAAGACCAAGTATCCGATTTTAAGTATAGCGCTTTGCTGAATGTCACTACTATCGACAATGAAGTGTTAAGTTTGGGGCGTGACGGTAGCCGTAGAGATTATATTGATTCGGGGCAGGCAAGAACGAGACCAGGTCATTCGTTGGCAGAATTCTACTTGAGACAAACTGACGGTCTTTTCAGAACACAGCAGGAAATAGATGAGTATGTGACGAAAGGAACGCATGTACCCGAGGAACTGAGAATAAAGTGGAGGCAGGTACTCCTATTTTGATTAACGGAAAGCGTCCTCAATTGGGTGATGTGAAATACCTTGACTTGAATGATGACGGACAGATTACGGACAAAGACCGTGATTATTGCGGTAGTCCTTGGGCTAAGATGCAAATGTCATTGGTGTTCAATGCGGAATGGAAGGATTTTTGATTTCAGCATGATGTGGAACGGCCAGTTTGGCAACAAGGTGTTCAATGTAGCACGTTGGCAAGGTCGCCTGTTCTCGGACAACTCCAACTATATTCGCTTCAAGAGTGGCGAGGAGCCTTATCAAATAAATCCTAATTCCAATACTCCGCGTATCATTTATGGTGATGACCGCAACTCTGTTCAATCAGACCGTTTCTTGGAAAATGGCTCTTACTTCCGTATGAAGAACATTTCAGTCGGTTATAATTTCCGTCAGAAATGGTTGGCTAATCTGGGTATTGAGAAACTTCGCTTGTATGCTACCGGAAGCAATTTGATTACCCTTACCGGCTATTCCGGTCTGGACCCTGACTTTAAGGGAGTGAACTCTGTGTGGAACAGCGGTACGGACAGCTTTGCCTATCCTAATATGCGTTCTGTGATGTTCGGACTGGATTTGACCTTTTAACTTATAACTAATAATCAGAAATTATGAACAAGATATATAAAATGATGCTTGTCGGTGCCATGGGGTTGCTTTCAGGATGTAGTGCCGACTTGCTGGATATAGACAATCCCAACGAAGTGACTAACACTACTTATTGGAACAAGCCGGAGGACGCTACAGCCGGGGGTGAATGCTTGCTATAGTTTTCTCTATAAGGAAGGTACTTGGATGCGTTGGCTCTCTTTCCGCTACGACTTGACATCGGACGAGGGCTGGAGTTCTTCTCCTTGGATTGAATTGGGTGACTGGACACGTTTCCTTTACAACAACTACAACTTTTATGAAGGGAATACAGTTCACTGGGAACATTTTTATGTAGGCATCTTCCGTTGCAACCAAGTGTTGGCCAATGTGCCCAACATAGAGATGGATGAAACCACGAAGAACCGCGTATTGGCGCAGGCATCTTTCTTGCGTGCCTTGTGGTATTTCCAAGTAAATCTGTTGTGGGATAAGGGTACCATGCCGTTGGAACCTACTGATGCCAACTATATTCCGAAAGATGCTTCTGAACAGGAAATCTGGGACCAAGTAGAGAAAGACTTGAAATTTGCCATGCAATATCTGCCCGAATCTTGGGATGCTGCCAACTTGGGCCGTGCTACCAAAGGTGCAGCCAAGGCATTGCTGGGCAAGGCTTATATGCAGCAACACAAATATGACTTGGCCAAAGCAGAGCTCAATGGCTGATTGACAAGGAAGGTTCTTTATATGGCCTTATTGAAAACCGTGAAGACAACTTTACCGATTTGGACGAGAACAACAAGGAAGGTATCTTTGAAATTCAGTTCGATGACCAGAACAAGGGTGGTACGGGTAATGATGCCAGCATGGCATTCGGTTTCCAGCGTACTCAGTTCTATGCCCCGAGTGGTATAGGTTGGGGAGACGGTAAGGCACGCCGCTGGCTGGTGGATGAGTTCTTGAAAGAGAAGCGCGTGGATGGAAAGAACGACCTGCGCTTGTACAACAGCATCCTTTACCGTGGATTTTCGCAGGACTTCCCTGACCAATCGAAGAAATATTATAGGTTTGAGAACGCCGACTGGAACGATGGTTGGGGAACGGATCCCGAGGATTGCTACATCCGTAAATACAACACATCCTACTTTCGTGATGCTGAAGATTACTTTGCACGTAACAACTACCGCATCATGCGTTATGCTGACATCCTAATGAACTATGCAGAGTGTCTTGTTGAAACGGGTGCCAATCCTGCCGATGCTGCTGTTTATGTGGACAAGGTAAGAGAACGCGCCGGTCTGGCCAAGTTGAAAGACAGCCAATGGAAAGATTGCTTGAGCTCTAAAGATGCCTTTATCAAGCGTCTGCAGATGGAACGTACTTTGGAACTCTGCTTTGAAGGTTGGCGTTGGGCCGACTTGAAGCGTTGGGGATTACTTGATACCGAAGCGGGTATAGAGGAACTGGAAAAACGCGATAGAGACTTCAAAAACTTCGTTGTGGGTAAGCATAGACGGTTGCCTATTCCTAGAGATGAAGTGGATGTAAGTACTGTAAATGGCGAGATTCATCTCAACCAGAATCCAGGCTATTGATAACCAAAAGAAGGCTATGCCTGGAAGCCTGTTCTCATTCAGGATGCTTCCGGCATAGCCTTTTCTTTCTTAAATCTTATACTATATGCTTGTCTGTAAAAAACTACTATTACCATTCGTTTTTGCTTGCTGCGGCAGCTTGTTTGCGCAGAGCATCCAGAATCCGGTACTTCCGGGAGTGGCGGATGCCGGTGTAATGAAATATAATGGCAAATATTATATTGGCGGGGTCCGTACAAACGGGGATTTCTATGTATCCGATGACCTGGTTCATTGGGGGAAACCTATCCATGTCGTATCCATGAACAATGACTGGACCAGAGGCAGCGGAGCCGGAGATGACCAGATTCATGCCAATGACATGTTCTATCTGAATGGAGATTTTCATTTGTACTGGTCAGTCAATTATTGGGGGGAAGGGACAAGCATGCCGTTCACATTGTACATGCGCAGAGCAAGATGTCTTGGGCGCTTATACAGAACCGGACAAGAAGACATGGATGGATAACCGTATCGACCCCAAAATATTCAGAGATGATGATGGACAACTATACATGTATATGGTACGTTTTACTGATGGAAATACCATATGGGGACGTAAAATGAAGAACCCGGCAGAGTTTGCCGGCGAACCGGTGTGCCAGTTCGCCTCATTGCCGGATACATGGGAAACGATGGATAACAGAGTAGCGGAGGGACCGTGGGTCATGAAGTATAGAGGCCGCTACTATATGATGTATAATGCCAACCACACCTCTACAGAGTGGGGCAATTATCAGTTGGGAGTTGCTGAGGCAGACTCTCCTTTAGGTTTTCAAAATGGTAATAAATATAGCTATCCGGTTGTAGGCTGCAATCAGACGCAACTGGAGGAGAAGCAAGTGGATTTATTGCGGTATGGCCGCACATATGAGCCGTTGTTTGCTTATACGGAGAGCAAGCCGGAGGGCGACTGGACAAAAGTGACCTACGATGACTCCGGCTGGGCGAGGGGGGAGACCGGCTTTTCGTCCCGTAAAGTGAAAGGTTCCACCACC
>ENA-OQEF01000015-OQEF01000015.1-human-gut-metagenome-genome-assembly--contig:-NODE-15-length-8398-cov-0.485431_pt1 | contig 8398 bp, 10 predicted proteins | sample MGYA00242792_ERZ504629 | MGnify/ENA primary metagenome ERZ504629 (study PRJEB26092, sample SAMD00036301) | human gut metagenome | host: Homo sapiens | study: EMG produced TPA metagenomics assembly of the... | reverse complement strand
CTGTGTTGCCGGATGTTCTGGAATGCAAGGAGTTTTGTCAATGCGGATGAAATAGCTCGTGGATTATCTCCTTTTAATCCCGAAAGTATGGCCATTGAAGCCGGACGGTTGATGTTGCAAAGAATCAATGAATTGCTGAAAAATCAACAAAACTTTTCTATAGAAACCACACTTGCCACAAGATCTTACACTCGCCTTGTCCATCGTGCACAAGAACAAGGATATAAAGTCAATTTAATATATTTCTGGCTGAGTTCGCCCCGACTTGGCTATTCAGCGTGTAGCCCAACGTGTACGTAATGGTGGACACGACATTCCCAAAGAGGTTGTGCTCCGGCGTTATCAAGCAGGTATTGATAACTTTTTCAATATTTATATGCCTTGTGTGGACTATTGGCTATTGGCAGATAATAGCGAAACACCCCCGTATAATTGTTGCTGAAGGTGGACGAGGAATGGAAATGCATATACATCACATTGAACGATTTAATAAAATACAAAGTTATGTCAGAGAATGAACGAAAAGAACTAAGCGAAAAGTTACATTTCGGTTTGGCATTAGCCGAACGTCGTATGCTTGAAGAAAAAGCATTGCGCAATGAATGCATTATACAAGGCTTGCCCAATGGAGAGATTAAAAGTGTACCGGCACGTATCATACTGCGTAGACTTTATGGAGAAGAGCTGAAACGATAGAAATATCCTCTCTTCAATAAACTGCAAACCTGAATTGTCTGCACGACACGAGAGCCAGTGCGGATTACAAAAGTACATTCTTTATTCCCCTGAATTATAATAAAAAATATATCCACTCAGTCTTCGTTATTCTATGTAGACTATATTCTCTTACAAGAAAACTTCCTCATTACGTTTTTGACATGCTCCAAACAGTAGTTTTTCATAGCTATAGAATTCTTTACTCCAATTACTTTGTATTTGGAATAATCTCCATTTATAAGATAGAGACAATTACATGGTGTTCTATGCATAAAATGGATAAATAGGTAGGATAGTGTTTATGTAACCATTATAAAATTCAATAGTATTTTACATAAGGGTTTACATTCTCATAGATGGAATAAACAACACGAGTAAATAATTGACAAAAAGCAACTAAATGATAGATATTGACAAAGCCCTTCTAGTTTTTGAGAAAAAAGATCCTGACGTTATGATTATAGCACATCAGTACAGAATTAAACACCTTCAAATCAGGATATTACCATTACAAATAGTATCATATAAGTAGATTGTCATTTACAGTGGATATGTATAGAGTATCTTCTCTAGAGGAATACTTTATTTCAGGAGCTCTTTTTTATTTATTTTATATTGCTTATTATCAACAATATAGACATAATGTAGTTCCGCGAAAACTCTGGTGATTTCGTTTGTTGGTATGCAAACCCAAGAAGTAACGATTAAACCTCATGTAAAGGTAATTTTGAAATCCGATTCTGAGCTGCTTGAAGAGGTTGTGGTTACCGGTTACGGTACATTTAAAAAAGCATCATTTACTGGAGCTGCTTCTACTGTAAACACTTCCACCTTGGAAGATGTACCTGTTCTTTCTGTTGCCGACAAACTTTCTGGTAATGTCGCTGGTGTTACTTTTGGCTCAAGTTCAAGTAATCCGGGTTCTGTAAGCAGTATCCGTGTACGTGGTATGGGTTCCATCAATGCCGGAAACAATCCGCTTTATGTTATTGACGGAACACCGGTCACAAGTGGAGACTTATCCGAGTTCACTTATAGTGATGCAGGAACTGATATTTTGTCTTCACTCAATACCAATGACATCGAGTCTATCACAGTTATCAAAGATGCGGCGGCTGCCTCTCTTTACGGCTCGCGTGCTGCTAACGGTGTTGTGGTCATTACGACGAAAAAGCGGAAAACAAGGCAAAACAAATGTAAGTTTCCGTTCCGACTGGGGTTTCTCAAACATGGCAATAGATTATCGTCCTATGCTCGACGGTGACTCGCGCCGCGAACTCTTATGGACCGGTCTCAAGAATTACGGGTTATACACCGGAAACATGTCCGATGCAGATGCCGCAACTTTTGCAGACCAGAACATCGAGGACTTTGCTTCAAAACCCTCGACCGGATGGACGGATTGGAAAGACCTGCTTTTCCGTAACGGTTCTCATCAGAACTACCAGCTGAGCGTATCTGGTGGCAATGACCGTACCAAGTTCTACACCTCAGTAGCTTATACCAATCAGGAAGGTATCATTTACAAACAAGGTCTGGAACGTTTCACTGGTAATGCAAACCTCACTCATAAGTTTGGAGACTTTGAGGTTCAAGTTACAAGCCAATTCTCAAAAGTAAGACAAAACAAAACCAATGAAGCGACCTCCTATGATGGGCCTGTGGCCAATTACGCATTCTTCCAGAGCCCCTCATCAACCCCTTATAATGAAGACGGCACATTAAACAATGGTTGCGGCGTATTTGGAGTCAATCCTTTGTATGAAAGAGAACACAGCTCCGACGTTTATACCCTGATGAAGGCATTCAATACAATCAAGTTGACCTATAATATTTGGGACAAGTTGAATTTAAGTGAAAAGATTGCTTATGATTACGCACAAGGTACCAATGATGTTCTTTGGGACAGACACTCAAACAACGGCGCTCCGGGTGGTGTCATGCAGCGTATTGTCAATCGTAATGACCAGCTGAATACACAAACCCAGCTCTCTTACATCAACTCTTTCGGTCTGCACAATATTGATGCCCTGCTTGGTTTTGAAACACAAGATACGGAATATGCTTTCAACTACATGGCAGGCCAAGACTATCCGGGTGATTTGTACGAATTGACAAATGCCGGTTCAACAAGTGCCGAGACCAACAGACAGAGCTATCGCATGACTTCGTTCCTCGGACGTGCCAATTATAACTACGCAGACAGATATTATCTCGGTCTCAGCTATCGTACCGACGGAAGTTCACGTCTGGCAAGAGAAAACCGTTGGGGAAGTTTCTGGTCGGTTTCTGGAGCATGGAGATTCATAGACGAAAGTTTCCTAAATCCCGTCAAGAGTGTATTGACAGATGGAAAGCTCCGTGTGTCATACGGTGTAAACGGAACGCAACCTTCAGACTATTACGCTTATATGAATCTTTATAAATATGGAATCATATACAATGGACAGTCAGGAATGTCAATCGTCGGAATTGCAAACCCGGACCTGAAATGGGAAAAGAACAAAACATGGAATATCGGTCTCGACCTTTCATTCATTGACCGTATCTCTGTAACATTCGACTACTATCAGCGTAAAACCAGCGACCTTATATACGACCTCCCCGTATCACAAGTTGGCGGATATTATGATGGCAATTATGGATATACCACTCCGCAAAACATCGGTTCACTGAAGAACTCCGGTTTTGAGTTGACCATTACATCAACCAATTTCAGAAACAAGGATTTCACGTGGACCACTTCTCTGAACATGGCACACAACAGCAACAAACTGACTAAATTGGATGGCCAGCAGAATGAAATCGTATCAGGACCGCTGATTCACCGTGTAGGCGAACCTTACTATTCATACTATGTTTATGAATACGCCGGAGTCGACGCTGAGACCGGTAAAGAAATGTTCTATCTGAATGACGGAACAGAGAACGCCCGCAAGACTACTACAAATATCTCTGAAGCCAACAAAACTATTGTAGGCAAGCATCAGGCTAGTATAGAAGGCGGTCTTACCAACAACCTCAAATGGAAGTTTATCGACTTGGGCTTCACTTTCACTTATTCATTGGGTGGTGATGCTTTTGACTACTCCACTTGGCAGCACTCCAATGGCGGTTCATATCTATACGGTGGTGCCGTACCGACATACTATGACATCTCAAAGATGTGGACGGGCCCGGGCGACACGAATGCCACATTGCCTAAATTTGAATATGGAGCGCAGCTTCACTGTCTTCACGCTGGCTGATGCCTACTGATTATCTACGTCTGAAGAACCTCACATTAGGTGTAAGCATTCCGCAAAACTATATCAGCAAGCTTGGGCTCAGCAAAGCCAGAATCTACTTCTCTGGTTCCAACCTGCTTACATGGAAGTCTAAAGACTTATTTGTAGATCCGGAAATGCGTGTAGACGGACTATGCACATTTGAGACTCCGGCATTGAGAACATATACATTCGGAATAGAATTGAATTTCTAACTAATAAAGATACGAAAATGAAAATATTAAAGACATTATACACAGCAACGCTTTGCGCAGCTATGGCAGTCAGCACTTCATCATGCCTCAACAGTTGGCTGGATCAGTCACCCGCAGACGGAATAGATGCTGAAACCGCAATCAAGAACAGCGATGATTTGGCCAATGTGCGGACGGGACTTTATGCTGCCGTTAAAGGTAACAGTAGCCTGATTAATTATTATGGACGCCTCATGTTCGTATACGGTGACATGAGAGGGGAAGATATCCAATATGAATATAACGGTGGAAGTGGAAGAGCAAACTTCTACTATTATATGGAATATACAACTGCCGACAATTTCACCACCTCAACAGCCGTATGGCAGATGCCTTATGTAGTCATAGCACGCGCCAACCGTCTGATTCAGGCAGCAGAAAGTGGCAACCTGACCGACGCGGCAGAGGCAAAAGCCACTATTGACCAATATGATGCAGAAGCAAAAGTTCTGCGCGCCATGGCACTGTTTGACCTTACACGTATCTACGGTAAACCTTATACGGTAGATCAAGGCAGCTCACTCGGTGTGCCCATCGCTACCTCCCCGCTGGAATCGACAGAAAAGCCAAGCCGCAGCACGGTAGCCCAATGTTATGAGGCTATTGAAAAGGATTTGACAGATGCAATCAACTCAAATGCACTGCCCAAAACTAATGAAGTGGGTTATGTCAACCTTTGGGCTGCCAAAGCCTTGCAGGTACGTGTATATATGACAAAAGGCGAATGGAGCAAGGCTTTATCCGTAGCTGAAGACATCATATCAAACTCGTCTTACAAACTTTGGGAACCGTCAGAATATGTTGCTGCATGGAGCAAAAGTGATGCCAATCATTCAAAAGAAATCATGTTCGAGATTTCCATCAACAACAATACTGACTGGACAGACCGTGAAGGTATTGCCTACTTATATGCAGACAAGGCTGGCGCTTCTCCCGGATATGGAGATGTAATTGTCACAAAAGACTTCTCTGACATGCTTACATCCGACCCGGCAGACATCCGTAACGACATATTATTGGCAGCGGCAGCAGGAGGATTTGACAAACGTAAAGTTACATCAACAAAATGCCTGCTGTAAACGGAGATGTACGTTACTCCAATGTCCCATTGCTGCGTTTGTCAGAGGTTTACTTGTCAGCAGCAGAAGCAGCTTCCAAGCCGGAGACAAGAACAAGGCTGCCAACTTGCTGAACGATATCATCTCCAACCGCACAACGGATGAAAGCAAACAAGTAACCAGCGGAAACATCACATTAGACCGCATATACATCGAACGCCGCAAGGAACTTGTAGGTGAAGGACAGCGCTACTTCGATGTTATGCGCCGAGGTGAAACCGTTACACGCTACACGGACGTTAATGACAGAGGATGGCACGACGTACTGAGCGAAGAAGCGCGTACATTCAACCGCGACTCCAAGAAAGCGCTCCCGTTGATTCCCGTCGGTGAAATCAATGCCAATCCGAACATAGAACAAAATCCAGGCTATTAATCAATAGTAGCCTAAAGAAACTTGGGAATTCTCCCAATGTGTTTTTATAAATAAAGTGTTTAGAGGAGGTGTGCCAGTGATGGTATGCCTCCTTCTTTCAATATATCCACCAATATAGGTTTCACTCCGCTGACAAAACACTCAACGGCAATAACCATCAGGATAAGTCCCATTAGGCGCATCATCACATTGTTTCCCGTCTCACCCAAAATTTTGACCAACCGCGTGGAAGCACGCAATATGAAAAAGGTAATCAGATAAATAAAGGCAATCATTCCTATAAGAACTCCTTTCATCTGAATGGTGTGGGCATCCTGCATCAGCACAATGGCATTGGCTATGGCACCAGGACCACAAAGCATCGGAATTCCAAGAGGAGTAATGGAAATATCATCGGCATAAGTCTTGATTTCCTCGTCTTTCAGCTTCATTGGGGTATAACGGGCTTGCAGCATATCGAAGCCAATCTTAAAGATAATAACTCCACCGGCAATACGGAAACCATTGGTAGAGATACCGAAGAACTTAAAGAGGAACTGTCCCGCAAACGTAAAAACCATAATCGTAATAAAGGCAACCAAAGTGGCGCGCGATACTACCGACTGCCGTTCACGGTCTGTCATTCCATGCGTCATGGTCAAAAACACCGGCATGGTGCCGAGAGGGTTTGTCAACGTAAAGAAGGAGGTAAAACAAAGTAAAGCGAAAGGTAAGATTGTGTCCATAGCTGTATAATATACGTTTCTGCAGACAAAAGTACAACTAAAAATTTCAATGTCACAAAATCTGCATCAATTCTTTCAGATTACTGATATGATAAGTCGGTTGGAAAGGCAGTTCTTCCTTCCCTGTTACATTATAAAACACTTGGTGCATGCCCACTCCTTTGGCTCCTGCCACATCATTCTCCCAACTATCGCCTATCATCAAAGAATCACGCACTTCGGATTGTGTGGCAGAAAGTGCAAAATGAAAGATTTCGGGCCAGGGCTTCAAGACACCGATGTCATCAGAGAGAACAATCTTCTTAAAAAAGCGGTCGATACCCGCCGAACGCATCTTATGACATTGCAGTTCTTGGAAACCATTGGAAAGGATATAGAGGTTATATTTCCCCGCCAAATATTCCAGCACCTCATAAGCATGCGGCATCAGCCGATTTTTTGTGGGAATGACCGAAAAGAAATCATCAGAAAAAGCCTCAGCCAAAGCAACATCCCTCGCCCCTACTGCCTCCAGAGGATATAGGAAACGCTGGCGGTTCAACTCTTCCTTACTGACCTGCCCTCTACCGTATTCTTCCCACAGCTCTGTATTACGATGCTGATAAAGAGTATAGAAATGCAGGAAAGAGCGAAAGAAACGACCATAGTCATACTTGTGATACATTCTTCGAATGTATCACGTGCATTAAGGGAAAATGCCCAAAGCGTATCGTCCAGATCAAAAAAGAGGTTTTTATATTGAGATGCCATTACTTAAAGGAAAGGTATATATAAAATAGACGCAGATTATCAATTCCAATAACCTGCGTCCGTTCTGTATCAATCTTATAACAGTGTTATTTTACTTGGATTACCAAATACTTGGACACACTCCAGAAGTCTTTCGGATTTGTAATCTTCAAAGTCAGCTGTCCTTTATCATCTTTCTCCAACGCATAAGAGCCAGCAGGATGAGTGGTCAAGATATCAGCATCTTTGGAGTATAGTTTAATCTCTTTTGTCGTACGGATATCCACTTGTGTAAAGTAGTCCTTGTTGATATCAGAATCTTTTCAGCACCTGGCCTTTTTTGAAAAGCCCGGTATTTGTCAATATCTTCTGGTCTTTCAGCTCCTTCTTTGTGCCAAACACAAACCAAGCTGTGTTAAGTGCCTTATCTTGCTCGGCAACGGTTTTGGCCTTCGCCTCATTTTCGGCAGTCAATTCCTCCTTCTCACTAGACAAGCCGGTCACGGCAGCATCCAGTTCCTGGATACGGATATTCTTGGAAGCCAGCTCAGCCTGCAATTCTTCAATACGCTGGGTCTTTGCCACCAACTCCTGAGTCAAAGATTCTACAGCTCTCTTCAACTGAACAGAGTTGTTTTTTGCTGTTCTTCAACATAGATTGCAGTTTGGCAATCTGCTCCTTGTTCTCTTCCATCTGTTTACGGATAAATTCAATGTCCGACGCAATCTGCTGCTTGGCATTCAAAGAGCCTTCTGCCACAGCGCCACGTTGCAAATCCACACGGCTCTCCGCCGCATTAATCTGGCGGAATCCCTCTGAAATATCATTGAAAGTACCCATCATCTCGTCTAATTCAGCATTACGCTGAGTCAGTTCCATCAATAAAGAATCATTTTCAGCTTTCAGCTGGTTCTTACTGCCACCAGAGAAACTGTCACACGAAGCCATTACAGCCGCGCATACAATTAAAACTGCTAACTTTTTCATACGCTTTCGTTTTACGTTTGGTTAATGAAGTTATTTAATCGTCTATTCCTGCTACTACAATCACAATTTCACCGCGCGGTTCGTTCGCCGTGAAATGTTCTATTAATTCTGTAAGCGTTCCACGCACCGTTTCTTCGTGCACCTTTGAAATTTCCCGCGAAACAGATGCCTGACGTCCGGCACCGAAATGTTCGGTAAACTGCGCCAAAGCTTTTACCAATCTGT
>ENA-OQEF01000014-OQEF01000014.1-human-gut-metagenome-genome-assembly--contig:-NODE-14-length-8446-cov-0.436110_pt1 | contig 8446 bp, 13 predicted proteins | sample MGYA00242792_ERZ504629 | MGnify/ENA primary metagenome ERZ504629 (study PRJEB26092, sample SAMD00036301) | human gut metagenome | host: Homo sapiens | study: EMG produced TPA metagenomics assembly of the... | reverse complement strand
CTTCGGTGTACGACGGGCATATCTTGCGGAAATACTCCCAGGAACGGTCACCCCCGTCCCAGTACGGTTTCTCCGATGATGACCACGGGTTGTTGTGGCAGAAGATACCTGCGTTCTCCTTGTAGCCGGCGGGATAGGTGGAGATTTCTCCATACTCCACAACATAGCGGGTGAAGGGTGGATTGTTGAGTACAATACCGTGCTCGCAGTCCAGGCGTTCCTTTACGGAGTCCAGCGCTTTTTTTACCATGCCTTCTTCCAGTCCGATGCCTGCCATGGTGCACCAGCCTTGCGATTCGATGAAGATTTGTCCTTCTTCGTTCTCTTTGGAGCCTACCTTGTGGCCGAAGTAATCGTAGGCGCGCAGATACCAGTCTCCGTCCCAGCCGTGTTTTTTTTACGGCTTCCACCATATTGTCTATGTAGGTTTGCGCTCTGTTTGCTTCGTCGTCTTTACCCAGGCGGCGGCACAGCTCCACGTAGTCGCGTCCGCATACCACGAACAAGCCGGCAATCATCAGCGATTCTGCCTGGCTGCCTTCCGTCTGGTTTTCCGTGGTCTGGAAGGATTCATTCGGGTCCCAGGAGAAGCAGTTCAGGTTCAGGCAGTCGTTCCAGTCGGCACGGCCGATGAGGGGCAACATGTGGGGGCCGAGGTTCTCGATGACGTGGTTGAAGGAGACGCGCAGGTGCTCGAACAGAGACACTTCCGAACCTTCTTTGTTGTCGAAGGGGACGGGCTCATCCAGGATACTGAAGTCTCCCGATTCCTTGATGTATGCCACCGTACCGAAGATAAGCCACATGGGGTCATCGTTGAAGCCGCCGCCGATGTCGTTGTTGCCGCGTTTGGTCAGCGGTTGGTATTGGTGGTAGCATCCTCCGTCGGGGAATTGGGTAGAAGCTATGTCGATGATTCGTTCGCGGGCTCGTTCCGGTATCTGATGCACGAAGCCCACGAGGTCCTGGTTGGAGTCGCGGAAACCCATTCCACGACCGATGCCGCTCTCGAAGAAAGAGGCGGAACGGGACATGTTGAAGGTAATCATGCACTGATACTGGTTCCAGATGTTCACCATGCGGTCCAGTTTTTCTTCGTCGGTCTTCACGACGTAGATGTCCAGCAGGCGGTCCCAGTAGGCTTTCAGTTCGGCAAAGGCAGCATCTACTTTGGCGGTAGTGTCGAAGGCCGAAATCATCGCCTTAGCCTTTACCTTATTTATAATAGGTGAAGAGGGTACACTCTGCTTGAACGCTTCATGCAGAGATTCTTCACGTTCCTCGAACTTTGCCTCCTGCTTGTTTTCCACATAGCCCAGCAGGAAGATGAAGTCGCGGCTTTCGCCGGGTTGCAGTTCTACTTCCAGATAGTGCGAGGCGATGGGACTCCAACCGTGGGCAATGCTGTTGCCCGGTCTGCCTTCTACTACCCGTTCCGGGTCGGCAAACTCGTTGTAGAGTCCCACGAATGTTTCGCGGTCGGTATCGAAACCGTCTACGGGTGTATTGACACTGTAGAAGGCGTAGTGATTGCGGCGTTCCTTGTATTCCGTCTTGTGGTAGATGACAGACCCGTCCACTTCCACCTCTCCCGTGGAGAAGTTACGCTGGAAGTTCTCCATGTCCGTAGCGGCATTCCACAAGCACCATTCGGCAAAGGAGAATAGTTTGAGTTTTCTCACTTTGGCAGAAGTATTCCGCAAGGTCAGCTTCTGCACCTCTCCCCAGGTCTTCAGTGGGACGAAGAAGAGCAGGCTGGCTTCGATGCCGTCTTTGGCTCCGGTGATACGGGTATAGCTCATGCCGTGGCGACACTCGTAACTGTCGAGTGCAGTCTTGCAGGGCTTCCAGGTGGGAGACCATACGTTGCCGCCTTCATTGATGTAGAAGTAGCGTCCCCCCGTTGTCCATCGGCACGTTGTTGTAGCGGTAGCGGGTGATGCGGCGGAACTTGGCGTCCTTGTAGAAGGAATAGCCTCCGGCGGTATTGGAGATGAGTGAGAAGAAATCTTCATTGCCCAGGTAGTTAATCCATGGCCAAGGTGTCTTGGGATCGGTAATGACGTATTCGCGGTTGTCGTCATCGAAATATCCGAATCTTTTGTCTTGCATATTATTTCTTGTATTTAGTTTGATACATTCTTCATTAGTTGTGCCATCCGGCCATTTTCCCGGAAGCACGCTTCAAATTTAAAAACTTTTCTCCTATCACCCTTGTTTGCCCGGCGTGTTTTTTCCCTTCGGAAACATGAAGTACCGGAAAAAGATACAAAAGTATCACTGTACGAGTCTATTTCGCCCTATCTTTGTAAACACATTTTAATGATTAACCGATATGAAACACTTTATTCGCATTTTTTGTTCCTTCTTGGAATTACCTTTTCTCTTTCCGCCCAATCCGTCCGCGAACGTATTTTGCTGGATGACGGCTGGCAGTTTGCTTTTGGCAATGCTTCCTCACCGGAGAAAGACTTCGGCTGCGGAACGGAGTACTTCAACTATCTGACCAAGGCAGCCTCTATCCATAATGAGGGTCCTTACTCCCCTAAGTTCAATCCGGAGAAGTGGGGTGTGGACTGGAAGACGGTCAACCTTCCGCATGACTGGGTGGTTGATTTGCCTTATGCCAAAGAGGCGAGCCACAGTCATGGCTATAAAGCCGTCGGCTATAAATTCCCCCGAAAACTCTGTGGGATGGTACCGAAAGACCATCACCGTGCCACAAGAGGACCTCGGCAAACATCTTTATCTTCAGTTCGACGGTATCTTCCGTGATGCCCGTATCTGGATAAACGGTTTCTACCTGGGACACGAACCGAGCGGCTATGCCACGCAGGTGTATGACATTACGGAATACTTGAATTACGGAGAAGAGAATCTTATCTGCGTCCGTGCGGATGCCACGCTCGAGGAGGGCTGGTTTTACGAGGGTGCGGGCATCTACCGCCATGTATGGCTGAACAAGACGGCGCCGTTACATGTAGCTCCTTTCGGAACCTTTGTGCACAGCACGCTGGCCGCACCTTTTGACAAGGCCAAGCTGACGATAGAGACTACTGTTGAAAACTCCGGTCTGCAAACGGAGGATTACCGCCTCTGCATATCCTCCGGGATGCCGACGGCAAGGAAGTGGCACGCTGCGAAACGGCCGGTAAGCCGGTACTGCCGAAAGACCGCCAGCTCACCGTCGGTGAAATAGCGCTGGACAAACCTCATCTTTGGAGTGTGGATACACCTTATCTATATACACTGCTTACGGAAGTCTATCAGCATGGCAAGCTGGTGGATGCTTATACCACTACTACGGGTATTCGTGACATCCGCTTCGATGCCGACAAGGGCTTCCTCTTGAACGGACAGCCTCTGAAACTGAAAGGTGTGAACATGCACCAAGACCACCCCGGAGTAGGTGCCGGCATTCCCGATGCCTTGCAAGTGTACCGACTGAAGGAACTGAAGAAGTTCGGCTGCAATGCCTACCGTTCTTCCCATAACCCGATGACTCCCGAAATGCTCGATGCCTGCGACAGCCTCGGCATCCTTGTGATAGAAGAAAACCGTCTGACGGGTGTCAACGAGGAACATACTCGCCTGCTGAAACGCATGATAGACCGCGACCGCAACCATCCGTGCATTATCCTTTGGAGTGTAGGCAACGAGGAGTGGGGGCATCGAGTGGAAAGAAAGCGGTACACGCATTGCTGCCACGATGCGCGAATATTGCCACCGTTTCGACCCTACGCGCCTCATGACCGTTGCTTCGAGCAGTGGCCCTGCCATCTTGATTCCCGCAGACGTGGCTGGTTATAACTACATCCTTCAGAACCCTGTGGAGCAGCACCGCAAGGATTATCCCGGCCGCCGTGCGCTCGGTTCGGAAGAGACTACGGGCTGTGGTACGCGCGGCATCTACTTCGATGCCCACGACAAAGGCCACATGGTGGCGCACAACCGCAAGCCGAACGGACCTGACAGCCTGCTGAACTGCATCGAGCGTGGCTGGAAATTCTATGACGAACGTCCCTATCTGGCGGGTCTTTTCTATTGGACGGGTTTCGACTACCGCGGCGAGCCCAACCCCATGAAGTTCCCGGCTACGGGCTCACAATTCGGCATTCTGGACTACTGCGGTTTCCCCAAGGACGAAGCCTGGTATCTGAGTCTGGTGGACGGATGAGCCGGTGCTGCACATCCTTCCTCACTGGAATCTGCAAGGTCACGAAGGTGATAGCATCGATATTTGGGTATACAGCAACTGCGATGAAGTGGAATTGACTGTGAACGGCAAGAAACTGGATCGCAAACCGATGCCCCGAAACGGCCATCTTTCCTGGAAAGCCGTTTTCCAGCCCGGTGCAGTGAAGGCTGTAGGCTATAAGAACGGCAAAAAAAATATTGGCCCGTACTGTGGAGACTACCGGTGCTCCTGCCCGTATCTCCCTGACGGCAGACCGTCCCGTCATTCAGGCAGACAATCGGGATGTGACAGTGTGTAACATTGAGTTGCAGGACAAGAAGAAACGTTTTGTCCCCACTGCCTGCAACGACTTGACGATAACCGTCTCCGGTCCGGTACGCATCCTTGGGGTGGGGAATGGAGACCCCGCTTATCAGGCTACGGAACGTCCGGCCGACGCCGATGCCCGCACCTATCAGGTAAAGGCATTCAACGGACTTGCACAGGTGCTGTTGCAAAGTACCGGCGAAGCGGGAGAAGCCACACTGACGGTCGTTTCGGAAAACCTGCCGGAAACTTCCTGCGTTTTGAAGCTGCAGAAGTAAGCAGCTTATCATTCATATCATCCGGCGAAGCGGAGACCTTTCTTTTGTCTATGGGGCAAGAGAGGGATCTCCGCTTCTTTCTTCCTCAAACTATAGTGTGTAAGTGTGCGAGATGTGCATCTCATACATCCTTACATTAGAGCCTGAGGGGGAGAAGAACGGAAGTTTTGCTTTTCCGGGCGGGACTTTCCCGGGTATCTGCTCATATATAACAATTATTACCTCTAAATGTAACAAATGGTACTGTTGTGGGATTAAAAAGAATGAGTATATTTGTGGCATGATATTTTTTTTAACCAATGCCTATGGAAAACCAGAACTATATCATGAGGGAGATAACCCCTCTGTCGGAACGTGACTGTTTCTATATTGCCGATCGTCCACAAAACAGAATTTACCTACCCCATCCATTGTCACGCAGAGTATGAACTGAACTTCACGGAACATGCTTCCGGCGTACGTCGTGTGGTGGGCGATTCTGCCGAGATTATCGGTGATTATGACCTGGTACTGATAACCGGTAAGGAGTTGGAGCATGTATGGGAGCAACATGAATGTACCTCCGGGGATATTCGGGAGATTACCATCCAGTTCTCTCCCGACTTGTTCTTCGGGAACGTTGTCAACAAGAACCAGTTCGACAGTATCCGCCGGATGCTGGAGCGTGCACAGTGCGGACTTAGTTTCCCCATGCAGGCCATCATGAAGGTGTACAACTGGCTGGATAAGCTGGCTTCCGAGGAGCAGGGCTTTTATGCCGTGATGAACTTTCTCCGTATCCTTTACGAACTTTCCCTCTATGACAATGCTCGGGTGTTGTCCAGTTCTTCGTTTGCCAAGATAGAGACTTTCTCTGACAGCCGCCGGGTACAGAAGGTGCAGAAATACATTTCCACCCATTATCAGGAGGATATCCGGTTGGCTTCATTGGCCGATATGGTGGGCATGACCCCGGTCTCTTTCAGCCGTTTCTTTCGCCTGCGCACCGGCAAGACGCTTTCCGACTACATTATTGATATCCGTCTGGCTTTGCCACGCGTATGTTGGTAGATTCCACGCGTACTATTGCAGAGGTGTGCTATGACTGCGGCTTCAACAATCTGTCCAATTTCAATCGTATGTTCAAGCGGAAGAAGGGATGCTCGCCGAAGGAATTCCGTGAGAATTATCGGAAAAAAGAAGCTGGTGATATGATAAAAAAAGTATTGGTATTCTTCATTGAAAGTGCCTATTTTTGCACCAATGATTAATACTAATATCTGATATCATGAAAAGAGTTTTTTCCTTTATTTTTTATGTCTGCTGTGTGTATGTGCTGTGACGGCGCAGATACGCGGCAATGAAATCCGTGTAGTCGTTTCACCCGACCATAGCGATTGGGTGTATCGTCTGAATGAGAAGTGTACGTTTACCGTCCGGGTGCTGAAGGCACAGAACCTCTTGTCCGATGTCAAGATTGACTATGAACTGGGCCCCGAGATGTATCCTACTGAAGTAAAGAAAGACGTGGTGCTGAAAGATGGTACCTTGAAGTTGCAAGGCACGATGAAGACTGCAGGCTTCTTGCGTTGCAAGGTCAAGGCGCATGTGGACGGCCGGACTTATGAAGGGCTGGCTACATCGGCCTATGCTCCCGAGCAGCTGCAACCTGTGACGAAACTTCCTGCCGATTTTCGGGATTATTGGGCCAAGACCTTGGAAGAGGCGCGCAAGACTCCGTTGAATCCCCTTATGACGCTGCTTCCCGAACGCTGTACGGAAACGGATAATGTATATCAGGTCAGCTTCCAGACAAAAGCTTGGGGAGGACGTTTTTACGGTATTCTCAGTATTCCCAAGAAAGAAGGGAAGTATCCGGCTTTGCTGCGTGTGCCCGGTGCGGGTGTCCGCCCTTATGCGGGAGATACGTATACGGCTCCTGGAAAGGTGATTACATTGGAGGTGGGTATCCACGGCATTCCCGTCACGATGCAGCAGTCTGTATATGATGCGCTGGCAGGTGGGGCGCTGAGCAATTACTGGACGTTCGGCCGCGACAGCCGGGATGCTTCTTACTATAACCGTGTGGTGGTAGGCGCTTTGCGTGCTGTGGATTTTATCTGTTCGCTGCCGCAGTACAACGGGGAAGGCGCTGGGCGTTACGGGCTCCAGCCAGGGCGGTGCCTTGTCTGTGATTACGGCGGCTCTTGATTCGCGCGTTACTTTCCTGGCGGCTGTTCATCCTGCCTTATGCGACCACGAAGCATTCTTCAAGAAGCGTGCTTGCGGCTGGCCCCATTATTTCTATTATTACGGTGCTCCCGATGAAAAGCAGCTTGAAACGGTACGCTATTATGATACGGCAAACTTTGCCCGCCTGCTGAATGTGCCTGGTTGGTTCAGTTGGGGGTATAACGATGAGGTCTGTCCTCCCACTTCCATGTATGCAGCCTACAATGTGATTGCTTCTCCGAAGGAATTGCATCCTTATCTGGAAACCGGACATTATTGGTATCAGGAACAGTGGGATGAATGGCTGGACTGGATACGGAGACAACTTGATGTGCCAATGTGATTAATCACATTGGCACATTAATCTGATAATATAGTATCATTTTTTATGATATGATCCGCGTATCTTTGTGTATCGCTTAAAAACTGATAATATGAAGAAACAATTCCTTTTACTGACAGTACTTTTATTCCTTTTGGGAGCATGTGCCCCTAAGCCTGCGGAGCATTCGTTTATTAAGGTCAATGCCGATGGACAGTTCGTTCGCGACGGAAAACCCTATTATTTTGTAGGTGCCAATTTCTGGTACGGTGCCATTCTTGGTTCCGAAGGTGAAGGCGGCAATCGTGAACGGTTGCATAAGGAGCTGGACTTTCTGAAAAGTATTGGCATCAACAACCTGCGCGTATTGGTGGGTGCTGACGGTGAAAATGGCATAAAGACGCGGGTAGAGCCCTCTTTACAAGTGGCACCGGGCGTTTATAATGATACTATCTTAGCCGGATTGGATTATTTTATGAATGAACTGCGTGAACGTGATATGACAGCTGTACTCTATTTGAACAATTCCTGGGAATGGAGCGGTGGCTATTCCGTTTACCTGCAATGGTCCGGACACGGTGAGGCCGTGGTGCCTGCCGTAGACGGATGGCCCGCCTATATGGAGTATGTCAAGCAGTTCCCTCAATCGGACAGCGCGAAGGCCTTGTTTGCCAATCATGTCAATTATATTGTTTCACGCACCAATAGGTATAATCAGATAAAATATGTGGATGACCCCACTATTATGTCTTGGCAGATTGGTAACGAGCCTCGCGCTTTCTCTGACGAGAACAAGGAACCGTTTGCCCGCTGGATGGCCGATGTGGCTGCACAAATCAAGTCACTTGACCCGAACCACATGGTGTCTTCTGGCAGTGAGGGCTCGTGGGGGATGCGAAATGGATATGAATCTTTTCGAGAAGATTCATGCCGACCCCAACACTCAATTATCTGAATATCCACATCTGGCCTTACAACTGGAGTTGGGTGAAGGCGGACAGCCTGAAGGAACTTCTTCCGTGTGCCAAGGAAAATACTAAGAAGTATATAGATGACCACATGGTCATTGCTCGGAAGTACAGCAAGCCGATTGTTTTGGAGGAGTTCGGTTTTTCCCCGTGACGGTTTCAG
>ENA-OQEF01000012-OQEF01000012.1-human-gut-metagenome-genome-assembly--contig:-NODE-12-length-9846-cov-0.396852_pt1 | contig 9846 bp, 6 predicted proteins | sample MGYA00242792_ERZ504629 | MGnify/ENA primary metagenome ERZ504629 (study PRJEB26092, sample SAMD00036301) | human gut metagenome | host: Homo sapiens | study: EMG produced TPA metagenomics assembly of the... | reverse complement strand
CTTGCAGGATGCAGGCGGATAGGAGAATTTGTTTTTAAAGATGTTTCTTTTCATACCTTTATTGTTGTTTACAAAATGTTTATTCCCTTTTTTGAATGCATTGATGAACGGATTATTCTGTTTTGTCCATATACTCCATGATAAACCCATACCGGTAAGAGCGATTGCCGTCAATGGTGTATGGCTTCATGGTCTGTGCGCCCCATCCGTCGTTTCCACCTACTCCGTGTATGTTGGAGTCGATATTCAGGTTGATGAAGTCGCGTTCGGGCAGTTCGTGCGCATGCTCTTTCCCTTCCAGGTCTTCTTCCCCGTAGGGCCATATACGGAAACATAGGGGTTGCAAGCCTTTGACTTGTATTTTCCATCGCTCACTGTCTCCCAGCATGAACCAGCGTGTATCGCACCGGTTGGCATTGTCTTGCGGTACGATGTAGTTCGTGATAAATTCGTGTATGCCACACTCGTAGACTCCCAGGAAAGCGGCGCTCTTGCGGTCGGGATAGTTCTCGAACTTGCCGCGTCCGTACCAGGCTATCCGGTTCAGCGCCGAGGGCATTCTCATGCGCATACCGAATTTGGGCATCAGCGGAATATCTTCCTTTTCAGGCTGATAGGTTGCTTCTACTTGTATGCGGCCTTTGCCGTCCACAGTGTAGCGGAGATGGTAACCGGCTCCTATCCGGGGGGAGGGAGAGACTGGCATCCACTATCACCATACCATCGTTTACGGTTGCTTGGTATGCCTTTACGATACGTTTTTGCTCTGCATTTTTCCAAGCGCTCAAACGTTCATTGTAGCCGTTGCGGACCTGAATGTCATTTGCCGGTTTCCAAAAATAGGGTTCCAAGGCACTGTGCAACAACTCTTCTCCCTTGACTCGCCAACTCACCAAAGCACCGGTACCTTTTTCTATGGTGAACAAGGCATCGGCGGCTATAATTTCCACCGCTTCGGGTGTCTCCTTAAACGTGGCCTTCCCGCCGTCATCCTTCAATTGTGGGAATTCATAGTCATGATACGTAAGTTGTTCCTTGGCAACTTTGAAGCCCTTCTCTGCCCACGTCGTGGATTCCTTCAACGTGGCATATACATTGAGGCAAAGTTCCCCACACTTATCCGGTCTTGAAGGTACCTCCAGCAGATTCCCTTCGGACAAGTGGAGGTCGCCGTTGCGTACAGCCTTTCCGTTGCATATCCACTCATAGCTGTAATCGAATTCATCCAAATCGGAAAACGCATACCCGTTGGTCAATTTGATTTGCTGTGTTCCCTTCTTTTCAAACTTGATGTATTGATATACTTTTTGTACTTCATAGTAATGGGGGTGAGGCACCCGGTCGGGAGATACCAGCCCGTTAATGCCGGTGGGACCGTCGTTGGGATAGTCCCCGAAATCTCCTCCATACGCCCAGAATTCATCGGGCAGTAATGGGAGTGACGAGGGGGCTCTCGCCGAAACTTAACGGTGCACCGTTAAGCTTTTTAGGAATGCCTTGGTCTACCCAGCACCAAATGGCAGCTCCGATAATACTTTCGTCCTTTTCAATCACATCCCAATACTCCTTGAGGTTGCCGATGGAATTTCCCATGGCGTAGGCATACTCTCTCATGAATACGGGGCGGTCGGTTATTTTCTCGCCAAGTTCCTTCAAAGCGTTGGGATGCAGATAAGCTTCGTCATAGACATCGGATACGGTGCGGTCTGTATCGTCGTATATCGGTCTGGTGGGGGTCTAAGGCACGGATTGTGTCTGCCATAGCTCGCAAATTGGCACCGCTTCCACCCTCGTTGCCCAATGACCAGAATAGGATGCACGGATGGTTCTTGTCCCTTTCCACCACGGCTACTGCCCGGTCCACATGGGCCAGTGTCCATTGAGGGTTGTCTCCTAATACTTTGTTCCCCAAACCGTAGGCATGACTTTCGTGGTTCGCTTCGTCCATTACGTAGATTCCATACTTGTCACATAGCTCGTACAGCAATGGCAGATGTGGATAGTGGGACGTGCGTATCATGTTGATGTTGGCTTGTTTAATCAGCCGGATATCTCTCTCCATCGTCCGGCTGTCGACAAAGAATCCCATACGGGGATGGAAGTCGTGACGGTTCACTCCTTTCAGCTTGACGGCTTTCCCGTTGACTTTGAAGACGTCTCCCGCGATTTCTATTTTCCGTATGCCCCAATGGTATTCGAACGATTCCAAAAGTTCATTCTTCCTGCGAAGCTTGATGTGGATGTCATATAGATGCGGTTTTTCGGCAGACCATAGTTGAGGCTCCCGGAGCATTTCGGACAGTGTGACGCTCGTTTCAGAAAAGGCCTGAATAGTACCTACGGGAGCCACCATTTTTTTGTCGAGTTTATTTCCTCTGTTGTCTTTCCCCACCAGGTTTATTTCTACGGTCAGGTCTTTTACTTTGCGGTCGGTCTGGTTTCTTATCCAAATTTCGGTTCCGAATGTAGCTGAACGCATGTCGTCCGACAAGTCGCTGCTGAACCTATAGTCCCGGATATTTGTCCGGGGACGTACCCATAGCTCTACCGGCCTGAGTATTCCACTAAGCCGCCACATGTCCTGGTCTTCCAGATAACTGCCGTCCGACCACCGATACACTTCCACTGCCAGACGATTGGCTCCGTTCTTCACAAATTCGGTTATGTCAAACTCGGCAGGCGACATCGAATTCTGGCTGTAGCTACCCGCTCTCCGTTTACCCAGACATACATGGCCGATTTTACTCCTTCAAAGTGAAGGTATAGGCACTTGTCTTTCATATCGGGCGTCACTTCGAACGTGGTGACATAAGAGCCTGTGGGGATTTCTGTGCCCGTAACTGTAATATTCGGCGGGAGGCTCGCTTGTCACTCTGGGTGCATCCTTCTGGAAGGGATAGTTTACGTTGGAATAGATAGGTTTCCCATAACCTTGCAATTGCCATGCTCCCGGCACTGTGATGGTATCCCATGTGTCGGTATTGAAATCATTCTTGTAGAAGTCGGCCGGGCGCTTTCCCGGGTCGGCAGACCATTGGAATCGCCACTTGCCGTTCAGGGATATGATTTCTTTGCAATCGACTTTTTGCGAAGGCAATGTCAGTGTGGCATGATACGGCTCTTTGTTGATGCCGACTACAATAGGATTCTCCCAGTCCGGAACTTCTTGGGCGCCGGCATATAGGGCACTTAGCAATAGAAAGGCAAATATCTTTTTTCTCATTTTTTTCTCATGTTTTCTGATGGTCAATAAACTTCCATGATGAGAATTCCCCAGGGGGGCAATGTTACATGGTCTCCTTCTTTTACAGTCTTGCCGGAAATCAGCTCTTTGGACGTCGGATAGTTATGAGTGATTTCTTTGCTCTCGCTGCTGTAATTGAAGAAGTAACGGATGGCTTTTCCGGCTTTGTTTATTCCCGAACGCTGTATGATGGGGAACACGTCGCTCTCTGAAGAGATGATACCGGCATGGATGGCTGCCTTTTCGCACGATGGCATTCAGCAATTCCTGCGAAGGGTAGGCTCCTATGTAGGTCAGTTTGCCTTTGCCATACTTGTTTTCGGTGACAACGGGCCATTTGCCGAAGAATGGATGCTCTGCATAAGCCAACGGGGTGGCTGTCTCGGGAATCAGGAATTCATACCAGTCGCTTATCTGGTTCTTTCCCTCTAATTGAAAGGGGTTATCCTTTAATGATAAGTCACCGATAGTGGAGAATTCTTGGTAATGGAAGCCGCAGGCTTTGCGTAGCGGCCCGGGAGCCAAGGTGGCCCGAACTGCGGAGTGCTCATTGCAGTAACCGCTTTTGTGCATCATTACCACGTGTCCGCCGGACTGTACGAATTCATCAATGGCTAATAGTAATTGGTCGGTAGCCACATACAAAGGGGGAATGACAAGCATGTCATATCCGCTGAAATCGGTTGTCTTGTCACAAGGGATGATGTCCGTTTCTATGTTTTGGAAATAGAGGGCTTTATGCACCATATCAATGGGATAATTGCTCTTGTAAGTGTAGGGCATGAAGCCGAGAGCATGATAAGAATCATGACTGTAGAGGATAGCTGCTCGGTTTTTCTTTTTCAAGTTCACGATGTGGCTGCCTATTCTTTCCAACTCTTTGGCGGTGGTGGTGAATTCCTTGTATATGCGGTTGGGTTGGATGTCATGGCCCAGCACGCCGCGCCAGTATGTCTCCTGCCCATAGTGCAGGGTAGACCAGTGCCAGTATTCCACCATATTGGCTCCGGAAGCATAATGTGCGTACACATTCTGCCGCAACTGGTTGTCGTATGGAGGAAACTGGGTGCGGGCATCCCAGCCGATGCCTTGTGCGTTGGTTTCCATGACGATGTAATTGTTGTCGGCTACGGTGCGCACGAAGTCACCGGCATAAGCGATGCGCTGGCCGTCTTGTTTATCCTGTACATCGTGATAGACATTGATGGCAGGATATTGCATTTGCCTGAAACTTTCCACTTGGTCTATATTATGGAAGTCGGGCATAAAGCAGTGAGTAACAAATTGGTCTTTACGCTTGTATTCATTTACAAGGTCGCACTGCCAATTCAGGAAATCGGCCACTTCCTTCCGGTTATAGCGCTCCCATTCATTCTTGTACGAAGGGCTTGTCACTCCATCGCGCGGATAGAACTCTTCCCAGGTGTTGATGTTCATTCCCCAGTAGTTCATTCCCCATTCCTTGGCAAGCAGGTTCAGGTCATTGTTGAATTTCTGTTTGATGTAGTTCCTGAATCCGAAGAAATAGTCTCTGTTGTTTACTCCGCGCGCTTCTGTTTCGTTGTCCACTTGATACCCGATGACTGCCGGATGCTGTGCATATCTTTCCAGCATCTTGCGGATAATCCGTTCGCAATAGAATTGGTAGGTCGGGTTTGTAAAATCCATGTTCTGTCTGATTCCATAATAGGCTTTGTTCCCTTTAGCGTGTTCTGCCAGCACTTCCGGGTGTTTGTATGCCAGCCATGCAGGAATGGAATAGGTGGGAGTTCCCAAGATGACTTTGATTCCTGCTGCATGCATCTTGTCCAGAATGCGGTCCATCCATTCAAATTCAAAGGTTCCGTCTTGCGGCTCAAATACTCCCCAGGCAGATTCTCCAACGCGCACTACTGTCAGGCCGGCTCTTTTCATCAGCCGGATATCTTCATCCAGTCGCTCATAGGGCATATACTCATGATAATAGGCTGCGCCATAAAAGCACGTTGTCGAATGAATACTGCGCTTTTATTTGTAGAGCGCTTAAAAACAACACTAATAGAATAAAGTAATTTTTGTTTTTCATAATCTTACCAGTCCGATACAATGTTTTTATTTCATCATAGGTTTTATGCTGATGGTTCTCCGATATTCCTGCGGCATCGCTTTGTAAGCACCGAATACACCGCGGGCTGTACAACCGACCCCGGTAGTGGCATAATCGAGATTCAGGGTCATGCCTTTCTGCTTCTGCAATTGGTAGGTATACATCGCTTTCGTCAGGTTATCCGTGCTGTACGGATAAATGTTGAAGTTAAACCATTCGTTCATCTTGAATTGAAGGCCGATGCCTTTGTCCGTAGTCAGTTGCAACCAGCGTACATCTGTCCGCAATCCGTAATCTTGTGGCATTAGATAGGGCTCGTACATAGCTTGTACGGTAGAGGCATATATCCCCGTCGGATAGCCGGTTTTCCGGTCCGGATAGTTCTCTTGCGGTCCTCGGCCGTACCATTTCACTTGGTCGAGCGCATCGCTTACGGTCAGCGTAAGTCCTATACGAGGAAACCAAAGCGGCATTTTCCCTTCAGGCTTCAATACATGGCGTATCTCTATCGTCCCTTCACTATTGATAATATACTCATAGTGGTTGATGATGCCGTTGTTCTGTACTCCTTCGATGTAGAGGTCTTTTTTCTCTTTTTCTCCTTTGCCCATCAATTCCGCATCAATGATGTGTATATGTACGCCTTCGGTGGTTTCGGACACCGAAAAAGAGAGGGGCTGATGTGTCAGGCGGTCAATCCCTGCAGAATACATTTCTGTGGCTACCGTGTATCCGTAACCTTCTTTCCAGTTGGAGGAGCGGGCACTGGAAGCATTCCAGTTGTCCAGCTCATTGGCCAGCGGGGCACGCCAAAGATTCAGCCGGAGCGGTGACTCCAGCAGTTCCATATCTTGAACAACCATCGACGTCAGTTGTCCGTCAGTACGGTTGAAAACATATTTGAAGCCCTCTCCGGAGACAATCAATTCTTTCTCCGAAAGTGAATAGGAAGGTATGCCTTGAACCTTTTCTTCCGAAGAGCATGGCAGGCTCCAAGGCAGTTCAAGTTCTTCCCATGCCACCTCATGTCCGGCTTTTGCCCACAATTCATCTTTTTTTCAGGACGGCATGAAGCATCAGGCGGTATTCTTTGCCGGGAATCAGGGCAGGCTTCTTATAAGGTATGTGCACCAGTTCACGACTAAGCGGTGCTGTTGAGAGTGCCAAGTCGCCCGATTGAATAACCTTGTCATCTTCTTTCAATTCCCATCGTATGGCATATCGGGAAGCATTTGTATAATGATTGCGATTCCATAACTCAACGACTCCCTCTGTCACATCCGACATGGAAAAAGAAAGAGGTTGTCCGGTTTTCTTCATTTGCCACATTTCGGGCTGTACGCTACGGTCGGGCCAGATGCTGCCGTACGTACGTGCACCGATGCCGTAACTGTAGAATGTACCATTTTCCGTCTCTTGCTCAAAATCTAGCCACAGAGCGGCTTCTTCCGGGTGAAAAGAGGAAGTCAGTGCCTTGGCGAAAATGCCGACTTCGTCCATTTGAGCATCGCAGATGTAGACCGAAGTCTCTTGGCCGTGTGTTTCTGCATTCCGACCGATGTTGACGGGGGTAGGGGAAGTTCCGGATATTGCCCGATGCTTGTGTGGAGGCCTTTTCTGCTCCGTCTATATAGATGGACATTTTCTGTCCGTCGTAGACGCACGTCACTTGATGCCAGTTGTATTCCCAGTCAGTAGGCAAGGAGGCGCATACGGAATGCTTTTTATCAGTATAGATATAAAATTCCAGTTTGTCTTTACCGCGTTGTTGCAGCCCGAACTGATAATTGCCTTTTGTGATGAATGAGCCGCAACTGCTTACCAGTTTCCGGGGGTAGATTCTGCAAGTGAGTGTCAGTTCATTACTGTTCAACTCCACATTGTCTGCACGATAGACCTCTACCCATTGGTCGTGACCGTTCAAGTCCAGCACCGTGTTCTTTTCCTTCCTTCACCAAGCGGGCATTTCCCATCAGATGGGCGGGAGTATGGAAGGGCGAAAGGTCGTCCACTTGCCTTATCCGTTCGGTCAGTCCCGGACTTACAAAATCCCAGATGGCCCCTCCTATCAGGCGGGGATGTCGGTAGATGGCTTCCCAATAATCGTCCAGGGGCACCGCCGGCATTGCCTGCAACCGATAAGTATTCATCCATAAACGATGGTCGGGAATCCTCTCCTATGCCTACCTGCATTTCCAGTTCCATAGGAGTAGGGTAACGGGGTCCGATAATATCTTCTGCCGGATGGGAGAATGCATTTCCGCCATACATCCAGAAGCGGGTGGGGTCCAGCGATTTCCCTTCTTCAATGGTGTGGGTAATGTTGATACCTTCACCGCTTTCGTTTCCTGCGCTCCAGAACAAGACGCAGGGATGGTTTCTGTCCCGTAACACCATTCTGCGGCATCGCTCGCGATACATCTCTTCGTATTCCGGGAGACTTGAAATCCATTCCGAGGCATGGGCTTCATCGCCCACCTCGTCTATGATATAAAGCCCGTATTCATTGGCCAGTTCCAAATACTTATTCACCGGAGGATAGTGAGAGGTACGTACGGCATTGAAATTAAACTGTTTCAACAATTCAAAATCCTTGCGTATGGTGGCTTCGTCCATGACATGTCCCTCTTCGGGATGCTGCATGTGCGAATTTTGTGCATTGACTTTCAGTGGGATACCGTTAAGATAAAAAACACCGTCTTTGATTTCCGTCTTTTTGAATCCGATGACCGTTTCTATCTTGTCTTTCTGCAGACCGGCCGGATTGGATAATTCCAGACCGAGCGTATAAAGCTCGGGTGTCTCGGCTGTCCATTTCCGGGGTTCTTGTACCAAGGTATGCAACTGTATTGTCTTTTCCGCAGCGTCCATTTCAAATGGAGTTGCGGAAAAGTTACAGATAATCTTGCCGTTTTTATCCTTTAAGTAAGCTTTCAATCCATAATTCTCATTTGGCTTCTTTTGGTAGTCCTTGATTTTTACCTGAATACTTAACTGCGAATCGGTATACGTATTATCAAACTCTGTGATTACTTGCCAGTCGAATATCCTGACAGCAGGTGTGGCGTACAACCATACGTCGTCAAAGATTCCGGCCAGTCGCCAATAATCTTGTCCTTCCAGGTAATAGCCGTCCGAATACTTTAGTACACAGACAGCCAGCGTGTTTTCGCCCGGCTTCAAATAAGGAGTGATGTTGTATTCGGCAGGTTCTTGTGCTCCTTCATTGTAGCCCACTTCATGACCGTTGACCCATACAAAAGAAGCGGATGCCACTTTCTCGAACCTTAAAAATATCTGGTCTTTTGCTGCCCAACTTGCAGGTACCTTGAATGTTCGCCGGTATAGTCCGGTAGGGTTATACTCTTTGGGAGCATGTGGTGGATTCACCCCGAAGGGAGCAGATACATTTCTGAACAGCTTGTCACCATAACCTTGCATTTCCCAGTTTGAGGGAACTTTGATGTCGCCCCATTGCTTATCCGGGAATTCGGGGTTAAAAAAAGTGTGCAGGTATCCCTTCCGGTGTATCGCACCAGAAAAAACTTCCATGTCCCATTCAGTAGCATGCTCTTTTCGGGCATATGCCAAGCGTGTCCTTCCTCTTGTCCTTTTTCAAATACAGAAGGGTTGTCTATATACCAGAGCATATCCTTAAGGAAGGATTTGTCTTGTGCATAGGATTGCAGGCACAAGGCTACTGAACACAATGGCAGAAACAGTTTTCTCAGATTCATTTTTTTTGTAATTCGTGCTGTCCATCCACCGCCGGGTGCCAGTTGTACATTGAGTTTGTCTTTGGCAGTGACGATGCGTACTTCTTTTTTATAGTCGGTAGCTTCACGGTCGGCATTGATGCCGTCGGCAAAGATTTCGGCTTCGTAGTTGCCTTCGCTGAGGAGGAGAGGTCGATGGTGCAGCTACGCGGAGTCCAGTTGGTCATGCTGCCTACAAACCAAGTGTTTCCTTTGCGGCGTGCTATCGTGATGTATTCGGCTATTTTACCATCAAGAGCAATGGTTTCGTCAAAGGTAGTGGGAACCTTGGCGATGAAGTCGGTGCATTCCTGTTCCTTCATGTATTTGCTGGGACTGTCGGCAAGCATCTGCAAGGGTGCTTCGAAGACGGTGTACATAGCCATCTGGTGTACACGTGTACCTTGACTCATGGGGTGGTCGTTGACGGAGCGGAACAGGGAACGGGTGGCATTTACCATAGCTCCCGGCGTATAGTCCATCGGACCGGCGAGTTGGCGCAGATAGGGGGGCGGTAACGTCGTAGCGCGGGAAGTCATGCAAGGGTGCACCGTTCACGATGGGCTCCCACTTGCTGTTTTCCAGTCCTTTCACACCTTCAAAGTTGAGGATGTTGGGATAGCGCGCTGGATGCCGAAGGGTTTCAGTCCGTGTAGGTCAAGCAACATGTGATGCTTGGCGGCACATGCTGCGAGTTGTTCGGTAGAAGAGATGGCGAGTTGGTCGTCGCGGTCGAAGAAGTCAATTTTGAAACCTTTGAT
>ENA-OQEF01000011-OQEF01000011.1-human-gut-metagenome-genome-assembly--contig:-NODE-11-length-10294-cov-0.399036_pt1 | contig 10294 bp, 8 predicted proteins | sample MGYA00242792_ERZ504629 | MGnify/ENA primary metagenome ERZ504629 (study PRJEB26092, sample SAMD00036301) | human gut metagenome | host: Homo sapiens | study: EMG produced TPA metagenomics assembly of the... | reverse complement strand
CACCGGTTACAGTGGCTATGACCCCTCTACCAACGGTGGTATTGACCGCATGGGTTACGACTATGCTTCATCACCTCTATGCCGCACTTTCATGGCCGGTATTAAATTCGGATTTTAATTGAACCAAAACTTTAAAAAAGATGATTATGAAATTAAAGAATATATTATTGTGCGCCTCAGTCTTAGGAGGCCTGACACTCTCTTCATGTACCGGAAATTTCCTGGATGAAGACAGAAACCCCAACTCACTGGACCCCGAAAACTTCTGGAAGAGCGAATCCGACATCCTCAAAGGACTTACCGCAGCCTACGCTGGACTACAGCCTACCATCGAATGGGCGCAACCTTTCGAACGCTACATTGTGATAGACAACTACCGCAGCGACGAGCTGGACTACCGCCCCGACGTGACCGCCTGGATGGAACTGGCCATGTACAACAACGAATCGACCAACTACGTGCCCAACGATGAATGGACCAACCTCTATACCAGTATCAACTATTGCAACCAGTGTCTGGACAACATTCCCAATGTGCCCGACAACGATGACGAAGGCATCAAGCAGACCAAAGCGACCAGTATTGCCGAGGCACGTTTTCTGAGAGCCTTCTACTACTACCGTCTCTTCATCAACTTCGGTGAAAGACTACCAATGTTCGAGCACGAACTCGAAGGTACCGAAGAGGAATTCTATCCTCCTCAGGTAGAAGCCGGCAGACTGAAGACTTTCATCGAGACAGAACTGAGTGAATGTCAAGCCAACCTTCCCGAAAAATGGAATACAAACATGGCCGGACGCGTCACTAAATATACTGCCGCAGCACTCTTAGGCAAATACTATATGTTCATCGGCGAAAAGGCCAAAGCCAAAACAGAATTCTGGAAAGTCATTGACAGTCACAGATATGAACTGATGGAGAACTATGGCGACAACTTCAACGGACTACACGAGAACAATAAGGAATCCATCCTTGAAGTACAGTTCACCGGAAGTCTGGAAGGCGGGCACTACGAATACAATCTCTTTACCTTGCACTTGGGTCCCGACAGTGGCTGTGGCGCATACGAGGAAGCATATCCGTCCAAATGGTTATTCAATACACTGAAGAAAGACCTCACCGAAGATGGGGAATACAGCGACCGATTGTATGAGACTATCATTTTCGACGATCCCAAATCCCGTCCGTTCTATTACGAAGACGGCAAAGGATTCAGTGATTACCACCAAGAAGACAATATCTACTGGCGCAAATATGTGACTTACGACAAGTCATTGGGTGATTACTGGGATTATTCCGGTTTCAACATCCCCCTCATCCGCTATGCGGACATCCTGTTGCTCTATGCCGAGTGTCTGAACGATGAAGGAAACTCTAAAGAAGCCATCAAATACATCAACAAAGTACGTGACCGTGTACACGTAACGCCACTGTCCGACACCCTAAGTAAAGAACAAGTGCTGAAGCACCTGCAGGATGTGGAACGTCCTTGCGAACTGGCCCTCGAAGGCTCACGCTGGTATGATCTCATCCGTTGGGGCATTGTGGAAGACGCACTTAAGAGTCATGAAAAGCCTTTCGCAAGCAATTTCATATCGACCAAGCATATCAGACTCGCTATCCCTCACAAAGAATTCCTGATGAATCCTGATTGGGTGCAAAACGAAGGTTACACAAAATAACCGATAACCCTACAACTCAGTCTCTATCGGAAGCGAAATGCCGGAAACGGGATCCCATCCGATAGAGATTGCTTTTAATAGAACTCTCTGTTTCAAGACTTCATTTCATCATATACTTAATTTACCATGAGACATCCAAATAAAAACATCGCTTTGACTGGCATCGTTGCCTGCATACTGACCTCGTGCGTCAAAGCTCCCACTTCTTCAGAACCGCTTTTATCCAAGCAAGCGGACTTCTGTAATCTTATCAACATAAAGAACACTCCCGCCGGAGCCGTAGACTGGGATGCCTACGTCTTTGCCGACAAAGGTGCTTGGATGGCATACTCACTGCCCGACAACGAAAACCGTCGCCATGCCGGTGCTTTCATGGGACCTATGGTCATGACCGGACGCGGATGGATAGCTGCCGGACTCGCCGAACCTACGCTGTGGGTGAACGGCGAACAGTATAGGATGGTGTACAATGTACAGACCACCCGATACCTCCCCGGCAAACTGATACAGGAATACAACGATGAGAACTTAAACTTCACTACCGAATTGTGCTACCTCACCTCACGTTCCGTAGCCATACGTTCAATCGTGAAGAATATGAGCCAAAAACCGGTAAAGGTCAGCTTCGACTGGAACGGAGGCGTATACGAGCCTACCTCTGTCGTAAGCAGCATAGATAAAGGTCTCTCTTTCATCCGCCCCAAAGATTCCACGAACACGGTAATCCGATTCCTCACAGCAGACAAGATTCAGGCTGTGGGGAGCGATAGCCTGCACGTCACAGAAAAAAAGTGAAATGACCCTGGAACCCGGCAAGACTTATCAGTCGGAGATGACTCAAACCCTGACGCTGCGCGGTGAAGACACAGCCAAAGAACTGGCTGCCATAGCAACGCTGAATATAGACAATTGCTTTGAACTAAACGAACAGCAATGGAACGCACAAATCGCTTCGTTGCTGAGCGGAAACAGCAAGTACCTCAAGGACAACAAATACCGCAAGGTACTCGTAAAAGCAATGATGACCCTGAACAGCAACTACCGCACCCCTGCCGGTGACATCCTGCATGGCGGCAGCAACCCGTCGTACAACGGATTCATCAACGGCATCTGGTCGTGGGACTCCTGGAAGATTGCTTCGGGCAACGTACATTTCAACGAGGAGATAGCCAAAAGCGAAATGATTACCCTCTTCGACTATCAAGCCGACAACGGCATGGTACCCGACTTCATCAGCTACAACAAGAAATACAATAACTGGCGCGATGCCAAACCGCCCGTAGCCGCCTGGGGAGCCATGAACGTGTATAAAAGCTACCGGCGACAAGAAATTCCTCGAAACAATGTTCGACAAGCTCTATAAGTTCCATCAGTGGTGGTATGCCGAGCGCGACCACAATCACAACGGCATCTGCGAATACGGTTCCACCGACGGCACTCTCATTGCTGCCTGTTGGGAAAGCGGCATGGACAACGGCGTACGCTTTGACGATGCCGTGATGCAGAAAAACAACGAGAAGGCATGGTCCATGAACCAGGAGAACATCTGCCTGAACTCGTTCCTCTACGTAGACAAGACCATCCTCGCCGAAATGGCAACCCTCCTGAACAAGCCCGAACTGGCGGCACAGCTTAATGCCGAAGCCAAAGTCATCAAAGAATTCGTACAGACAAAGATGTGGGACAAGGAAACCGGATTCTTCTACGACACCCGTATCGATACCGGCGAGCACATCAAAGTGATGGGTGCCGAATGCTGGCTGCCACTCTGGGCAGGCATCGCCACTCCCGAACAGGCCAAACAGGTGATGCAGAAGATGATGGACCCGCAGAAGTTCAACTCCACCCTTCCATTGGGTACCTTGGACATCAGCCATCCTCGCCTGCGTCCCGTGCGCGGCTACTGGCGCGGCCCGGTCTGGGTAGACCAAGTGTACTTCGGTATCACCGGCCTGCGCAACTATGGTTTCGACCGGGAAGCCGACATACTGACTGAGAAGTTCATCAACAACGCCCAAGGACTCACCACCGACGGCCCTATCCACGAGAACTATAACCCGCTGACCGGCGAAGCGCTCAATTCGCCTAACTTCGGCTGGAGTTCGGCATGTATCATCAAGATGCTGCTCGATGAGTAACTCTCACGCAAAACAACTCTCAAAAGTCTGAAAAGACAAACGATTATACATCATTAAAAGCATACGAATATGAATAAGATACATTCAATCTGCACCCTCGCACTGATGCTACCGTTATGCGCATTTGCACAGTACGACGGTACACCCATGAACAAGACGGGCGACACCAAGAAAGCGGAAACCGCCGTAAGAACCGACAAATATCCTCACTCGGACAACGATTGGGAAAACTTTGATGTGTTGCACATCAACCGTCTGCCTTCTGCCGCCACCTTCATGGCCTACACCACCAAAGAGAAAGCAGTGAAGAACGACAAGAGTCAATCGGAATATTTTCAGTCGTTGAACGGTACCTGGAAGTTTCAGTTTGTTCCCCGTTCGGACCAGCGCCCGATGGACTTCTTTGAAAAAGGCCACGATGTAAGCGGATGGGGCAACATCAAAGTGCCTGCCAACTGGGAAATGGAAGGCTATGGCCATCCTTTCTATGTAGGTGCCGGCTACGGCATCAAGCGCAACCCGCCACTCATTGCCGTGGAAAACAGTCCCGTAGGTCCTACAAACGCACATTCAACGTCCCTGCCAACTGGAAAGGCAAGCAAATCGTCCTCCACTTCGGAGGCGTGGCCTCAGCTTTCTATGTGTGGGTCAACGGTGAAAAGGTGGGTTACTCGCAAGATTCCAAGACCCCCAGTGAGTTCGATATCACCCCCTATGCAGTAACCGGACAGAACGAGATTGCCGTGCAGGTATTCAAGTTCAGCGACGGCTACTACTTAGAGGATCAGGATTACTGGCGCTTTGCAGGTATACAACGTGATGTGTACCTTTATGCCCGTCCCAACATCCACGTGCGCGACTTTGAAGTAGTGACCGACCTCGACAACGAGTATAAGGACGCCGACTTCCACCTCTATGTGGAACTGGACAATGCCCAAAACTCCCAACGTACTCAAACGCCCAAGGTAAAAGGTGCCGAAGTGGAAGTGAGCCTGACGGACAAAGAGGGAAAAGTCATCTACACCGAACGCCAACGCGCCAAAGACAACAAGCTGCACTTCCTGAAACACATCGAAGCGCCCCTGCTGTGGAGTGCTGAAAAGCCCAACCTATACCAGATGATGATTACACTGCGTGCCAACGGCCAGACACAGTACATCTGCCGCAACATCGGATTCCGCAAATCGGAAATCAAACATGCACAGTTACTCGTCAACGGGCAACCCGTCTACATCAAGGGCGTAAACCGCCACGAACACGACCCTTACCACGGCCATGTAGTGGACGAAGCCTCCATGATACGCGACCTGGAACTGATGAAACAAAACAACATCAACAGCGTGCGCACCTCCCACTACCCCAACGACCCGCGCTGGTATGAACTGTGCGACATCTACGGCATGTATGTAGTGGACGAGGCCAACATCGAAAGCCACGGCATGGGCTACAAACCCGACCAATGCCTCGCCAACCAACCCGAATGGCAGAAGGCTTTCATCGACCGTACAGAACGTATGTTTGAACGCGACAAGAACCACCCCTGCGTCATTATTTGGTCATTGGGCAACGAAAACCGGCTCAGGCTGTAACTTCCAAGCCACCTATGCTTGGATTCATGCCCACGACCGTTCCCAACGCCCCCGTACACTCCGAGGACTCTGGCAAAAACCGTCCTTTCACCGACATCTTCTGCCCCATGTACAAGAAGATAGACGTGTTGATAAACCATGCTCTCTATCTGCCCACCATGCCCCTCATCCTCTGCGAATACGCTCATGCTATGGGTAATAGTGTGGGCAATCTGCAAGACTACTGGGACATCATCGAGAAGTACCCTTCTCTACAAGGCGGTCACATCTGGGACTGGGTGGACCAGGGTCTTTACAACAAGACCGACGACGGTAAGTTCTACTGGGCCTACGGCGGCGACCTTGCCCCCGAAGGCACTCCAAGCTCGGCCAACTTCTGCATGAACGGCCTGATTGCCGCAGACCGCACATTGAAGCCCCACATACATGAAGTGAAACGGGTGTACCAGAATATGGCTTTCAGATTGCTCGATTATCACGAAGGATTGGTAGAGCTTAGAAACAAGTTCTTTTTCACCAACCTGAATGACTTTGACTTCACTTGGCGTTTGGAAGGCAACGGCGAAGTATTGGCACAAGGACGCATAGATAATGTAGATTTGCCCGCCCAACAGACAGGCGTATTCCGGACACAGTTCCCCACCATCCATTCCTCCGAAGGAGTAGAATATTACCTGAATTTCTATGCCAGCCAGAAGCGCGACGAGGGTCTGCTGAAGGCCGGTACACAATTGGCTGCCGAACAAGTGAAGCTTCCCTTCTATAAGGCTGTTACCCCCAAAGCTGCCTCAGGCAACGTGACGGCAACCGACAGCGAAGCCCTGCTTGTCCTCACTGCCGGAAATGTCAGTGTAGGATTCGACAAAGCCACCGGAGCACTCTGCTCGTTCAAGGAAGGCAAGGAAGAGATGATTAAGGAAGCACTGCGTCCCAACTTCTGGCGTCCGGTGACGGACAATGACATGGGCAACGACATGAACAAGACCCTGCGCCCGTGGCGTGAAGCCGGACGTGGCGCCAAACTCACCTCATTGGAGAAAACAGCGCTCGACAAAGATGGCTATGAAGTAGTGTCACACTACCGTCTGCCCGAAGAAGTTGCCGGTTCGGAATTCATTGTCCGCTACCGCTTCTCACCGAGAGGCAGCCTCGATGTGAACTGTACTTTCATTCCTGCCAACGACACTTTACCTTTGATGCCCCCGCATGGGTGTGAGCATCACCCTGAACAAGCAATACGACCAAATGGCATGGCTAGGTCGAGGTCCGCACGAGAACTATTGCGACCGCAACGGTTCTTCCTTCGTGGGTCTGTACAAAGGTAGCGTAGCCGAACAGTACTTCGCCTACGACCGTCCACAAGAAAACGGCAACAAGACCGATGTACGTTGGATGAGCCTCACCGATCTGAAAGGCAATGGCCTGATGGTTATCGGTGCACCCACAATCAGCGGCAGTGCCTACCTCTTCCCGACAGAAGATTTGGATGAACCCGGCACACGCAAGTCACAACGCCATATCTCAGACATCCAACCCAAAGATATGGTGACTTGGAACATAGACTTCAAGCAGATGGGTGTGGGTGGAGATACCAGTTGGGGAGCCTACCCGCATCAACCATACCTGATTCCTGCCCGTAAGATGGAATTCTCATTCCGCTTATGCCCTGCACAAGAAAAAGGAGTGAAAGAGAACCAAAGATATTTGGAAATGAAGTAATTTTGCAATTGTCAAACCTCAGAAGCGCCTCCCCCTCTTTGAACAGGAGGTGCTTTTGAGGGTAAGACAGCTTTCCATCTATTCACAAAACCATACAGACAATGTTTACAATCATCGGACTAATGCTCACAGGAATGCTGCTGGGCTACCTCTTACGGAAACGGGACTTAAAGAAGATTCATCCAATCATCACCCTGCTTATCTGGCTGCTACTGTTTATCCTCGGTATTGAGGTAGGAAGTAACGAAGAGATTATCAGAGGACTCCATACCATCGGATATGAAGCCGTTGTCCTCACCTTGGGAGGGACCTTGGGAAGTGTTATCGCTGCTTGGGCACTCTGGAGAGCTTTGTATAAAAGGAAAGGAGGCAGGGCATGAAAGGAAGTCTTATCATTGTGGGCTTTTTTGTATTGGGTACGATTTGTGGTGTGTGCCATCTGTTGCCTTTTGATATTGCAGAAACCAATATCAGCTATTACGCGCTTTGCGCGCTGATGTTCAGTGTAGGGTTGAGCGTAGGCAACGACCCGCAGACCCTGAAGAACTTCCGTTCACTCAATCCGCGGCTGGTATTCCTGCCCATCATGACGATACTGGGAACACTGGCAGGTTCGGCAGCCGTCAGTCTGATTCTGACACACCGTTCTATAACGGACTGTCTGGCCGTAGGCTCGGGATTCGGCTATTACTCGCTCTCCAGCATCTTCATTACCGAATACAAGGGAGCCGAGCTGGGCACCATCGCCCTGCTTGCCAATATCAGCCGGGAGATTCTGACACTGCTGGCCGCCCCGTTGCTGGTACGATGGTTCGGAAACCTTGCCCCCATCTCTGCCGGAGGAGCCACGACGATGGACACCACACTACCCATCATCACACGGACAGCCGGACAGCAGTTTGTCGTAGTTTCCATCTTCCACGGGTTTGTGGTCGATTTCAGCGTTCCGTTCCTGGTGACATTGTTCTGCTCGATATAGGCTTTACCTCTTTGACAGACACCGGTCTCTGACAAGAGCCATTTTTTATATCACTAAATCCTATTAATAATGAAAACCAAACTTTATACCTTTCTCCTTTCTTCGCTGCTTTGCACCGGTGCCCTGGCCGACAACGAGCCGTGGCAGAACCCGCAAGTCAACGAAATGAACAGAGAACCGATGCACGCCCACTTCACTCCGTTTACGAATGAAGCCAACGCATTGAAACAACGTGCCTTGCCCGCCAACGTACGGTTCGACGTTAATCCTGCAACGGAACGCCGTATCACTCTGGACGGCACCTGGAAATTTCTTTTTTCAAAGAACAATGACCTCTGCCCCAAAGACTTTCACAAGCCCGGATTCAGTACCCGCAAGTGGAGTAAAATTGAAGTTCCGGGAAGCTGGGAACTGCAAGGCTTCGATGCACCTATCTATACAGATACCCGTTATCCGTTCCCCCCCCAATCCGCCCTACGTGCCTACCGACTACAATCCCGTAGGTGCTTATATCCGCGAGTTCACCGTCCCGGCTAGCTGGGAAGGCATGGACATCTTCCTTTTTAATTTCGAAGGGGTGGAGTCTGCCTACTATGTATGGGTAAACGGCGAATTGGCGGGTTATGCCGAGGACAGCCGCCTGCCGTCGCACTTCAACATCACCCACCTGCTGAAGAAGGGCAACAACAGACTGGCTGTAAAAGTATTCCGTTATAGCGACGGTTCCTACCTGGAAGGCCAGGACTACTGGAAATACAGCGGCATCGAACGGAGTGTTTATCTCTACGCCCGCCCCCAGAGCCGCGTCAAGGACTTCCGGATGACAGCGGAACTGATAAACAACTACAAGGATGGCGAACTAAAGCTGGACGTATTCCTCCATCGGCCTAAAGCCGGAGAAACGGTGGAAGTCAAGGTAATGGACAAGGACAAGGTTATCTATGACCGGAAAAAGTCCATAACCTCTGCCACAGACACTTTGTTTACCCAGCAGCAAGTGTTCCCGAATGCACGAGCCTGGAATGCCGAAACACCGAACACCTACACGCTGGTAGTCAGCACCTTTGATGCACAAGGGAAACCGCAGGAATCCTTTACGCACCTTTTTGGCTTCCGTACCGTGGAAATGATGAACGGCATGCAGATGATTAACGGCCAGGCCGTCCTCTTCAAGGGGGTGAACCGTCACGAGCACGACCCGCACAAGGGACGTACCATCACCGTGGGGTCCATGATACACGACATCCAGCTGATGAAGCAGTTCAACCTGAACGGTGTACGCAACTGCCACTACCCGAACAACTATGCGTGGTACGAGCTTTGCACAGAATTCGGACTTTATATGGTAGACGAAGCCAACATCGAGAGCCATGGCATGATGTTCCACAAGGATGAGACCCTTACCAACTATCCCGACTGGGAGGTGCCTTTCATGCAGCGCATGAGCCGCATGATTGCACGCGACCGCAACTACTCCGCCATCGTGACTTGGTCCATGGGCAACGAGTCGGGCTACGGCAAGCACTTCGAAACTCTGTATGACTATACCAAGAAGATAGACCCCACCCGTCCCGTACAATACGAAGGGGGGTGGTTACAACTCAAAGAGCGACATCTACTGCCCCCATGTACGCACGCATCTGGAGGCTGCGCCAGCACGTGAACCAGCGTGATGCCCGCCCCATGATTCTCTGCGAATATGCCCATGCCATGGGCAACAGTGTAGGAAACTTCCAGGACTACTGGGACTTGATTTACAAGTACGACCAACTGCAAGGCGGTTTCATTTGGGACTGGGTGGACCAGACGTTTGCCATCAAGGACGAGAACCAGCGCGACATCTGGCTTTTGGCGGCGCATATATTTGTAGGCGTCGTCAACGACTCCAACTTCTGTGCCAACGGCTGATTGCTGCCGACCGCACCCCGCACCCGCACATCTACGAAGTGAAGAAGGTATTGCAATATATCCATTTCGAACCACTCGCCTTCACCCCGAACAAGATAAAGGTCACCAACTGGCACGATTTCATCGGATTGGAAGGATATACCCTCCGCTGGGCAGTGGAATGCGACGGCAAGACCGTTCAGAACGGTGAGATGGATTTCCCCAAGATTGCTCCCAGAAACTCTGCCAACATAGAATTGCCACTGAAAGCGCTGCCTGCCGACGGCAAGGAGTATTTCC
>ENA-OQEF01000010-OQEF01000010.1-human-gut-metagenome-genome-assembly--contig:-NODE-10-length-10315-cov-0.367295_pt1 | contig 10315 bp, 11 predicted proteins | sample MGYA00242792_ERZ504629 | MGnify/ENA primary metagenome ERZ504629 (study PRJEB26092, sample SAMD00036301) | human gut metagenome | host: Homo sapiens | study: EMG produced TPA metagenomics assembly of... | reverse complement strand
TTCTCCGGTATTCGAAATCAGCTCCACTTTTATCCGTCGGGCCATAGAGGAGGGAAAAGACGTACGCTACTTCCTGCATCCGGCTGTGTGCGATGAACTCAAACGGATGCAGAATAAATGAATCTTTAAACTGAAATAAATGTCTGTATTTGTACGTGTTTTCATATTTATTTCTTATTTTTGAACGTATCAACCTTGAATGCATGGAAGAGTTTTCTTAATACATAGATATTCCTTAATTTAATAATCCGCTTATGAGAAAAGAACTACTGTTACTGGGAGCATTCGGTATGCTGACGACAGCGACGCTTTGTGCGCAAGAGTTTCATTTGCAACCTACTCCCCAAGAATATATTACGCAAAAAGATTCTGTTGATATTCCCCGACAATACCAGATCCTTTTCCGGCAATTCCGTGCAGGACGGACCTGCGTTGCCTTTACTCCGTTCATTGATGCCGGAAGAGGTGCTTGGCGCTTCTTTCCGTGTATATATAGGAGTGAAAGGAGATAAGATTATCAAGAAATACCAACATCGGATTCCACGCAAATCCGAAGGTTATTTCCTGAAAATAGAAAAAGACTGCATCGTCATAGCCGGTGCTGACGAACGGGGAGCGTACTATGGTGTACAGACTCTTGCGCAGTTGCTTGCTTTAGACAAGCTGCCTTTGGCTGAAGTGACGGACTATCCTGATGTTCCCTATCGGGGTGTGGTAGAAGGTTTTTTACGGTGCTCCCTGGAGTCAGGAGGCGCGTATACGCCAGCTTGATTTTTATGGTCGGAACAAAATGAATGTCTATATCTATGGACCGAAAGACGATCCTTATCACCGGACTCCCAACTGGCGCAAGCCTTATCCTGCTCGAGAAGGAGAAGAGTTGAAAGTATTGGTGAATAGGGCGAAGGAGAACAATGTTATTTTCTATTGGGCCATTCATCCGGGTCAGGATATTCGCTGGAATGAAGAAGACCGCTCGTTATTGTTGCAGAAGTTCGAAAGCATGTACCAGTTGGGTGTGCGTGGTTTTGCCGTTTTCTTTGATGATATTTCGGGTGAGGGGACAAAGGCAGACAAGCAGGCTGAACTGTTGAACTATATTGACGACCATTTTGTAAAAGTCAAGCGGGATGTTGCACCATTGATATTGTGTCCCACAGAGTACAACAAGTCATGGACCGATGTGGAGGGAGGCTATCTCACTACGCTTGGTGATAAGTTGAACGAGGGTATCAAGGTGATGTGGACCGGTGATATGGTAGTTGCTACTATAGATAAGTCTACGCTGGACTTCGTCAATCCGCTGCTGAAACGTAAGGCGTACATTTGGTGGAATTTCCCCGTTTCGGATTATGTACAAGACCATTTGCTGCTAGGGCCGGTTTATGGAAACGGGCTTGATGTAAAAGATGATATGTCTGCTTTTGTTTCCAATCCGATGGAACATGCCGAGGCTTCCAAAATCTCTCTGTACAGTGTAGCTGATTATACTTGGAATATGGAGAATTATGATAGTGAAACTTCTTGGAAACATGCAGTCAGAGACCTTATGCCACTTCATGCCGAATATTTGGAAATCTTCGCTGCTCATAATTCCGACCCGGGACAGAATGGACATCGCTTCCGTCGTGAAGAGTCCGTTGCCATTCAGCCTGCTCTCTCTGCCTTGTTGAAAGCCTATCAAGAGAAAAACGAGATAGATGAAGATGCCTATCGGCAGGTAGCTGAGGAATGCCGGAAGATAATCGTTGCCGCTGATGGATTGCTTGCGTCGGGAAATGAGAATCGTCCGTTGATAACTGAAATAAGGCCTTGGCTCATTCAGTTCAAACAAGTGGGAGAGTATGGTGCGGAGGTGCTGAACATGATACGCCTGCGCCAGCAGAAGGATGCATTTATAGGTAGCTACGAACACGCCCCGCGCCCTGCTGGTGCTGATGGGTGAGACGGATGCCCAATATAAAGCGGGCATAAAGAGCGGCAGCCTGCATCTGATGCCTACTTTCAATGCTTTGTTCGAAGCGGCGACAACGGGCTATAATGCAGCGTTCCATGCCGGGCTTGATACAAAGGCTGTTTTATTCTCCCTACACGTTGAAGAGCGACGTGAATCAGTTGGCTTCGCTTCCTATTCAGCAGAAGGGAAAGGTGAATACAATTATTCCGTCCAATGAAGTCATCAACTGGCAGGCAGGCGGTGTGCTGACCATTTCGATGGATTATGCCCGCCAGTTGAGTTCGGTGCTTATTGATTTGGGAGATGCGGAGGTGGCTAATTCTAAGTTTAAACTGGAAGTAACTTCGGATGGTACAAACTGGCAGGCGGTGGATTTGAAACCGGGATACAGAACGCAGGTGAAGGCATCTCTCAAGGATTTGAGCGTTGCGAAGATGAGGCTGGTGAATGTATCCGACACAGAGCAGAAGGTGTATTTCAAAATGTTCCGTTTTACGGAGAATTGATATGGTTCTTGATTCTTAAAATAGAGTTACGCGTCTGGGACGATGCTCCCCGTTGTTCTTAAGATCGGAATGACGGGGAGCACTTTTTTTAGGAAGTTATTCAAGGCATTTGTCCAAGTCGCGGATGATTTGCTCTTTATCCATATTTTGTCCGATGAATACTATCTTCAGCATGCGGTCGCCCGTATTGTTCGTCCCAGTCTCTTAGCAATCCCGGTTCTTGGCGCATCAGTTCTATCATGTCTTCTTCGGGAGCGGTGGCATACCATTGTCCGGCTTCAGTTATTTTCTTCTGTATACCTGCTTGTTCAAAGAGGAAGGACATGTCGCGGTTGTGGCTGAAGTAGCAGACACCCTTGGCGCGGATAACGCTGCGGGGCCATTTGGTAGCGACATAGTGGTCGAACTTATGAATGTCGAATGCAGGACGGCGGTAGTAGACAAATGTGCCAATACCGTATTCTTCTACTTCACCTCCTTCATGATGGTGGTGATGATGACCCTCTTCATGATGGTAATGCGCCTCTTTTTCCTCCTCTTCGCTTACTTGTTGCTCTATGCCACGAATCCATCCGGCGGAAGTTGCGGCACGTTCAAAGTTAAAGAGGTGGGTATGGATAATCTTATCCAGGTCTACATCTGCATAATTGCACTCTATAATTTGGGCACCGGGTTGCAAGGTGTGGATAATCTGCCTGATACGTTTTAATTCCTCGGGCTGTACTTCTGCTGCTTTGTTCAGCAGGATAATATTACAGAACTCAATTTGCTGAATGATGAGGTTTTCTATATCTTCCTCATCAATGCCTTTGCGTGTCAAATCATCTCCGCAAGAAAATTCACTTTGCAGACGTAAGGCGTCCACCACGGTGGTAATGCAGTCTAAGCGGCAAATACCGTATTTAGTATACGCTCCTCCCATATGAGGAATGGAGCAGAGTGTTTGGGCAATAGGCTCCGGTTCACAGATGCCACTCGCTTCAATCACGATGTAGTCGAAGCGTTGCATCTTCATGATTTCGAACATCTGCTCTATCAAGTCTGTCTTCAGCGTACAGCAGATACAGCCATTCTGTAGAGCTACCAGGCTGTCGTCTTTCTTTCCCACCACGCCACCTTTCTGTATAAGGTCTGCATCAATGTTCACTTCGCCTATGTCATTGACGATAACGGCAAACTTAATGCCACGTTTATTAGAAAGAATGTGATTTACCAACGTCGTTTTGCCACTGCCTAGATAACCGGTCAACAGCAGTACGGGGGATTTCTATTGTATTCATAATCGTTTGGTTTGCTTCAATGATAATGGTCTTCTTTTATTAACTTCCGCAAAGTTATCTGATTTATGTGATAATGGATTGAAAAAAAACAAAATTTTGTTTCTTCTATATTATTAAACAGAAAAAAGGTGAAAAGCTTTGAGCCCTCACCTTTCTTCTGTTGTAGTTGTACTATGCTTTAGTTCTTACAGAATCCCTTGCGCCATCATCGCCTTTGCCACCTTCATAAATCCGGCCACATTGGCACCCTTCACGTAATTTACATAACCGTCGGCTTCCGTACCATATTGCACGCAAGCTTCGTGAATGTTCTTCATGATGCTCTTCAATTTCTCGTCCACTTCCTCTGCACTCCAGCTCAACTTGATGGAGTTCTGAGTCATTTCGAGACCGGATACTGATACACCGCCGGCATTGGCTGCCTTACCCGGAGCATACAGAATCTTTGCATCTTGGAATACGCGGATTGCTTCAGGGGTAGAAGGCATGTTTGCACCTTCGGACACAGCCATGACACCATTAGCAATTAGTTTTTTGGCATCATCTCCATTTATTTCATTCTGAGTTGCAGAAGGCAGGGCGATGTCTGCCTTTTCACCCCCAAGGACGTGCACCTTCTACGTACTTGACACCCGGATATTGTTCAGCATATTCGCGGATACGTCCACGATAGAGGTTTTTCAGCTCCATGATGTAATCCAACTTTTCGCGGTCAATGCCGTCCGGATCGTATACATAACCGTCAGAATCAGACATGGTCAATACCTTACCACCCAATTCCAATACTTTCTCGGCCGTATATTGAGCTACGTTACCGGAACCGGAAATCAGACAAGTTTTGCCTTTCAAGTCAGTACCCTTAGTCTTTAACATTTCCATCAGGAAGTAGATGTTACCGTAGCCGGTAGCTTCCGGACGAATCAGCGAACCGCCGAACTCACGGCCCTTACCGGTGAAAGTACCCGTAAATTCATGAGCCAGCTTCTTATACATACCGAACATGAAACCTACTTCGCGACCACCTACACCGATATCACCAGCAGGTACGTCTGTTTCAGGGCCGATATGACGCCATAACTCCAGCATGAAAGCCTGAACAAAACGCATGACCTCAGCATTTGACTTGCCGCGCGGAGAGAAGTCCGAACCGCCTTTACCGCCACCCATAGGCAGAGTTGTCAATGAGTTTTTAAATGTCTGCTCGAAAGCAAGGAATTTCAGGATGCTCAGGTTTACAGAAGCGTGGAAACGAACACCGCCTTTATATGGGCCGATAGCGTTGTTGTGCTGCACACGATAGCCCATGTTGGTTTGTACGTTACCTTTATCGTCTACCCAAGTAACACGGAATTGGTAAACGCGATCGGGGATGCAAAGACGTTCAATCAGATTGGCTTTGTCAAACTCCGGATGCTTGTTATACTCTTCTTCAATCGTAGAAAGAACTTCTTCTACTGCTTGATGATACTCCGGTTCGTTGGGGAACCGTCTTTTCAAATCTTCTAATACCTTAGCTGCATTCATAATCTATTTCTTTTTATTGGTTGCTACTATATATTACCTAAAACAATTCGATTTTCGGTTTGTTTCCTTTTCCTCTCATTGCGGTTGCAAAAGTACACATAAAAATGAAACGAACAAACATTTTATAAAGAAAATGCGGTATAAAACAACAAATTTTATTGTTTTATACCGCAAAATGGAATAAAAAGATATTATTTATCCTCTTTTTAGAGACTTTATGACGGGAATAAATACTAAAGCCGCCGAAATGGCAAGCGTTAGGATAATTGGACCGTCAATTCGTTCGACAGATATCAAAACAATGTAGCAAAGTGCTGCCCAAAGCAGCATAATGCAAACTATTTGGAATTTTGATAACGGTCGTTTCATTTGGCTGCTTTCTTTTTGTCTACGATAGCATCGATAACTGCTACTGCAGTGATGTTAACGATATCGCGCACGGAGCTCTCAAAATCGGTAAAGTGGATAGGCTTGTTCAATCCCATTTGGATAGGACCAATCAGTTCGGAGTCCGTATCCATCGCCTGCAACAGCTTGTAAGCAGAGTTTGCAGAACTCAAGTTCGGGAAAATCAGTGTGTTTACGTCTTTTCCTTTCAGGCGTGTAAACGGGTACTTGGCATCACGCATTTCGCGGTTCATGGCGAAATTCACCTGCATTTCTCCGTCAATGGCAAGGTCAGGATAGTTTTGTTGCATATAATCCACTGCTTCGTGTACACTTACCGGGCTACCTTCCTTATCCGCACCGAAGTTGGAGTAACTCAACATGGCCATTACCGGTGTATGATTGAAGAAGCGGACGGTATATTCCGACAGCTTGGCAATATCGATTAGCGTTTCGGCATTGGGATGACGGTTAATCAGCGTATCGGCCAGGAAGTATGTACCTTTTTTGGAGTTCAGGATATGCATGGTGCCGAAATGCTTGTATTCCGGACGGATGCCGATGACTTCCTTGGCAACCTTGATGGTATTGCTGTATTTGGTGTAAAGACCTGTGATGAAAGCGTCTGCTTCACCCGTTTCCACCATCATCATACCAAAGTAGTTACGTTCGAACATTTTGTCGTTGGCTTCTTCGTAAGTGGCTCCTTCGCGGGCACGTTTTTCGGATAGAATGCGGGCATAGCGTTCACGGCGCGGCGCTTCATCCGGATGACGCAGATTTACTATCTCAATACCTTCAAGGCTAAGGTCTAGTTCTTTTGCCAGCTTCTCGATGGCTTCGTCGTTGCCCAATATAATAGGATGACAGATACCTTCAGCCTTGGCTTCCACAGCAGCTTTCAGCATATTGGGGTGGATGCCTTCGGCAAATACCACACGTTGCGGGTTGCGGCGGGCGGTGTCGTAGAGTTGGCGGGTCAGTTTGCTTTCGTAACCCATCAGCTCGCGCAGTTGCAGGCGGTAGGCATCCCAGTCTTCGATGTCTTTGCGGGCTACACCGCTTTCCATGGCGGCTTTGGCCACAGCGCAGGACACTTCGGTGATGAGGCGCGGGTCAACCGGTTTCGGGATGAAGTATTCGGGACCGAAGGTGAAGTTGTTTACATGGTATGCTTCATTCACAACATCGGGCACGGGCTGCTTGGCAAGGTTGGCAATGGCGTGTACGGCAGCAATTTTCATGGCTTCGTTGATGGCTTTTGCCTGCGTGTCGAGGGCACCGCGGAAGATGTAGGGGAAACCGATTACATTATTAATCTGGTTAGGATAGTCGGAACGACCGGTGGACATCAGTACGTCCGGACGTGCTGCCATGGCGTCTTCGTAAGAGATTTCCGGAGTAGGGTTGGCAAGGGCAAACACGATGGGATGGTCTGCCATGCTGCGAACCATGTCCTGGGTCAACACATTACCTTTTGACAGTCCAAGGAATACATCGGCACCTTTGATGGCTTCTGCCAGTGTATGTACGTCGCGACGGTCGGTGGCAAAGTAACGTTTCTGCTCGGTCAGATTCTCGCGGTCGCTGGTGATGACTCCCTTACTGTCCAGCATCAGGATATTCTCACGGCGTGCACCGAGCGCTTCATACAGTTTGGTACATGAGGTGGCGGAAGCCCCGGCACCGTTTACGACGATTTTCACTTCCTCTATCTTCTTGCCTGCCACTTCCAGGGCGTTCAGCAATCCTGCGCTGGAGATGATGGCGGTGCCGTGCTGGTCGTCGTGCATCACGGGGGATGTCCAATTCCTCTTTCAGGCGGCGTTCTATTTCGAAACATTCGGGTGCTTTGATGTCTTCCAAGTTGATACCTCCGAATGTTGGGGCAATAGCCTTGACAGCTTCGATGAACTTGTCGGGGTCTTTTTCATTTACTTCGATGTCGAATACGTCGATACCTGCATAAATTTTGAACAACAGACCTTTACCCTCCATGACGGGTTTGCCGCTGAGGGCGCCAATATCGCCCAGGCCGAGCACGGCGGTTCCGTTGGAGATGACAGCTACCAGATTGCCTTTTGCTGTATATTTATATGCATCTTGCGGGTTTTTCTCAATTTCGAGGCACGGTTCTGCAACGCCCGGAGAGTAGGCGAGAGAAAGATCGGTTTGTGTACTGTAAGGCTTGGTGGGTACTACTTCAATCTTACCCGGTTTGCCTTGCGAATGGTAGAGCAAGGCTGCTTCTTTGGTTATTTTAGCCATGGTAGAATAGTTAAATTGGTTATAATTTGGCTGCAAATGTAGGTATAAAAGTTCTAAATTGTAGCTCGCTGTCAATAAAAATCTATTACTTTTATCAGTTAATTAGCTTAAAATGCTTATTTTTGGCATCAGATTTTAGAAATTACCCCCATTTATTAACTTAACACATGAGTTGCATGAGAATTTTGAAACTTCCTCTGGCAGGATTATTATTTTGTGTAATGGCACTATTTGCTGGATGTAAAACGAGTAATGAACCTAAGGCACCGGTTGCTCTGACCTGGGAAATGGGTGCAAGTGACATCGAACCCGGATATTATGAGAATACCTTTATTCTCAAGAATATCTCTCAAAAACCTCTAAAAAAGAACTGGACGATTTACTATCACAGCTTCCCCGAGGGGTGAAGCAGGAAGGAGCCTCTGAAGTGAAGGTAGAGGTAGTGAACGGTAATTTTTTCAAAATGTATCCGACAGACGAATTTGCTCCGCTGGCTCCCGGTGATTCCATGCGGATCACTTTCCTTTGTACTTACAAGCTGGACCGGAACTCCCATGTACCGGAAGGAACTTATTGGGTGGAGACTGTGGATGGTAAAGAGGGCAGTCCGTTGCCCGTGGCTTTGAAGGCGCTGCCGCTTCCTTCTCCCGAGTCAATGAGCGGCTATCCGGATGCGACTAAGATTTATGAATCCAATCTTCGCTTGGCTGGTGCTCCTGCTTTGGTGCAGTCAGACATTCTTCCGTCTGTAAAGAAAGTGGTAGCCATTGAAGGCGATAATGTCGTATTGGAAGGTAAGGTAGCTTTGGCATTTCCGGAGAACTTTGCCGGTGAAGCCAAGTTGCTGAAAGAGAAACTGACTGGTTTGTATGGTTTGGAAGTTGTCGGAAATGCTTCCGTGAAGATTGTGCTGGAAGAACTGCTTGATAGGAAGGAGGCCGTAAATGATGAATATTATACTATCAATATAGGTGACAACCTGATAAAAATCAGTGCTGCCACTCCTCATGGCATTTTTAATGGTACACAGACACTTTTGTCAATGTTGAAGGGCAAGCAGACACCTTATTTGCTGGAGGGCAGTCTCCATTCGGGATTATCCGGACTTGGCATATCGTGGACAAATGATAGATATTGCCCGTAATTTCACCGCTCCGGAGAACTTGAAGAAACTGGTGGATATTTTTGCATCTTATAAATTGAATGTCCTGCATTTCCATTTTTGTGATGATGAAGCCTGGCGTTTGGAGATTCCCGGTTTGGAGGAACTGACTGCTGTGGGTAGCCGTCGCGGGCATACCACTGACGAAAGCCAGTGCCTCTACCCATGTTATGACGGTGGCTATGACCCTGATGCAAAGACTGTAGGCAATGGATATTATAGCCGCGAGGAATTTATTGATTTGCTGAAGTATGCTGCCGAAAGACATGTCCGCATTGTTCCGGAAATAGAATCTCCGGGGCATGCCCGCGCTGCCATTGCCTCCATGAGGCACGCGTATAACAAATATTTTGAAACTGATCCGGGGAAAGCTACAGAATATATATTGAGTGAACCGGAAGATACTTCACGTTATGTTTCTGTACAATATTATACGGACAATGTGATGAATGTCGCCTTGCCTTCTACCTACCGTTTTATTGGAGAAGGTGATTCAGGAACTTAATGCGATGTATCAGGAAGCCGGTCTTTCACTGTACACAGTGCATTTGGGTGGTGACGAAGTGCCTCGCGGCGTGTGGATGGGCTCTCCGAAATGCCAGGAACTGATGAAGGAAAAAGGCATGACGAAAGCTCATGATTTGTCAGAGTATTTCATTACGCAAATGGCGGATGTGATGCAGAAGAACGGACTGAAATTCAGTGGTTGGCAGGAAGTTGCTTTGGGGCATACCGAAGAGGCTCATCAACAGTTGAGGGGCCAGGCTGCCGGTGTGTATTGCTGGAATACTGTACCGGGCTCTGATGAAGTGGTTTATCAGACAGCCAATAACGGTTACCCGGTCATCCTTTGCAACGTGGGCAATTTCTATATGGATATGGCTTACAATGGTCATCCGGACGAGCGTGGACTCGATTGGGGAGGTTATGTGGATGAGTCTGTCTCTTTCTCTATGCTTCCTTTCAGCATTTATCGTTCGCTGCGTGTGGATATGGCAGGCAATCCCATTGATTTGAATAATGCGGAAAAGGGGAAGACTGCTTTGACAGAGATAGGCAAGAAGCATATTATGGGTGTACAAGGGCAATTGTTTGCCGAAACTATCCGTAGTTTTGATGGCGTGGAATATCTTCTTTTCCCAAAAATATTAGGGCTGGCAGAACGTGGCTGGAATGCCCATCCGGCATGGGAAATTTATCCGGTATACGGGAGGAGCAGGCTTTCAATCAG
>ENA-OQEF01000009-OQEF01000009.1-human-gut-metagenome-genome-assembly--contig:-NODE-9-length-10391-cov-0.443784_pt1 | contig 10391 bp, 10 predicted proteins | sample MGYA00242792_ERZ504629 | MGnify/ENA primary metagenome ERZ504629 (study PRJEB26092, sample SAMD00036301) | human gut metagenome | host: Homo sapiens | study: EMG produced TPA metagenomics assembly of the... | reverse complement strand
GGGAGGGGGATGGCATTGTCGGCTTTCTTCATTCTTCGCTCGGCTTCCTTGCATTTGCTCTCAATCTGATCAAGAAAATTGCAGAGAAGCCTTGCTCCAAATTCAACTGCCAACTTATGCATTTCTTCAGAAATGATAGGTTTGCACTCACGTATAGAACCGGACAGATTTTCAACTTCTGTTCTCAGCTTATATACATTGTTATTCAGCCTAGCAAGTTCTTGCACATTGATATCGAGTAAGTGGTTTTCTTCCTCCAGATATTCATTCTTGGGAGTGGATCTTATGGATTCCGCTTCACTCATTCTGCGGAAAATCAAATTTCTTCTTCATGCGCTTATCGTTTTAATCCTGTTTTCGGTTTCTTTCCTAAGAACCGGCTGGCGGCACGAGCACATCTGCGCGCCCAGAGCAAGTCGTCTTCGTCCTTATCTCTCCACGGAAGGTCGCTTTGTGAGCCACCGCCACCTCCTCCGGTTGTTACATTGGGGGTATCTATCAGTCCGACAAATATAGCTACAGCCATATCGGTAAGTTCTTGACAGTTGGCAATAAACCTGTAATCAAATTCGTCATTGAAACAATCAAGTACTTTTTCCGGGATATAAAATTTGTAATCCTTACCTTCATGGCTGAGGGTATAGGAAATCATCTCCTGACTATATGTGAGATATTGGGTATAGTCAATAGGGGCAACCTTATGTGTCGCTACCTGTTGAACGGTTTGGGAAGTATTATTTCTAATGACGGAAGTTGGCTGATGGTGCAGTCTCTTCCATGTTGCAGGAAGTTTCGAGACCATCAGGTTTCTGCCGATTCCCAATTCTGAAGCCTTGTATTTGGTGTTTCCATTCATGAGGGCATATCCACGAAGAATACCTTTCTTGTCCTCTCTTTCATGGACGGTATAACCTTTCCGTATAAGAGCATTCTTGTACTCATCCCATGACCACGATGGCATTGCTTTCAACACCTCCATACAGTCCCGGTTCACTTGTGGAATGTTTCGATTTCTGATTTGTGCCGCTGTTGTCCAGCCACGTTTCTTTGCCACTCGCTCGGCTGCACGTTGCGCCCGAAGATGAATGTTGTGGTCGTTGTTGATATTACCGTTTTCATCCAAACGGCAAACCGCTGCATGAAGGTGGGGAACTTCGCCTTTAGATTCCGTATGAAGCCAAACCGAGTATTTGCTACCCACCAAATTGGTCGGACAGGAACGGACTTGTCCATCCTTGCCGGTAATCACTTGTTTGTCGAACTCCTCGGCGAATTCCTGCCAAAGATTTTGCCAATCTTCGATGTCATAAAATTGGGTATGTTCGGGCGATGGACTCAGCTCGATTCTGATAACGGAATTCTTTATCGGTCGATGTTGGGATAGGGTCAACTGCATGGAGCTCCATATTCCCATAGCGTCCGGTTCTGAGGGCAACAGATTGTCCAATACCCGATAAATCTTTTCCGGATGTTTTTTGTGCTGTGATTCGCCGGTAATGTAACGGATGTCGTTTATACCGTGCGATATGGCTTTGGCTTTCGCAATCATTCTTCTTCGGATTTTGGGTTAGACGGAATTTTTATTCTTCTCTTTTACTGCATTCAGGAACTGGCAGACACTTTCGGCTACATTGCCTAATTCTTTCAGCCAACCCACCATAAACGGAATCTGATTGAACATTACCATACGTTGCTTTGTGGACATTCCGTGTAGGGCGGAGGTGTATTTTACGAGGTCTGACCGACAATCGTCCAGATTCTGTAACAATACCGCTTCTTCTTTCGTGAGCCTTGCTTTGGGCTTGAAGTTATACGCACGTGATAATATGTAGTCACTTACAGTCATGCCGCATTGTCCGGCCAGTGATTTTATCTGCTCCTTCTGAGTAGGAGTGACTTTTGCTCCGGATGAAGACGTTTCTGGTTTCTTTCGAGGAGTCCGATGTATTTTTAATATCTTCTTTCATTTGAATTATTTTATAATGGTTGAATAGGTGCGAGCTTGCGAGTACCGCACCGGCGAGGGAACTGAGCAGGCGAGAGCGCCAATGTACAACCGTAACGCAGTGAGGTTATACCTTGGCATATCTCGCAACAGTTACCTGTTGATGCTTCACGACAAGCCATATCGGATGCGTATAGTGAACTGGCACTCGGATAGGAAACATAGGATGATACGAGTCTCTAAAAGAGGGGAGAATATGAATATCTCACATGATGTCTTCCTCCGACTTTGCTTTATTCTTATATATATGCCCCAACAATAAAGTAAAGTTGAACTCAATAATGGTATTCTGGATTGAATGCATAATCTTTCCCTTCTTTTATAACCATTTGTTTGTCGCTGAGCAATGTTGCGACCTTTACCGCCTTGTTATAACCGAGTTTTATACCCTGCAATCCGTAACCCTCTTTCAAGCGTTCTATATAATCATCGTAATTGCTGATGTTGCCATTGGCAAAAACGGCATCCAATGCTGGACGATGTACATTTTTTGGAATCTCCTTGTCCGGATCGAACGGTCCTTTGATTGGTCGTCCGGTCTTCTTCTCTTTGGGCAGATAGGACCCTACCGGTTCGGGCATGGCTTCCTCGTTTATGCGGAAAGCGAAAGGTTCAAACTCGCGGTCACGGATATGGACGGCTTCGACCACGCTTACAGTCTTGTCCTCTTTGTCCACTTCGACCTGCATGATGGTTTCCGCTTTGTTGTTGAGTTCCGTGCCGATGTGACCACGGGCATGCTCATCATTCTTGTTCTGATGCAAGACGGTATGGATATGGATTTGCCTGTCATCCGTCCACTGCATGAATTTGGAGATGATGTCGGTGGATTCGCTGGAGGAATTGATGTCGTAAAGGAAATCACGAATGCCATCTATGATGACCAATCCCAAATCCGGTATTATGCCAATGGCCTGTTCGACTATCGCCAGACGTAGTTTAGGGGAAAACTTGCGCAGAGCCAGCATAATCAGATTATCCGGATTCTTGTATTCCGGTAAGTCGGCCAAACGTAAGATGCGTTTCAATACCAGCTGGCAATGATACCGCCCCTGCTCTGTGTCTATGTATAGAATCTTCCGCTTATTTTCGGGAAATGTAGACCGATAATGAAGAACGCTGCTGCCACTCAATGCCGATGCGACAATGGCTGAAACGTTGAAAGTTTTCTTGCTTTTGGCTTTCCCGATGGAAGCACTGAAGTTTCCCAATGTTCCGATAACAGTATCGTCCACCATCAGAACCACCGGGGAGTGTTCGTATGTACTTGTTACGCTTATTGTAGACTCTGCCATGTAAGCGGCCAATTCTTCCGGAGAAAGAATAATAGTGTCTGTCTTTTCCATCGCTACCAGTTTTTAGGGTTCGGTTTACGGCGATGGGAGGCGAGCAAGGATTCATTCTCTTCCTCGAAACTTTGCGGAGCCGGATTCTTCCGGGAAGATTCCAGCCATCTATCCAGTTCGTCACGATAGATGTAGAGATGCTTTCCTTGTTTTATAACCGGAATATCGTCTTTCTTGACCTTGTAATAAAAGGTCGACAACGGCATTTTAAGATAGTTGCAAGCCTCCTGTACGGTCATGGGGACGTGCGTGTTCTCTTTGGTTTCGTACTGCTTGGAAAGTTTCTCCGTAAGCAGGTTTTCCATACTTGCGATTCTGTCGCATAGTTCGCCTACCACATTCGGTAGGTCGTTGAATGTCAGTTGGTCTTTTTCCATATTATGACTATTTTAATCGTTTAACATGCTGCGAACCAACTCAATGAAACCTTGCAGAACAATACAGACCGGATTAATTATTTCGTCTGCATACTTTTTTTATTGCGAGTCATCATTATCTACATCTAAATGGAAGCGATAGTCGCCTTTATCTGGTACATCAATGGGAATCTGGCTTGAGACATTATCCCGTAAATTAAGTTTAAGATATTCAAGGGTCGCGTTTACGAGTTCGTATGGAAATGATTTCTTGATAAAAAATGGCTCTTTTCGCTAAGGGCACTCTCAAGCGTTCACCGACATTCCATGCCAAATGGCGAAGCCCCGGCGACCTCAGCGGATTGTCTATATTGGAACGAATCGGTTTATATGACTCAGGTTGATCGTAAGCCATATACTCTATATTGGCAATGAGGGTGGCAATATCCTCTTTGGAGAGATAGGGGGCAGTTTTTGACGGTTACATATTCCCGAATCGCATCCATGATTTCCACTTGCCTTTCAATCTCTTTCTTTTTGAGTTCCACCAATATGGAATCATATTTATTCAAATGAGAATCTTGCGGACAATCAGAGTTTACAGTATCTTGATTCGACTGTTGGGATGGAGAAGACTCTTGTTCAGGCAAATCCATCGGTTGCTTGATGGGCTGCGTTTCAGTAGCATCCATAGATTCTATGATGTTCTCTGATTTTACAATAGGGGTAGATGGCTCGCCAAAAGAGAAGTTGATAGGATTTTTTGTCAGCCATTTATAGAAAAATTTGTGCAGGAGTCCGCATAATATGATAGCTATTACCAGTCCAAGGATGACAGGAGTCGTTATGCGCATGATATTGATGTCATGGCAAAGGAAAAGATAAGTGTCTATAGCCGCATAAATGATAACGGACAGTGCGAGGATAAAACTTATCTTTTTAGTCTGAATTTGTTTTTTTATTCGTCATGGTCTGCAAGTGTTTGGAATCGTTTTGCGCTAAAGATATAATCGATATTCCAGATAGTTGCAATAAAAAGAATGATAGTTACCACGTATCATGCTAAATATCACGGTCAGAGTATGATTTTAGGTGAAAAATCATACTCTGACCGCAGAAATCGAGGACAAAGCAGCTGTCAGTCTTGCCGTGTCAGGGTAATTTTCTTGCTGGCTTCACGTTTGTTGGCATCCACGACTTTGATATACCTTTGCGTGGTGGTGATACTCTTGTGCGCCATGATGCTCTGTATGGTGCGGATGTCCGTTCCGGCAGCTGCTTGTAGCGTTGCAAATGTTCTACGATACGAGTGAAATGTTATGTTCTTGGTAATTCCGGCAGAACGAATCCACTCTTTCATCGGTATTTGCGTCCAGCTACGCATAAGCCCCTTGAATACCAAACCTTTCTTTTCAGAACTATAGCCAATCAATCCCAAAGCTTCTTCACTGATGGGAATGATGTCTTCCGCCTTGTTCTTTTGCGTAATGATGTGTACGCATTTTCCTCCGGCAGAATAGTCCACGATGTCTTCCCAACATAGCGAGAGAATGTCACTGATGCGCAAGCTGGTCATACAGGAAAACAGCGATGCCGTTTTCAGAATAGGCTTCTTACAAGGTGTCTCGGCCAATTTGTACAGTTCCTCAACAGACAGGGCCTCTTTCATTACATCTTCTGTCTCTATCTTTTCCAAGAAGTCATTGACATTGGTCTTTATCATCCCATTACGGTAGAGTATTTTCAGGAAACCTCTGAAAGTAGACCAATATCCTGATGCGGAGTTCCGTGTGATACGTCCGTTACGCCTTAGCTTCTTGGCATTCAGCAGATATTCCCGAAACTTGTTACAGAGGTCGATGTCAATCTCTTCAAAGGTGCATTTGCCATGTACGAAGTTATTGAAATGCAGATAGACAAACTCCCATTTCTGGTCATGCTTACGGAGCTGCTTGCGATAATACTCCAGAAAGTCTGCCTTGAGTTTGTACTTGTCAAAGAAGTCATACCGTTCATTGACTACCGACTCGAACCTGCGGCAACGGATGGCTTCGGCTTTCTCGGTCATTACCTCGTTGAAATTCTGTTCACGTTTGTTCCTCGGATTGGCATAGATATAAATACCAAGCGATTCATGACGGATAACTTTCATTGTCTCTTTGTCTCGATACCCCGGATAATAATCCAGATAGAAAGACATCATCCTGCCTTTTAGCGGACGTGTCCTTAATGTCACGGTCTTGCATTCATGCATAATGTTATATTTTTATGGTTATTATTAATTCGTCGGCGAAACTCTATAATGTAGTCATGCAGATTACCTACAGCAGGGATTAATTTTTGAATAATTTACGGATAGCCATAAATTAGACTATTTGCGGGCACCCATTACCCGGTCAAACTCCACTTTCAGGAATCTGACGAACCGTCCGTTCTTCTCCCGGTTGATCTGATGGAATTGCAGAATACCGTAAACCGAATCACGAGAGAGTTTGAATTTCTCCATCGCCTCCTTGACGGTGTAGTATTCCGCCTTGCTCTCCTGTTCGGAACTCTTCGAGAGGTCGAAGTGGAGCTTTGAGTAGAATATCTGCCCATGCTCTTTCTTGGAGGGAATGTTGTCCCGATACACTTGCGAACGGATGGCGACACGTGTCATACCGTACTTCTCCTGAATCTCTTCCGGTGTGTACCATTCAGTAAGGTCGGAATCTACCTCGTATTTGGCAAAGGCAGCATCGATATGTTTCTTGCTGTAATAGTTGAACTGGCGGATTCTCACTTTCGGCACTTTATGTTGCCGAGTGTAAGTCCACACCCATTTGGCGTTGACCTTATATTTTTCCGCAATCTCTTCGGCTGTGTAATACTCGGAGATGTTGAAGTCGTTTTTCGCAACCAGTCGTTCGTAAGGTTTGCTTTTGAGCATTAACTCTATGTCTGCACGCCTTACCAAAGCCATTCTTCCGCTAATTCGGGATGCTCTAAGTTTATCCTCTTTGACTAATTTATAAATGTACTGACGACTCACACCCATCAATCGGGCAGCCTGCGAAAAAGTGAAATATTCTTGTTTCTCCAAACTGGAGCGCAACTCCTGCATTTCCTGAATATGGCGCAGTTCCATTTTTGCGCTCTTGATTACGATGTTTGTAACCTCGCTTCGAGCATTGAGGGCTACAATAACAGGTCGTTGTTTTCTGTGCAATGAATGGTTTTCCGCACCATTGACAAATTCTCTTTACTTCCATATTTCTATATCATTTTCTTTGTTTTTTAATTTCCCTTTTTGTCTACACATGTAAACCATTGTCAACACACGTCAACTAATGCGTCACTGTGACATTCGGGCTAACCGTGAATTTGTGTCGCGGTAGAAATATGATAGAAAAATATGGATAAAAACCGTTACTTCCAAATACGGATTGGAAAGTGTTAAAATAGAAAAGTCGCTGAAATACAGTCCGACTTTGTTCTGAATGGTTATAGTTTGGTTTATGGCAGATTTCTAAGCCATCACTTGCCGATGCAAAAATGTTCAAAAATATTCCCAAGTACCATGTCGTTCGTAACTTCCCCCGCAATATCGCTTAGATGGAAAATACATTCGCGGATATCTTGTGAAACAAAATCTCCGGATAGATTTTCTGCTAGCCCTTGTTGGACCCGGTGGATGGCTTCCAAGGCATGGGGTCAAAGCCTCGTAGTGGCGTATATTCGTGACAATGACATCGTTTTGGGTAACCGTGGGCAGGTTAGCGGCAGAGATTAGCATTTGCTGAAGCTTGTCGAGGTTGGTACGCCCTTTGGCAGAGATGGAGATGCATTGCACATTAGTAGCGGCCAGGGTGAAACTGGGGGTGAGGATGGTTGAGGCATCCTGCACCAGATCGGCCTTGTTGAATACGAGAATGAGCCGTTTCCCTTCGCAACGGGGAAGTATCTGGGCAGTTAGTTGTGGTATCCGTGAGACGGCATTCGTGGCATCAACTACCCAGAGCACGATTTCCGCCTGCTCCAATTTCTGGAAGGTTCGCTCAATTCCTAGGCTCTCGATGGTGTCGCTCGTTTCGCGTATGCCTGCCGTATCAATAAACCGGAAAGTTATCCCGCCAAGATTGACTGTGTCTTCTATCACATCTCGGGTTGTCCCGTGTATGTCGCTTACAATGGCTCGTTCCTCGTTTAGTAGTGCATTCAGCAGGGTGGATTTACCAGCATTCGTTTCGCCGATGATGGCTACGGGCACACCGTTCTTGATGGCATTGCCTACACTGAAGGATTGTACTAAACGGGAAATTACCTGCTCTATGCCGTCTGCTAGGAGACATAGCTCGGAGCGGTCTGCAAATTCCAGTTCTTCGTGGTCGCTGAAGTCCAGCTCCAGTTCTATGAGTGATGTGAAGTGCAGCAATTGGTCGCGTAGTGAGGCCAGCTCTTTACTGAACCCACCGCGCATTTGGCTCATGGCGAGGCGGTGAGTGGCGGCAGAGGTGGAGGCGATGAGGTCGGCCACGGCTTCGGCCTGGCTTAGGTCCATTTTGCCGCCCAAGAAGGCCCGTTGCGTGTACTCACCGGGAGCGGCCAGGCGGCAACCATTACCGATGAGCAGTTGCAACACCTTCTGAAGAATATAGCTCGAACCGTGGCACATGATTTCCGTGCTATCCTCGCCCGTGTACGAGTGGGGGGCACGGAATAAGCTTACAAGTACTTCGTCTATGATGTTTTCTTCTTCATGGATATGACCGAAGGTAAGTGTGTATGGCTTGGCATCCTTCAGCTTCTTCCCCTTCCGGGCAGGGGTAAATATGCGGGATGTTATCTCTATGGCATCCGGTCCGGAGACACGGATGCATCCTATGGCTCCCCCCTTGGGCGGTGGCTATGGCACAAATGGTATCTTGGTTCATTTTATCCGGCTTATTTTTATTCAGCAAAGATAATGGTTTCTTTACAAAAAAGAGAGATGGTGATTCAACTTATGGGCTTTTATCGTAACTTTGTGCAAATCGATAATGGATAGATGCTTATAAAGCCTAATCCGCCTCTGTGCCCATTGTGGGTATAGCAGGACATTGCTACACTATACAGACCAGCAACGGGCACGTCAGGCAGGATGTGATGAAGTCATTACTAAACCTTACTCCTAGGATTGGCTGAAGGAAAGGGAGGAGCATTTCTTGAAGGATACTTAGATACGGTCGAGTACTGTTTTGATAAGAGTATCTATCGTATTTTTGTATCCCGTGTTCGCTTCTTTTATCAGGCGGTTGGCAATGACCATGCATACCGTCATGGCCTTGTGTCCCATCAGACGGCTCAAGCCTGCCAAGGCAGAACTTTCCATCTCGAAGTTGGTGATATGGTAGCCGTTGTATTCAAATTTTTCAATCTTCTCGTTCTGATGCGGGTCGGCAAGCGGCACGCGTAACTCGCGTCCTTGAGGTCCGAAGAAGCCCCCGGCGGCAATCGTTACGCCACGTACCATGTCGTCTTGTGCGATGCGGTCTATCAGTCAGCACTTGCATCAATGACGTAGGGGGCAGGGGCACACATGTTGCCGGACCATCCCATATGGTTGAGGAAGGCACGCTCCATGGGTAGGTCGCACACGGAGTTGCGTCCGGCATAGAAGTTGAGCAGACCGTCGAAACCGATGGATTTTTCAGAACATACAAATGTACCCACCGGAGTGTAGGGTTGCAAGCCGCCGCAGGTGCCGATACGTACCAGCTCAAGGCTACGTAGGCGGGGCTTTTCTTCGCGCGTCTCGAAGTCGATGTTTGCCAGGGCATCCAGTTCATTCATCACGATATCGATGTTGTCACATCCGATACCGGTGGAAACCACCGTAATACGTTTCCCTTGGTAAGTACCGGTGATAGTCTTGAACTCGCGGCTTTCCACTTCACATTCCTTGTTCTCGAAATGGGAGGCAACCAGTGCCACCCGTCCGGGGTCACCTACCAAGATGACTTTGTCTGCCAGCCATTCGGGCTTTACGTGAAGATGAAATACAGAACCGTCTTCATTGATGATCAGTTCGGAAGAGGCGAAAATATTTTTTTCATTTGATTGAGCTTTTAATCTTTTGTTTATAAATAGAAACGCCGGGAACCGATTCTTGTTCACCGGTTCCGGCGTTTCTGTCAGTTACTTTTCGAGTTATTTGCTCAACGGCTGGCTGGTATTGCCCGTCGTCGGTTTGGCAATGTTTTCGCGCATGGAAGTGTCGGCTTCTATATTCTTCATCCGGTAATAGTCCATGATACCCAGATTGCCGTTGCGGAATGCTTCGGCCATGGCCTTGGGTACTTCCGCTTCTGCCTCGATAACTTTGGCACGGGCTTCCTGGGCCTTTGCCTTCATTTCCTGCTCTGTGGCTACGGCCATGGCGCGGCGTTCCTCTGCCTTGGCTTGAGCAATGTTCTTGTCGGCATTGGCTTGGTCTATCTGCAGGGCGGCACCGATATTCTTACCTATGTCAATATCAGCAATGTCAATGGACAGAATTTCGAATGCTGTTCCTGCATCCAACCCCTTGCGCAATACCAGTTTGGAGATAGAATCTGGATTCTCCAATACCGATTTATGATTCTCTGACGAACCGATGGAGGAGACAATACCTTCGCCTACACGGGCCAGAATCGTGTCTTCTCCGGCACCTCCCACCAATTGGCG
>ENA-OQEF01000008-OQEF01000008.1-human-gut-metagenome-genome-assembly--contig:-NODE-8-length-10941-cov-0.390512_pt1 | contig 10941 bp, 14 predicted proteins | sample MGYA00242792_ERZ504629 | MGnify/ENA primary metagenome ERZ504629 (study PRJEB26092, sample SAMD00036301) | human gut metagenome | host: Homo sapiens | study: EMG produced TPA metagenomics assembly of the... | reverse complement strand
CGGCTTCAGTCGGTTTCTCGTGCAGATATAGAGAAAACGTTTTTCTCTTATCTCTCTTAATCAGAATTTTGCCGTATCTTTGCACCGAATAAATAATATAGCATCCTTATGAATTACGGATATGTAAAAGTAGCGGCGGCTGTGCCCCGTGTCAAGGTGGCTGACTGTAAGTTCAATGCCTCAGAGATTGAAAAAGAGATTATTATAGCCGACGGGAAAGGTGTGCAAATCATTGCTTTCCCCCGAGTTGTGCATTACCGGATATACCTGTGGCGACCTCTTTGCCCAGCAACTTCTGCTCGAAGAGGCAGAAATGGGATTGATACAGATTCTGAACAATACGCGCCAGATGGATATTATCTCGATATTGGGCATGCCCGTCGCACTGAACGGCGTGTTGCTGAATGCGGCGGTTGTCATCCAGAAAGGGAAAGTGCTGGGCGTTGTCCCGAAGACTTATCTTCCCAATTATAAGGAGTTTTATGAGAAGCGCTGGTTTACTTCCGCATGTGATGTGGCAGAAAACAGTGTGCGCCTTTGCGGGCAGATTATTCCGATGGGGAGAGACCTGCTGTTCGAAACGGCGGATACCACTTTCGGAGTGGAGATATGCGAGGACTTGTGGGCACCCATACCGCCCAGCTCCACGCTGGCGCTGCAAGGTGCGGAAATCTTGTTCAATCTTTCGGCCGACAATGAAGGTATCGGCAAGCACAATTATCTGCGCTCGCTCATCAGCCAGCAGTCGGCACGATGCATTGCCGGTTATGTATTCAGCTCATGCGGTTTCGGAGAATCCACTACGGATGTGGTGTTTGCCGGCAACGGACTGATTTATGAGAACGGGACTCTGCTGGCGGCAAACGAACGCTTCTCTTTCGAAGGGCAGGTGGTCATCAGTGAAATTGATGTGGAACACTTGCGTACGGAGCGCCGGGTGAATACGACCTTCGCGGCTTGCCATGCAAATTGTGTTTCGGCCCTTCCGGTACGAATCTCTACGGAGTATGTCAACAGCAGGGATTTGAATCTGACACGTACTTTTGAACCGCATCCATTTGTTCCGCAGGGGATAGCGTTGGACGAACGCTGTGAGGAGGTATTCTCCATCCAGGTGTCCGGACTGGCGCAACGTCTGGTGCATACTAAAGCGAAGAGTGCCGTTATCGGCATTTCGGGTGGACTGGATTCTACGCTGGCGCTGCTGGTTTGCGTAAAGACTTCGATAAGTTGGGATGGTCCCGCCAGGTATTGTCGGTGTCACCATGCCGGGATTCGGAACGACCGACCGTACTTACACGAATGCCATCGACCTGATGAACTCCCTCGGTGTGACTGTCCGCGAAGTCAGTATCAAGGAGGCCTGCATACAGCATTTCAAAGACATAGACCATGATGTCCATGTGCACGACGTGGTTTACGAGAATGCGCAGGCACGGGAGCGTACCCAAATCTTGATGGATATTGCCAACCAGACCTGGGGAATGGTTATCGGTACGGGCGACCTTTCGGAACTTGCTTTAGGATGGGCCACTTACAACGGCGATCACATGTCGATGTACGGTGTGAATGCCAGCGTCCCCAAGACTCTGGTGAAGCACTTGGTGAAATGGGTGGCAGAGCATGATATGGACGATGCTTCACGTGCTACCTTGCTCGATATTGTGGATACTCCCATCAGCCCGGAACTGATTCCGGCAGATGAGAACGGTAATATCCAGCAGATTACCGAGGATTTGGTGGGGCCGTATGAGCTTCACGACTTCTTCCTTTATTACTTCCTGCGCTGCGGTTTCCGTCCTTCCAAGATATTTTTCCTGGCAGCACACACATTCAAGGGGATGTATGATGAAGAAACCATCAAAAAATGGTTGCAGACTTTCTGCCGTCGTTTCTTCAACCAGCAGTTCAAGCGTTCCTGTTTGCCGGATGGTCCGAAGGTGGGCAGTATCTCTCTGAGTCCGCGCGGTGATTGGAGAATGCCGAGCGATGCTTCGTCGGAGATGTGGCTAAGGGAGGTGGAAGGACTCTAATTCTTTACTTCGGGTATGCCGTAATATCGATATGGGTATTTGATGACTGCATCTTGTTTGCATTCTTGCTGCATGTATTTTGCAGTGCGACTGCAAACGTGTTGCAGTATCACTGCATAACTGTTGCAGTCGTACTGCATATCGGTGTGCAGTGCCACTGCAACGGCTTTGCAGTGGCACTGCAAAATGTATGCAGGATTTTGCAGTAATAAGCTGCTGATTGATAACTAGTTGTAAAAGTAGGGATATGCTGCGTGTATGGAAAAGTGCAGCTTAGTTTCGTTTCCCGTAGTATCGTTTGTAGATTTTCTTGTATTCTTTTCCCTTTTTGAAACTATCCAGCCATGTGTTGAGCTGTCCAGCAGGATAGGGGACTGTTTGCTTACCCCCCAGGAATAGAATTGCGTGAAGCTGATGGCGGTATTGATGTCTATTTGAGGAATGCTGTCGGGCTGCGGTACGGGCAATGCTTTCGTCGCATACGGCATAGTCGATGTCTCCATGGGCTACCAAGGCAATCAGTTGTTCGGAACCGTACTTCTCTATTTCCTCAACGTAGATGGTGTCGCCTATCTCATTTCCCAGGTTGCGGATGCGTAGTATGGAAGGGGAGCCTTTCACTACGTGCAGTGTCTTTCCAGCCAGGTCCAGTTGGCTTTTGATGAATAATGACGAGTCGGAAATATTCTCAAGCTTGCGTTGCACCAGCACTTGCTTGTTCAGCACAATAGGGGTGGTAAGCAGCAAGGAGTCTTTCAGCTCACTGGTGGCGAGGATGCCGTAAGCAATCACGTCATATTGCCCGTCGGCCAGGCCTTCCAGCCGCTTGTTGAAGCTCATTTCCGGTGATATGGCCGCTTGCAGCCCGTGGTCGCGTGCAAAAGCTTCTATCAGCTCGTAGTGGAAACCGGACAAGGTGTCATCATCCACATAGAAACTGATGGAGTTGTATTCCGTCGAAGCATGTATGATGCCTTCGGCAGCTATCTCGGCATAATCGCGCGGATGACCTTTCGGTTTCTCTTCTTTCTTGATGAGATAGTGGGCAATGAGAGCCGCTGCAATTCCCAGAAGTGCGTATTTGAACAGTCTGCTTTTCGTCATACAGTCATCTGTTAGTCATAGAAATTCCATGAGACGCCAATTTTGAACAAGCGCGGATTGATGGGGTAGTGCGGCACCAGGAAGGAATTGGCGCTTCCCATACCCGCGTTGACGTGATACATCATGGCAAAGATACGCGTCCGCTTCAAGTGCAGGTTGGCATATACGTTTACGATGGGGTAACCGCCTATTTCCACCAAATCGTCCGTAGGTTGCAGATGGAACTGCTGGACGCCGGGTGCATAGGCAGGTGCGTTGTACTTGGTGAAGTAACGGACATCGGCACCCCAACTGAACGGTCAGCACCTTCTTGGCGAGTTTAGCCAGTATATAGAAGTTATGGTAGAGCGAGAGTTGGGGCAATGGAAGTACTGTTTCATTGCTCGTCTTCTGCCAGGTCACCTCATTGTCCAGGTGGAAGACACCGAGGCGGAAGTCTTGTTTCAGTGTGGCGGACAGCACTTGTATGTTGCCTCCGTTCTGTTCGGGCAGGGCGCTTTGGTTGAAGTAGGTGTAGTTCTTGATATTCTCTACGCCGGCACGGAGATTGGTTCCCCAACGGGAAATGTTCAGCTCGCCTTCCACACGCGTACGGAATTCCTTGTCCATGTTGTCGTTGTCCCAGTTGTAGTGGTTGGAGTGGTAATGGCGCATGTAGAAGGAAGGAAGCGTGTTGCTCACATAACCGCGGGCGTAGAAGTTCACCGTATCTTTCCATAGACGGAAGTTCAGGTCCAGATTGGCGTTGACGCGGAACTGCCCGATGGCTTTGTCTACCAACCCCACTTCACCGTTTACGTTGTAGTGCAGCAGTTTGCCTTCGCGCTTGGCGAGTTCGCCACCCAGGAAGATTTCCTGCTCGGTGTAGCGGATGCGGCGCATGTCGGTAAGTGTGTCCGTATTCATCAGGTCGTACCGGCTGAACTTGTGGGAGATATAAGCCGTAAGTCCGGCTTTGGCGTATTTGTTGAAACCTTCCAGCAAGGCTATTCCGAACACGTTCTTTACACTGAATGCCGTGGTGGAGTCGTTGCTGTAATTCTTGTAAAGCTTGTAGTCTTCCGGGAAGAATCCTTCGGGCTCGCTTCCCGAACGGAATTGGTGCCGCGACCGCTCTACTTTCAAGGTATGGATAAAGCTGGTGACGGGGACGAACTCTTCTTCGAAAAGTGAGTCGTTGTCTGCGGTAGAAACAGACGGCGGGCTGTCATTGGCAGCTGCAAGTGTGCTGACCGATTTTGATGCTATGCTGTCGTTTGGCAATGCTATGTCGTTGTTCGAAGCGGATATTTCGGATTCAGAGGACGGGGAGGATGAGGCTTTGGGTGCGGATACCGTCGGTTTGCCTTCTTGTGTGTTCCGTACTCTCCGCGTAAAACCAAGACGATAGCGCTGTGTCAGATAGATATAAAAATCCTTGTTACGGTTGGAACTCTGTTCCAATTTGACCGGAATAGTGGTGGACTCGTACTCTTTCTTTCCTCCGGACATGTTTTCGGGACGGGTGATGTATTGGTCGTCTGCAATACCGCCGTTCTCGTTCATCTTCAGGAAAAAGTTGTTGTAGACTGCTTGTACCTGGTATTTCTCGCCGATATAGCTACCGAACAGACCTGCATTGAAGTGCGAGGTGGACTGGTTCTGGTAATAACCGCGTCCGTACAGATAGTCGATGTTAAAGCCAAATGCCAACTGCTTGTTGACGTTGACGGAGAAGTAGGACTTGAAGCGTTCTTCACCGTTCACTTTGCTGCCGGCTTTGTAGTAGGTAAGATTGGTGTAAGGCACGTTGCTGTTGGTGAAAAGCACCTGGTCGGGACGTGTGAAAAAACTGGAGAAGGGAGCCATGAAGATGGTAGGTTCGCTTTCCTCCCGTTCGAAGAACAGACGTGAGAGGCGTGGAGAACCTAAATTTCCCAAGTAGTTGTAATGGCCGAACATTCCTTCCACCAGATTGGTGCTCTGGAAGTTGAGGCTGGCTGTGTCGGCAGGTATGATGGTACGGTTGCCCAGTGTCTCACTTAGTTTCCACATGTAAAGCTTGGGTGGAAGACTTTGAATCTCAGTATTGGTACTGTCTTCCAGATTGTCCGGCTGGGTATTCGGGTCAATCTGGTTACCGAACCGGTCGCGATTGTTCATCGGGTTTTAAGGTGTTTTTGCGCCATAGCCCCCCATATCCCTATAACGGACAGAAATATATATGTCAGTACAATTCGTCTCATAATTAGGCGCAAAGATACAATAAAAAATTATTTGCTTACTGAATTCAGCCTTTTTTTTTGCTTCTTTTTAAAACTGTCTTGTTTTCTGTTTTGTTCTATACTGCTTCCGGTTCTCTGCCCTTGAATCCATGCTTTTTCCGGCTTGAAATGAAATAAGCCTTGCAATAAAAATATCACAAGGGCTTATCCGTTTTCCTTTATCTCTTATTCTGGCGTAAAGTTCCTCCTCTTATGGGGAGTGGCTTTACACAGCCTTTCATTTCATTTCCTGAATAAGTTCCATCCCTTTCTTGATAGCTTCTTCGTTCATCGGTATCAAGTGGTGGTGGCGTTCGGGCAGTGTCTTCTTCAATCCTCTGAGTACACTGTCCAGTGTAACCATCGGCTTGATTTTCAATAATCCACCCAATACAATCATGTTGAATGCCTTGGCGTTGTTCATTTCATTGGCGGCATCCATGGCGTTGATGCGGTAAACGTGGATGTCCTTACGCGTCGGCGGGTTGATGATGCCGTAACCGTCGTAGATAAGTACGCCTCCGGGTTTTACCTTGCTTTCGAATTTCTCCAGTGACGGCTGGTTCAGGATGATGGCGGCATCGTACTTGCTTAAGATAGGTGAGGATATTTTCTCGTCACTTACGATGACTGTTACGTTGGCTGTACCACCACGTTGTTCCGGTCCGTAAGCCGGCATCCAAGTCACCTCTTTGCCTTCCATCAGTCCGGAATATGCCAAAATCTTTCCCATGGACAATACACCTTGTCCACCGAAGCCTGCTATAATGATTTCTTCTTTCATTGTTCTTCTGTCTTTAGCATGATTATTTATCTTTCAGGTCGCCCAGCGGATAGAAGGGGAACATGTTCTCTACCATCCATTCATTGGATTTCGCAGGAGACATCTTCCAGCCGGAGTTACAGGTGGAAACGATTTCCACAAGGTTGGAACCTTTGCCTGCCATAGAGTTCTCGAATGCTTTGCGGATAGCCTTTTTCGCTTTGCGGATGGCGGGAACGGACTGTACGCTTTGGCGTGTCACGTAAGCGGTTCCTTCCAATTGTGCAGCAATATCGGCCATCTTCAGCGGATAGCCGTGCAGATGCACGTCACGTCCGTAAGGGCTGGTCGATGTCTTCATGCCTACAAGGGTAGTGGGAGCCATTTGTCCCCCGGTCATACCATAGATGGCATTGTTGATGAAGATGATGGTGATGTTTTTCGCCGCGGTTCAAGGCGTGGATGGTTTCGGCAGTACCGATACAAGCCAGGTCGCCGTCTCCTTGGTAAGTGAACACCAGGCGGTCTGGCCAAAGGCGCTTGATGGCAGTGGCAAGTGCGGGCGCACGTCCATGGGCGGCTTCCTGCCAGTCGATGTCTATATAATTATAGATGAACACGGCACATCCCACGGGGGAGATGCCTATTGCTTTGTCTTCCAGTCCCATTTCTTCGATAACTTCGGCTACGAGTTTATGAACTACGCCGTGACTGCATCCCGGGCAGTAGTGCATGGGATTGTCGTTCATCAGAGTCGGTTTCTTGGCAACCAGATTCTCGGGCTTTATAATATCTTCTTTTGTCATAATCACTTCTCCTATCTGTTGGTGAACCGTATGAAAAACTCCATCAACTTGACGAATATCGCCGCGCCGCAGACGTAGATGAACAGCTTGAAGTCATCTTTTGCAGCAAAATATATAATGATAGCTGCCAGGGCAAGTACCATGAAGAGAATGTTCAGTACGTTTCTTATTTTATCAGGATTCATTTCTTAATCAGTTTTTCTTTCAATGCATCTACTATCTCATCCGGATCGGGAACAATGCCGCCGAGGCGTCCGAAATGTTCCACTTTCACTTTACCGTTCACGGCAAGGCGGACATCTTCCACCATCTGTCCGGCATTCAATTCTGTAACGAGCATACCTTTCACCTTGTCGGCATACGCGGCAATGGCTTTGGTCGGGAACGGCCACAACGTGATGGGGCGGAGCATACCTACCTTTATTCCTTCTTCGCGTGCCAGCTCCATTGCTTTCTGTCCGATGCGTGCCATAGAGCCGAAGGCTACAATCAGGTAGTCGGCATCATCGCAATGAATTTCCTCGAAGCGAACCTCATTCTCTTCTATCTGCTTGTATTTGGCCTGGAAACGGATGTTGTTCTTTTCCATTTCTTCCGGTTTCAGTTCCAATGAGGTGATGACGTTGGGTTTGCGGCCATTGGTTCTGCCCGGTAGTGGCCCATGGGCATTGTTCGATGACTTCCGCATCGGTGCGGCGTGGCTTTTGTACCGGGAGCACCACTTTTTCCATCATCTGGCCGATGACACCGTCGGCAAGGATGATTGCCGGATTACGGTATTTGAAGGCAAGTTCGAATGCCAGTCCTACGAAATCTGCCATTTCTTGTACGGAAGCCGGAGCAAGGGCAATCAGACGATAGTCACCGTGGCCGCCTCCTTTTACTGTCTGGAAATAGTCGGCCTGGCTCGGTTGGATGGTTCCCAGACCGGGACCGCCGCGCATAACGTTTACAATCAAGCAAGGCAGCTCGGCACCTGCCAGATAAGAGATACCTTCCTGCTTTAGGCTGACACCGGGGCTGGAGGAGGAGGTCATGACCATTTTACCACTTCCGGCACCGCCGTACACCATATTGATAGCTGCCACTTCACTTTCTGCCTGAAGAACCACCATGCCGGTCGTCTCCCAGGGTTTCAGTTCGGCAAGAGTTTCCAATACCTCCGATTGCGGAGTAATGGGATATCCGAAGTAACCGTCTGCACCGCAACGGATGGCTGCGTGGGCGATGGCTTCGTTTCCTTTCATTAATACAACTTCTTCTGCCATATTCTACTGATTTACAGATTTATTCTACTTTTATTTTATATACTGAGATACATCCGTCCGGACATACTGTGGCGCACGAGGCGCAGCCGTTACAAGTATCTTCCAATATCTGGTGGGCATAGTTATACCCTTTCACATTCACCTCCTTGGTGAGGGCTATTACGTTGAGCGGACACGCTACCACACACAAGTTGCAGCCTTTGCAACGTTCGGTGTCTACTACGATTGCTCCTTTGATTTTTGCCATAATTTACGTTCTTTATTTATTGATTGTACATATCCTTGTTGTAGAAGTTCAGGATGTCCATAGCCATTTGATAGGCATGTTGTGCCGGGCTTTCGGGGTTCAGGTCGATGGCATACTGATAGTTGTTCAGTGCTTGTTGCCAGTTGCCTTGTTTCCGATAGGCATTTCCCCGCAGGTAGTAAGCTTCGTCTTTGCCGGGAAAGTCTGTTTGCAGTATTTCGTCAAGCTGCTGGATGGCTTGCTCTACATTTCCCTGGTTGATAAGCTCTTTTATGGTATTCAGTCGTTCCATATCTAAAAAATATCCGGGTTATCGAACCACAAAGATAGTTTTTATTTGAAGACAATGAGCATCTTCACTGTGAAAAATAAGAAAAAGGGGCAAATAAAAAGCCCGAAGTTTCTCACGATTCTATCAGAATGTCAGAGCTTCGGGCGGATATCATAAAGAATGTGATTCTACTGCTTTACAAGTGTACCGGTATCTTGTCCACTCTTCGTTGGTGGCGTCCGCCTTCGAATGGTGTACTGAAGAATTCCCTCATAATCATGTCGGCTTCTTCGGTACTGATGAATCGCCCTGGCATGACAAGCACATTGGCATCATTGTGCTGGCGTGCCAAATGGGCTATTTCTGCCGTCCAGCAGAGGGCTGCGCGGATACCCTGATGCTTGTTCAGCGTTATGCTGATACCTTCACCGCTTCCGCAGATGGCAATTCCCGGATAGCACTCTCCGGCTTCAACGGCCAGTGCCAAAGGATGTGCAAAGTCGGGATAGTCGCAACTCTCGGTTGAGTAGGTCCCGAAGTCCTTGTAAGCCCAGCCTTTGGCTTCCAACCAGCCGCGAACATATTCCTTCAATTCGAAGCCTGCATGGTCGGAACAGATTCCTATTGTTTTCATGATGGTCAGTTAATATACCAATGTGCCAATGTGCTGATGCCTGCAGCTTGTAGGGCGCGGGCAATCAGCACATCAGCACATTGGATAATGATTATAACATTGCTTTTACTTGTTTGTAAACGTTCTCTGCGGTGAAACCGAGCTTTTCGTCCAGCACTTTATAAGGTGCCGAGAATCCGAATGATTCCAATCCCCCATACTTTACCGCGGGGGACCTACCAGCCCTTGCAGTGTGACGGGCAGACCGGCTGTCAGGCCGAATACCTTGGCACCACACGGGATAATGCCTTCTTGATATCCCGGAGCTTGGCTACGGAACAGACCTTCGGAAGGAACGGACACGATACGCACCTTGATGCCATCCTTGCGCAGCAATTCAGTACCGGCTACCAATGTGGCAACTTCCGAGCCTGAAGCAACGAGGATTATATTTGGATTTTCATCGGAGCCGGCTACAATATAAGCGCCTTTGGCAGCTTGTTCGTAATCGTTGCCTTCGGGCAGGTTGGCGATGTTCTGGCGGGAGAAAATCAAACCGGTTGGGGTTGTGGTATTTTCCATTGCCAGTTTCCATGCCACAGTTGTTTCTTCTGCATCTGCCGGGCGGAGTACCAACATGGAATTATGTCCCTTGTGGTTTTTCAGTTTTTCCATCAGGCGGATTTGGGCTTCCCCTGCTCTACCGGTTCATGGGTAGGACCGTCTTCACCTACACGGAAGGCATCGTGTGTCCAGATGAACTTCACGGGAACTTCCATCAGGGCTGCCATACGTACGGCAGGTTTCATGTAGTCGGAGAATACGAAGAAAGTTCCGCAAGCGGGGATTACACCGCCATGCAGTGCCATACCGATACAGCAACATGCCATAGTCAGCTCGGCAACACCGGCCTGGAAGAATGCACCGCTGAAGTCACCTTTCTTGAAGGCATGTGTTTTCTTGAGGAATCCGTCTGTCTTGTCGGAATTGGAAAGGTCGGCAGAAGCAACAATCATATTTTCTACTTGAGTGGCGAGAGCACTGAGCACAGTGGCAGATGCTGCGCGGGTGGCAACGCCTGCTTTCTGTTCGATGGCGGCCCAATTCACTTCGGGAGCCTTGCCGGAGAAGAACATTTCCAGTTTGGCAGCCTTTTCTGGATTGGCTTTTGCCCATGCGGCTTTGGCTGCATACTTTTCAGCCATGATTTTCTTCAGCTCAGTTGCACGCTTGGCATATAGTTCGGCCACTTCGGGGAAGATGACAAACGGATTTGTCGGGTCACCACCCAAATTCTTGATAGTGTTTATATAAGCGTCGCCGCCCAGAGGAGCACCGTGCGTGGCACAATCAGCCTCGTAGCTGCTGCCGTCTGCCTTGCGGGCACCTTTACCCATTACGGTATGGCCGATAATCAGCGTCGGACACTCTTTCTCAGCTTTGGCTTCGTTCAGTGCACCGCGGATGGCATCGGGATCGTTGCCATTGATTTTAATGACTTTCCAGCCCCAAGCCTCGTATTTCATGGCTACGTTCTCCGCATCGACGTCTTCTACCTTGGTAGATAGCTGCACGTTGTTAGCGTCGTAGAAC
>ENA-OQEF01000007-OQEF01000007.1-human-gut-metagenome-genome-assembly--contig:-NODE-7-length-11267-cov-0.414452_pt1 | contig 11267 bp, 14 predicted proteins | sample MGYA00242792_ERZ504629 | MGnify/ENA primary metagenome ERZ504629 (study PRJEB26092, sample SAMD00036301) | human gut metagenome | host: Homo sapiens | study: EMG produced TPA metagenomics assembly of the... | reverse complement strand
CCCATTCCCACAATCATTCGTAAACCTTCATCGTCAATCGGATTGCCTTTCTTACAATAAAAGACGCATATCGATTCCTCGGTTATCTCTGAGCTGAACCATTTAAGCACATCATACAATCGCTCAGGATTATAAACCCAAGCCGAACCGAAAGGTGCACTTTCGGCAGGGCGAAATTCAGGATGCTCCTTGCTAAGGTCTTTCTGTGCATCCATATTCAAGTAACGGAATGGTATTCCAAGAGCTGAATAAGCTGGTATCATTACTTTTGTAGGTAATAACTTAGAATGTGGATTGTCTGAATTCCAAGCATATATGTGAATAAATTCACGCTCATAAGCCTTGTAATTCATGAATCCCCCATTCTCTCCAGCACAAGCAGGACGTTCTTTTGTAGTTAATTTAGACCAGTCGATTCCACACGACAACTGCTCACAATCTACTTTTGAGTTGACAATATTAGGTAGTTGTTTACAGAATGTATTACAACGAGGATTTGCACATACATGCGAATTCCAACCATTGTCGTGCCAAGGTACTCGAACAGATATATGTTTCATTTTTTTTAATCTTTTTACAATGTTAAATTATTGTTATGCAAAATCATTATTACAATTATAAACTCATCTAACTGAAACTACTCCATCTTACATCGCTCATCCAACACTCCGGCAAACATATCCATCTCTCTCTTGGAAATCCCCAATCGTGTTGCCAATTCTCGCCATCCTTTTATAGCTTCAGTTACCTCAACAACAATCTTTTCTGCTGTTGTACGGTTTAGCATATAGTCTTCGCAAGCATCCAGCAAAATACCCAGTTCTGCCTTATTGGAGGTTGATGAGACAAGCAGACTCTGATACTCATTCAAAGTAGGGTTCATGTCATATGCAGGAGAAAGCGTCCAACCTTTTGCAGTCAAAAGAAAACCATGATTACGGAAATGATCATCGCTATTACCAATGCAGATATTGAAAGCCACACGGCGATAGAGTTCCTGCAGATTCTCTTCCACATTCGTGCAGTTCTGGATTATGAAATCGACTATATCCAGATAACCATGCCCTGTAGTTGCATTGTCACCGTCATTGAGTCCCAATAAAGTCATTGCAGAAGCAAAGTGAATCCGTTTCCCCTCTTGGGTTCTGTCGAAGCGTTGAGAAAGCAACGTGTGATATTTCTTTCCTGTTGCCAGCACTTTGGTCTTTGCGGCATTTATACCGGCTTTTGCAGCAAGAAGGTGACTGAAATGCTCCCAAAGTCCGGCATCATAATCATCCTTGCGAGAAGGGAACTTGGCTATATAAAGCGTTTTATCCGTGTCTATCACACTGGCTTTAGGTCTTGCACCTCCCAATGAAGAACCGGGCTGCACGAGTTGGGCAACCCATTTCCTGTCAGGCAGGACATTCCCCTCTTCACTTTTCTCAATTTCCGCACTGGCCGCAATCAAACTCCCTTATATCCGCCAGAGGTGGGGATTTTCAACAACTCACTTACATTTATAAATCCTCCGTCTTTTAACTCCTTGAAACGGAAAGCACCCATTCGGGAAAAAGTCATCGATACCAGTCAAAAAAATCGAAAGAAGATAGTCTCCGTACCGGTCGCCCCTCTTCCATCGCAGCAATCTGCTCACGTCGCAACAACAGCGTTCGTCCCCAACGATCCGGCAAAGCATCCGAGAAACATCCGAATATATCTTTCTCCGGTTGCGTATATTGCTGTCCCGGATAATTATTGAGGTCATCACTCAGAAATAAATCTCCGTGTTTCTTCAGCCATTCATCGCTGAAGGTAAAGCAATAGCTGTCCGAGCCACGAAGAGATTCATAGCCTAACTCGCCAACGAGTTCTGTCTCGTTGAGCCAGTCAAAATCGGCATAAACATATAACATCTTCATCGTTTACTCCTTTTTTGAGGCACGTTCCCTTGTCTTCAAACTCAAATCCTGCAAGGCTTTTCCCAATTTATCTTCTTTGGCTAGCCACAGAATATCATCGTCCAGTTGCAGAGCATAGAGCACTCGCAAATAAATTCCGATTGCCACAGTCGGCGCACCTTTCTCTATTCGGGACACAGTCAACGAGAACAGTGGCACGTTCTGCCACCTGCTACGCTCAAATTCCTGCGCAAGCGAGCCAGTTTAATCTGCTCTCCCACAACTGACATTTTCTGCTCCAACTTTCGGGGCAACTTGGTTCCCATTGTATTCTTTGTCATATTAACTCATCATATAATATGCAAAGATACTACTTTATATCTATTTAATGATGTATTGCGGACGCAAAAATCACAAATTCAAAAAGATACGACTATTAAATACTGATTTTGCTACCAAAATAGAGATTTCAAAGAAGCAGACTTCTACCTTTATCTATGATTATTTCCAAGATAAAAGCCAGCTTCTTCAATTTAAGCATCACTCGATGGGCTTCACCAATTCTTCATCCTGCCATTCCGCAAGAGAAACAATCGCATTGTATTGCTCCAAAGTCAAATCCGATTCACTATCGTCTGAGCATTCGTATTCCCACGGCAGTTCGTAAACAGTACCTTCTTCCTGATAACCCATATAGTTATGGTACGTATTAGGAATTAACCGCACATAATCTTCTTCGCGCAGAATCCTCAAAAGTTTCTCGGCATCACGAATCAATAATGGCACTCCGACCTTATATAGAGCAGTGGCAACCTCAATGGCCAGCTCGACATTTGCCGAGTAGCTATTAGAAACAACTATCATCCAACCCTGCTGTGGCACCTTCGATGCAATGATGTTCAAGCGCGAAAACCCCAACTCGCCATAGTGGTCTGTTGCAAACCGTATAAAATCCTCCGGGCTGTCAATGTCATAGAGTTTATCTACATCTACGAATTTCACTCGTTTGTAATAGACTACATCTCGCAGTTCTTCCGGGATATTCGGTTGTTCTTCGTAGAGACGGTTTCCAATACTTCGCTTCCGGTAGTATGCCTCATAAGCCTCGTTAGCGATACGATAATATGTGCAATATTGCCGAATGGTCATAGTCTTCAGATGAAGTGCGGAATGTTCCTTCGCAGAATCCTCCAAAGCCTTTATCGCTGTTTCCCGATCTTCCACATTAATCTTAAAGCTCGGAGCTATCCTATTGAGTTCCTTTCGTGCAATCCGCCCAATCCGTTGCTGGCACGGCAGATTGTGCGCCACATAGTCGTTGAACCCATCAGGATTTGCAACAATAACATCAACCAGCCTCTGCAAATAGCAGAAAAGTCGGGCAAGGGAATCCTGATACCATCCGTCATCTGATTCTCCGTCGGCACAAGAGGAGCGATTTGTTATGACGAAATGCGCATGTTTTCGGTCTGTAATGCGAATCGACCGGAACTCTTCGTATTTATAAGAGGTAACATGAAACCACTGCGTTTCCGTTGGATTGAACGCAAGCCAGTCCGCAAGGAAGGCTTCTTTGCTTTGATACTCTCCCGAAGCAATCAGTTCCTCGACATCACCCCATTCCTCTGGAGTGGGTCGCGGTACCACAATGTAGAAGCCACGGTATTCATCATCCCCCCATTACGGTAAGTTGCTCGAACTGATGCTGAATTTCAACTAGACGTTCCAGCATATTGCCGCTAACTGTGATTTCACAATGACGCATTTCACCCATTGCTTCTATATGCGAAGCGTTCAAGCCAACCTCATTTGCCAAATCAATAAAGAGTTTTCTATCTATTATTCTTTCATCCATTGCTTAATGCTCATTAAATTTCAACATGCTTTTTCGGATCAAACCCATTCACAATGTGCTCATTCGCAAAAATATATCCCATCTGATTACAGATTACTTTTGTACTACCAATCTCTGTGTCTATATTGGTATGTGAATGTCCATAAATCCAAATATCTATCCGACTGTTGGCAATCCAATCACCATATTCGCTAGCAAATGCACTATTCAGTACGGAGTTCTTGTGCTGTGGATCAATCACCTCCAAAGTAGGCAAATGATGAGTAACCACCACAATATGACCAGCCGTGCTCTCTTCGACACTTTTCCGGATAAAATCAATACAGGTCTCATGCATCCGATTGAATTCCTCTACCTGTAGCAATTTTCCGTCAAATTTGATTTGGCGAAAGTCATTCATACCTTTCCACACGAAATACTCGTCATTCGGGTTAATCCGTGACCATAGCGTACTCAGGACAAAATCGGTATCATCGATACGGATTACCTGATTCTGATAGAACCCTACATTCTCACGGACATCCACTTCCATTGTAGCCCTCGTTCCATCACGTCCGAATAATTATAGTATTCGTGATTGCCGGGAACAATCAGAACCTGCCTGTAATTATCCGAAGCCCATTTCCAGAATTTCATCATAGGAGCTATTCTATCCCTAAGATAGAATATATCTCCAGCCAAAACCAGCACGTCACCGGTAACAGGTAATTCATTATGCTTTAAATATCTGCTGTTCTCCCTGAACTCCAGATGTAAATCGCTCATGTATTGTATCTTCATTGCTCTTTCATTTTTTAATTGTTCAACTTGTTTTTCAATAATTATCTTCATCTGTGCAAATGAAACCGGCATAAAGTTGTTGTTATCAACACCTACGTCATATTGTGTAGGATAGAGATACTGAAGCCGGGCTGCATCAATTCCAGTGTTATTCTTCCTCGTATGCACATGGCCGAACAGTTGCCATACATCTTTATAGCCGCCATCAAAGCACAGAAACGGATAGTGATTCAAATATATCTTCTGTTTATCCACTTCTATATGCATCTGCATGGTCACATGCTCAAACCTATCGACATACCCCTGCCTCAAGTTCTTTAAATCATGGTTGCCGAGAATCAGATATATCTTGCCATTCAATCTATCAAGAATTTTAGTCCATTCAGCTGAACCGCCCAGACAGAAATCACCCAAGTGAAAAACAGTATCATCCAAGCCAACTGTATTATTCCAATTGGAGATAATCGTTTCATTCATCATTTCCACATCCTCAAAAGGTCTGTTGCAGAAACGAATGATATTCCCATGATAAAAATGGGTATCGGATGTAAAGAACACCTTACTGCCATCAAATTTATAATTCATTTCTTCTCAATTTATGTGCATCGCTGCACGTTAATAATCTGTTTGTCAATCACCCATCAGACGGAAATGACAGAAAAGCATCGTAAGATAACTGTCACAAATGGGTATAAAAACAAAATAGTTGGAAAGTTCGGTAAAGACTCTCCAACTATTGTATTATATTTTCAATCAGGGGTAGAATAAACTACACCATGCTATGTTCTTCGTTGGAAAGTATTTATAATACAAGGTTCAATGCCAAAGACATGAACACACAGTACAGATTCAGGGCGTTTGTTACCCCAAATTGTGACCTTCGATAATATGTTCATGCTATTTCTTTGCATTGTTAGTTTTTATATCGTTTCAAACTCAGCGCAAAATTAGCAAATAAATTCCATATCACACATCGCTTTCTGAGAAAATCCACGTAACCTTTTGCCTATATGCCGCATAATAAAAAACTGAACCTATGCAATTAATACACAGATTCAGTTCCTTATCATTTAGCTCACTCCATTGATTCCCGAATAATCCGCCGAGTCTCTTTCTTATACTCCTTGCGGTCATATTCGAATCCCCTGCACATCCAACAGCTACACGGAGTACCTGTTGTTTTGTAAACTTGTGCCCATTTCTCTTTTGCCAATTCAAACCAACGGGGATGCTCATAATAGCTTCCATCCTCACGAATGATGCAATGACCATAAGCGGCATAAAGAATCATGCGAGCCTTAAACACACGAGCCATTTGTTGGCGTCTCCAAAATTTGTTTCTTTTGTCCATCGTCTCTTTCTATTAAAGTTAGGATGAACGATGATGTTACTTTGGTGAGACTTAATATATCCATAGAATTATACTTTTAATAATCAAATTATTGCAGCTGTATATCATTCTTAATCTTCCATCTGATTAGAGAGAATCTTCATCATCCTCTTCCTCAAAACCTTCTGATGCATTTGCTATCAGTGCCTTCCCTATTTCCAATTGTAGGTATTTCGGAAGACGAAGCAGTTTTGCCATAAGATGGCTATAAGTGAACTCTACTTTAGTGTCGAGTATTGGTTCTTCTTCTATGCTCGTATCAATTTTCTTAACAGCATCAGCATCTTTAATAAAGTCGGAAAAGTCTGGCTTCTCCATCCAATTTTCTATCATACCGTCATGTTTGATTCTTAAACGGATATAATCCCCACAATCATCCGCCTCCGGAATTAAGCCATTAGGTACATAATCGGTAATTTTACATATTACCTTTTTATCTTTATCAAGCAAGAAATAGGTTCCGCTATCACATACCTTAGCTTGAAGATATAAAGTTCCATATTCTGGTTTCCAATCAAGAAGTTTATGAACTTTCAAGTCAATTATGCCAGACCACATCCCTTTAGAAACCAAAGGATACTTGTTTTCATATAGCTCACCAAGCCAATCATCTGTATAGCTACACATTTCCTCATTGTATGGGAAGTATATCACCAGATAGTGAGCCACCTCATTCAAATTCTGTTCTTCAATTCCAACTAATATCTGTTTTGCCATAATCAAAATTTTTAAATAGTAGTCAACAGACTCACATCAACATCAGGAATGATAACGTCCGCAAGCCTGTCTTCGACAAGGAATCCCATATACAACGGAATGGTGAGTATATCTCCCTCACGTCCTACATTATATTGCCCCAACTTGATTGCATTCTTGACATGATACACATCCTTATTTTTTAAGAATGGTAGCCATACTTTTTGCCTTACCGGTCTTAGCCTTGACTTCAAGGATGACGCATTCGCCTTTGAACCTTACCAAGAAGTCCAGTTCAAGCCCACTGTCCTTATGGAAATAGTATAGCTTCTGTCCGGACTTACACAGGAAATCCGCCATGAGGTTCTCAAAGATAGCTCCCTTATATCCAAGAAGATTCCCCTTCAATATATCAGCCTGAGTGCCATAGTCGAGCATTGCTACAAGGACACCTATGTCAGTAGTGTACACTTTGAAACAATCTTTGATGGAATTGCCCTCCAACGGCAGTTCCGTAATCTGCGTGTTATAGCACCTACGGACTATTCCGGCATCCTCCAACCATTGATACTACCGATGTATTGAGAAGACCTTCCTCCCTTTTTGACTATGGAATATTGGAATTTCTTATTCTCCTTGGCTAATTGCTTCGGAATGGATTCAAAACATTCACGGATATTAGATTTGTCCGCATCATCTGCATATTTAACCATATCCTCTTCGTATCCGGCAATAAGATTACGCTGCTTCTTATATATGAGTTCGATATTCTTGGTTTCAAGGAAGCAATTCACCACTTCCGGCAGCCCTCCTACAATAACATATCTGTATAGCAGCTCCATCATTGCCTTGTGAATCCCATCGGGAACAGCCTTTTCGTTCTCAAAACATGATTTGACAGAATCGATAACAGCCTCACCGATTCCGTTTGCCCATAGAAATTCCTCAAAATCCAATGGGTACATATCAATTACGGTTTCATATCCGACAGGAACAGAATCTTGCCCGACATCCTCTTTCTTTTTCTTGCTTTGACCATAGCCTTTCACTCCTAAAAGAGAACCTGTGGCAATAACATCAAAACGTCCGTCTATATAAAATGACTTCAAGGCTGTCCTTGCTTCCTTACATTCCTGAATCTCGTCAAGGATAATGCAGGTTTTCCCTTCAATGAACCGACTGCCTTGAATCAAAGCAGAGAGGTTGAGAATGATGGTATCGACATCTATATTGCCAGTAAAGGCAGACTTCTTGTCAGGTTCAAGAATGAAGTTCATATAGACCACACTTTCATAATTCTCCCTTGCGAATTTCTGGACAATATATGCCTTCCCGCACTGGCGAATACCTTTTATCACAAGGGGCTTTCTGCCCTCGGCCTCTTTCCAATTAGCTAAATATGTTTCTATTTTCCTTTTAAGCATAACGCAATCTTATTCTTTCCGCTACAAAATTACACTTTTTCGAGCGAATAAACCAAGGTTAAATACATTTTTTCAAGCGAATAAATCGAATTTAGTTACACTTTTTCCAACGAATCATCCCTATTACACAACATTTTTTCAAGCGAATCACAGCATAAATTATCGAAACCAACTTTACTTTATCTCCGTATTCATATATACGTTCATTAAAGTAAAGCTAACAAAGGGGAGAAAAAGAGATAGCTTCGCCCAAACCAAGCCGAACCAGACCTATAGACTTTCTCTTTTGGCTGCAAAATATGAGCAATCTAAGTATGAAGATTGAGCAAAATACAACTCCAAGCAAAGCAATACTCACCTCCTACCAGGTCACAAGAAAACAACCCGGAAATCTGTGAATCTGTCTTCCATTTTGCAGCCTGAACCGGCGAAATAATCCCCGATATACCTTATCTTTGCGAAGCGGAGGTTTCGAGGCGAAAGAGAGCGATTTTCCCCATTTTCCCTCTGTTTTGAGACTGGCAACGAAGAAAAGTGTTAAATCTTCGATTTTTGACGAAAAAACAAGTAATTTTTTGAGCAGTCTATCTTTTAAGCCATAAACTACTGATAATCAATTAGCATAATATGCTGCATCGGCAAGTAAAGCTAATCATATATACCCAGTTATCCCCAAAACGAAAACGATGAGAGATTTTCCTTTATAGATAGCTTAGGATGTTCAGTTCTCCTATCTCCCATTTCAAAACAAAGGCTGTCCATTATCTAATATGTGACAGCCTTTCTATGAAAGTTTTCTTCAGATAAATATCATACTTTTTTCATAAACTCCTTCGGTGTTTTTCCAAAATACTCCTTATACCTGCCTCTGAAGTTTTTCAGATTTTCGCATACCCACCATTTCAGCAACCATAGTCACAGAAAATTTTCCGCTTTCCAAAAGTTCCCGTGCCTTCTCCATCCTGATTCTCGAAATCAAATATTTGGGTGCTTCTCCCGTCAACAACTTCCACTTATTATAAAAGGTTGTCCGGCTCATGCACATCCTGGAGGCAATATCATCTACTGTCAAATCCTCTTTATCCATATTCTCCATAATGTAAAGCTTCACTTCATTCAAAAATGCCAGATTGGCATCCTGCTGAGCCCGCTCCATAGGTTTCGTTAAAAAATCTTCTCCAAAAACTTTCTGAAGAAATGTCTTCCGAAGAAAACGGCTATTATTTATCAATATGGATATTTCCACTTTAAGGTCCTCCAGATTAAAGGGCTTACATACAAAGAGATCAGCCTGAGAAGAACAACGCTTTTCCCGCCGTTTCACATCAATGTGCGCCCCCATCAATATCACCGGAATAAAGGAGGTGTCCCTCGACGTCTTCAGTTTAGAAAGAAAGTTCCTCACCGCTCATACCTTTCAACATGATATCACAAATCACCAAATCCGGATACTCTTCACATATTACCTCCAATGCTTCCTGACCGTCATCAAAGCTCCTCACTACAAAACATTCCGATAAACGTTTCTCAAGATAATCCTTGAATCCCTTGTCATTATCCGCAAGTATCACTAAAGGTCTATCCATATTTTTTTTCTTCGAGAAACCATGGAAAGCTATTTCCGACTCATTCACCTGAAAAGTGTCCGGAATATTTAAGGATGTATCCCCCCCCCGAAACCGCACACGAACATCTTATGGGAAATCGAAGCAGAGCCTCCTTTTCCAAAGTCAGTATTTTCCCGTCACATATATTCATCAACTTGTCAAAAAACACACCGCCCATGCCATACTGCTTGCCATGCAGAGGTCGCAGAATAGGAAGCCGCGACGAGTACCATCTGCAACATTTCAGAAATCGCTTGTTGCCTGTATCCTTAATCCTGATTGCCCAGTAATCTCCCTTCAACGAAACCTGCATCGAGAGATGCGTTTCCGGCAGAGAACACTCGATGGCACTCAATACAAACCGGTCGATAACCGGAGATATCTTTCCCGGATCAAACCAAGCGCTTGCATAGTCAAAATCCGGAACCAAATCCAGCTTCATCTGTAACCCGGCCACATGAGACTGTAAAAAAGACACTTTCTTCCTCATAAATGCGCCGATTTCATGTTCTGCAACTACCAGGCTACCAGAATTGCCAAATAGTCGTTTCACTCCATCAACGCTATCAAGTGCTGCTCCAGCCCGCCTATATGATGAAGTGCAACAGCCAGTTCCTTCTTTATGTCTTCCGGACAGTCTCCTTCGTAAACTGCCCCTAACGGTGTCTTAATCAAAGAAATGGGATTACGTATGTTTTGAAAGGTATCAATGAAATACTGATTTCCCTCTTTCAGTAAATCTCTTTCTTCACTGATACAGAGTAAATGGAACAAAAGCCAACATAATATACAGATTCCACATAGCCACTATTGGCAGAACAGACCAGGGAACCTTATGATATACGCCGATGGATAGCAGGAAAACGCATAATGACACTACTATTATTATTATCGATAAATGTTTCATACTATTATAAGTTTAAGTAATAATGATTCATACTAATATATACCCGAGTTTTCAGTCAATAGCAGGATAATCCCAAGTATGTCATCAGGAGGCGGTCTAATGGGGGAACGGTAGGTTCCTTGAGTCATCGAATTCACCTTACCAACCCTCGTTTGCTAGAAGAGCCTGCATTTCGTCCACCTGTATTTCATACCCAGCAACTCTCTAAACCATTCATTTCCCATGCCCAACGTATCTTTAAATATCAATACAACATTCCGCTTATCCAAGATAGCTCCAATCAATTATTCTCAAACAAAATAATAGTATAACAAACGGAAAGGCTAAAAAGATGATACCACTTCACACATATTCTTATCATACTCACATATCTTGCGCATGAAACAGAAAGACATTATCTTTGCAGCATGAAACAAGAACTGAAAGAAAACGGAGGATTACCGGCACATATACTCTGGACACTTGCTATCGTAGCTGGCGTGTCCGTAGCCAACTTGTATTACAATCAACCCCTGCTTAATATCATGCGGCATGAATTGGAAGTTTCTGAATTCAAAACGAACCTCATTGCCATGATTACACAAATCGGATATGCGCTGGGATTATTGTTCATCGTCCCATTAGGAGACCTCTATCGACGCAAGAATATCATCCTAACGAATTTCTTCCTACTCATATTTTCCCTTCTAGCCATTGCCATGGCACCGAACATCTACATCATCTGG
>ENA-OQEF01000006-OQEF01000006.1-human-gut-metagenome-genome-assembly--contig:-NODE-6-length-11728-cov-0.405655_pt1 | contig 11728 bp, 12 predicted proteins | sample MGYA00242792_ERZ504629 | MGnify/ENA primary metagenome ERZ504629 (study PRJEB26092, sample SAMD00036301) | human gut metagenome | host: Homo sapiens | study: EMG produced TPA metagenomics assembly of the... | reverse complement strand
AGAAAATGCAAAAGCAGGATGGAGACATCAATATGCTCATCTCTCCTTCCACGCCTGCCTGAGTGCATACGCCAATCCGCTGAATTACGGAATATCCCACAATATCGACCTGAAAGACTTGAAGATGCTGGGAAGTCTCTCCTTCGAAAAAGGGAAAATAGAACTGAAAGTAGAGAGCTATACCGAGAACACAGAATTGAAAGCACTTTTCGAAAAGCAAATCAAAAGTACTTGTCCCATCGAAAACACGTTCTTGAAGTATTTCCCAAAATCTACCCTGGCGCTATTCAGCATAGGTATCAATGGAGAAGAGTTCTACAATGTGCTGCAAGAGAATGAGCAGTTCCGCAACGATTTCTCCATTACCAAAGCCGCTGAAGTAAAAGACTTGTTCAGTGCTTTCCACAACGACCTGACCATAGGCCTTATCAATGTAACCATGAACAGCAATCCTTCTTTCCTGGCCTATGCCAGCGTAAAGAACGACGCTCCCTTGAAAGCCCTTTATGAGAAAAAGTCCGAACTGGGACTGAAACGCGGCGAAGACATCGTGAAATTGAATGAGAATGAATATGTCTATAAATCACGCGCTATCAACATATTCTTCGGCATACGAGACAAACAGATGTACGCCACCAATGACGAACTGCTGTATAAGAATGCATGCAAGACCGCTGACCCGTCTGCCAAAGAGACGGACTTCGCTTCCAGTCTGAAAGGCAAGCGCACAGCCTTTGTCATCAATGCGGAAGCCGTACTTGACCTGCCCGTTGTAAAAATGCTAGCTGGATTTGGCGGACAAGAGTATAGCACCTATTACTCGCTGCTCGGCAATATCTCGTATCTGGAAGCTGTCGGCAACGAGGACAAGGCAACCGTCACCCTGCAGCTGAAGAACAAGAATGTTAATGCACTGAAACAGATTGTGGACTTTATCAAGCAGTTTGCAGGAATGTAATTTAAGGATTAAGGATTAGAGATTAAGGATTAATACCACTCATGAATAGGATTCACCTACGGCAAACACTACCTCAAGTGTTTGCGACCGTGATGCCATTACCTCAGACGTATGGCATCGGGACATTACGTTCCACAAAGGGAAACGTTATCTCATAGAAGCCGCTTCGGGCACCGGAAAATCATCGCTTTGCAGCTATGTTTACGGTTACCGCAACGATTATCAGGGAATCATCAACTTTGATGAGCTCAATATCCGTTCACTCTCCGTCAATGACTGGACAGATATACGCAAACACTCCCTCAGCATTCTTTTTCAGGAGTTGCGTATCTTTCCCGAACTTACCGCCATCGAGAACATACAACTGAAGAACCGGCTTACCAACTTCAAAAAAAGGAAAGAAGTCCTTACCCTATTCGAGGCAATCGGCATTGCCGACAAGGTAAACGAAAAAAGCCGGGAAGCTATCTTTCGGCCAGCAACAAAGAGTCGCCTTTATCCGCAGCCTCTGCCAGCCTTTCGACTTCATCTTCCTGGACGAACCCATCAGCCATCTGGATGACGAGAACGGAACAATCATGGGCAGGCTGCTGACAGAAGAAGCCAGCCGCCAAGGAGCGGGAATCATAGTGACTTCCATCGGCAAACATCTGGAATTGGATTATGATGAAATTTATCAATTATAAATGTGGCTAATATGAACCGACTTGTTTGGAAACTTCTCCGCCAGCACATCAGTGTCGGACAGTTGGCAGGCTTTTTCCTCGCCAATCTCTTCGGCATGATGATTGTATTGCTGAGCGTACAATTCTATCGTGATGTCCTTCCCGTTTTTACGGAAGGGGACAGTTTCATGAAGAAGGATTATATCATTGCTACCAAGAAAATCAGTACTTTGGGCAGCTTTGCCGGGAAAAGCAATACCTTCTCCAAAGATGAGATAAAAGACCTGAAAGCCCAACCTTTCACCAAAGGGGTAGGCGCGTTCACTCCTTCCTTGTTCAAAGTCTCTGCCGGACTCGGTATGCAGGAAGCCGGTATCCGCTTGTCGACAGAGATGTTTTTCGAGTCTGTACCCGACGAATATGTGGATGTCAGTCTGGACAAATGGCATTTTGATGAAGATACCCGGATAATTCCCATCATCGTTCCGCGCAATTATCTGAACCTCTATAACTTTGGCTTTGCACAAAGCCGGAGTCTGCCGAAACTCTCCGAAGGTTTGATGAGTCTGGTACAGATGGATATCATGATGCGGGGCAACGGACGTGTGGAACAATATAAAGGCAACATTGTAGGATTCTCCAACCGGCTGAATACCATTCTCGTCCCCCAATCCTTCATGGACTGGGCCAACAAGAATTTTGCACCGGAAAAAGAAGCTGAACCGTCCCGACTTATTGTGGAAGTGAAGAATCCTACCGACACAGCCATCACCGACTATTTCCAGCAAAAGAATTACGAAACCGAAGGCAACAATCTGGATGCCGGAAAGACAACTTATTTCCTGCGCCTCATTACAGCTATTGTCATGGGAGTAGGACTGTTCATCAGCATTCTGTCATTCTACATCCTGATGCTGAGTATCTTCCTGCTTCTCCAAAAGAATACGGTAAAACTGGAAAACCTGCTGCTGATAGGATATAGCCCGACGCGGGTAGCCACGCCTTATTATATACTGACAGTAGGGCTGAATGTACTGGTACTGCTCCTCGCCATCGGCTGCGTGGCATGGGTACGCAGTTACTATATAGAAGTAGTCCAAAACCTCTTCCCGCAACTGGAGAGCGGTTCACTGCTTCCATGCATATTGACCGGTTGCCTATTATTTTTTGCTGTATCACTGCTGAATATTTTGGCAATAGGCAAAAAAATTATCAGTATCTGGAAAGGGGGAAAATAAAGATGGGAAAAATCCATCCAACAGATATAAAGTTCATGGTAGTGTTGGTATTATGTCTCAGCATGGCATTTCCCATCTCTGCCAATGACTTTCTATTCACTTCCATTGACACCTCGCACGGTCTGAGTGATAACCAGATACGCTATATCCTCCAACTTCCGGACGGAAGAATGGTATTTACCACCACCCAGAACGTCAATCTGTATGATGGAGCCAACTTCACCTCTCTGCAGCCTACCCCCGAATATATATATCCGCTGAAACAATACAAGGGCTTCTACCATGTCTATCTGAGCGGTGATTCCCTCTTGTGGATAAAGGATTACCAACGGCTGATGTGCATCAATCTCCATAACGAGCGATACATTGCCAACCTGGACTCCGTCTTTCAACAGAAAGGTATGCAGCATCCCATAGAGGATTTGTTTGCGGACGAACGGGGGCTCGTCTGGGTAATCAGCCATGGCGAGCTGTTACAGCCGGAACTTTCCTTCCGATTGAAACTGTCTGAAGGCCGAGGAACAATACAAGACCTGACTGCAGACGAAGAATCTCTGTATCTGTTCCATGACACGGGAGAAATCGTGTGCTATGATGTAAAAAACGGAAAACAACAGTATGACATTGCCGCATATCCCCGGACGGAACAAGAGAAGTTCCAAAACACCTCCCTCATACTCAGAGGAAAAAACGGGTTCTATCAACTGCGCAACGGCTCTAAAGGAGGATTTTTCCATTTCGACCTCCATAAGCGAGCATGGGAGAAGCTGATGGAAACAGAGTATACCCTCAATACACTGATGATCTCCGCAGATGAGAAAGCATACATCAGCTGCATCCGTGGCTTTTGGATTATTGACCCCGAAAAGAGGACACGCCACTACATGCCCACCTTGAGGACCCGAAAGGGCAACGTCCTTGCTACAGAAATCAGTACGATTTTCCAGGACCGGCAAGGAGCTTTATGGCTCGGAACATTCAACAGAGGATTGCTGTACTACCATCCGGCCTTATATAAGCACATCCACATAGACAAGAAGGATTTCCCCCCTATCACTTGAAAGAAATACAGCCGTAGCAAACTTTACGGAAGACCGGGACGGCAACATATTCATAAAGGACCGGACAGCTATCTATAAGCTCGACCTGCAGGAAGACGGCAACCGGATACTCATACCGGTAGAAGCATCCACCTGCCCAAAGAGCTACAAGGGGAATACGGCTCGGAAGCGGCATTCGTGTCACATGACGGAACGCTCTATTTCGGAGACGCCGACGGATGCAACATCTTTTCCCCCAATCCGGAGCCCCCATCTTCCAGTCTGCCCTATCCACCGGTTTTCACGGCAATCCATGTGCATGGAGAATGCATCCTCCCGGGCAGAAGCTATGAAAACCGGACTATACTACCCGAAGCCTCTCCTTATGTGAAAGAAATATCATTGAGCCACAGCCAGAACTTCCTTACTCTCGAGTTCTCCGCATTGAATTACTTCAACCGCGAGCACACCCATACCGCTATCAGCTGGAAGGTATCGACGCACAATGGGTAAACCGCCGGCAACATGAAGCAGAGCAACGGCATTCTCCAAGCTCCCTATACCAACTTGCCACCGGGAAGCTACACCTTCAAGGTAATGGCTCTAACGATGGAAAGCATTGGAATGAAGAGCAAACGGCCCGGATAAGCCTAACAGTCCATGCTCCCTGGTGGAAAACCGGCGTTGCATACGTCATCTATATAGTCTTGTCAATCGCCATCATTGCGGCAAGCATCCGCCTCTACATACACCGCACCCGGAAGGAGATGGAACGGAAACACAAAGAAGAAATCCTTTTGCTCCGCATCCGCAACTTGATAGAGCAGTGCAACCGTTATGAAGCGGAACAAAAAGAAATCACCGGAAGGAAAAAACATAACTTGTGTACATAGCCATACCGAACCTCACCAAACAGAAAACAAGCAAGACGCATCCGAATCTGTTTTCCTGACAAAAGCTATCGAACTGGTGGAAAAGAACCTGCATGTACCCGGCTACTCCGTAGAGCAGCTAAGCCGCGACTTGTGTATGGAACGCACCGGACTTTACCGGAAACTGGTAGCCATGCTCGACCAGTCCCCCAGCCTCTTCATCCGCAACATCCGCTTGCAACGTGCGGCACAACTCATCCTGGAAGGCAGCCTCAGCATTACGGAAATCGCAGAGCGTACCGGCTTCAGCAGTTCCAGCTATCTCAGCAAATGTTTCCAGGAAATGTACGGCTGCCGTCCCTCGGAATATGCGGAGAAAATGCAGAAATCAACTTGAGTGTTGTTCCGTTTCAACAAGATTGTTGCCACCTAAAGGGGATTCAAGGCTACTTTTGCAGCATAATTTTAAAAGAACCATGAAAATGAATTTTATGAAAAGAGCCGGCTTCGTGCTGACTTGTGCAACCATGCTTGCAAACTTGTGTGCCGCCCAGAACACAGAGCGCACACCTCAAGGAATGAAATGCACCACACAAGGAATGGACATCCGTGTGGAATTCTATTCGCCTTCCATTGTGCGGGTTTACAAAACTCCCGAAGGCAAACCCTACAACAAAGAAAGTCTGGTAGTGGTCAAATCACCCGAAACGGTCAAAGTGGACTTTTCGGAGGAAGCAGGACAAACCGTGCTGAAATCTTCTATATTGAAAGTTCTTGTCAATCCGGCAACCGGAGGCATCAGTTTCCATACCATCGCCGGCAACGAGCTGCTGAAAGACAAGGACTACGGCACCTCTTTTGCCGATAAGAATGATGCCGGCACTCCCTCCTATCAAGTAAGGGGCTCTTTCCTATTGGATAAAGACGAACCCATCTACGGAGTAGGACAAGTGATGGACGGCAAATTCAACCGCCGCAACTCCATGCACCACATGCAGAACGAGAACATGTTCACCTATTCTCCTTATTTCATGTCGCCCGTGAAAGGCTATGCCGTATATTGGGACAACTACTCCATTTCAGAATTCATGGATACTCCGCAGGAACTCGCTTTCCAGAGCCTGGGACACTGTGCGGACTATTATTTCATGTATGGCGGAAACGCCGACGGCATCATCGCCCAGGTGCGCGACTTGACGGGACACTCCCCCATGCTTCCACTGTGGGCATACGGTTTCTTCCAAAGCAAGGAGCGCTATCATACGCAGGAAGAAAGCCTGAATGTCTTGAAGAAGTATCGCGAACTACAAATTCCCATTGACTGTATGATTCAAGACTGGCGCTACTGGCCCGAATATCAGAAGACGGACAGTGCGTGGAACTCACACAGCTTTGACCCTGAACGCTTTCCCAACCCCAAGAAGTGGGCCGACGAAATACACAAGCTGAATGCCAAGCTGATGATTGTGGCATGGCCCGGCTTTGGCACCCACACAGAGCAACGCAAGGAGCTGGATACCAAAGGCATGATTATCAATTTTGATACCTGGCCTCCACAAAGTGGCGCACGCCCCTACGACGTCTACAATCCCGAAGCAAGGGATATTTATTGGAAATATCTGAATAAAGGCATTTTCAGTTACATCGGCAACGACGGCTGGTGGCTCGATTCTACAGAGCCCGACCATATCAACCGACAAGAATCGGACTATGACCTCCCCCACTCACTTGGGATCTTACCGAAGTGTAAAGAACGCCTACTCACTGATGCACAACAGCGGAATAGCCTCGCATCAAAAGGCTTTGAGCAAAGACAAACGCGTTGTCATCCTAACCCGTTCCGGATTTATCGGACAACAACGTTACGGCTGCAACACCTGGAGTGGGTGACGTGACCTCCACTTGGGACATGCTGGAGAAACAGATTCCTGCCGCACTGAACTACACCTTAATGGGCATTCCGAACTGGAACAGTGACATAGGCGGCTTCTTTGCCGGACGCTGGAACCAAGAAGGGGGAGCCAAGAACCCCGAAATACCAAGAAACCTGTATGTACGCTGGATGCAGTTCGGCACTTTCTGCCCGATGATGCGTTCGCACGGTACGGAGTTGCCCCGTGAAATCTGGAACTTCGGCAAGCGTGGCGAGTGGTGTTTCGATGCCCAGGAGAAGATGATTAATCTGCGCTATCGCCTTCTGCCCTACATTTACAGCACTTCCTGGGATGTGTCCCACAATGACGGTACATTCATGCGTCCTTTAGTAATGGATTTTGCAGCAGATTCTAAAACACATGAAGTTGGCGGCGAATTTCTTTTCGGACGCTCCCTACTGGTAGCACCGGTCACCCGGCCGGAAGTGACGGAATGGTCGGTTTACCTTCCTCAAGGCGCAGACTGGTGGGACTTCTGGAGTAACGAAAAACAGCAGGGCGGACAGACCTTGAACCGCTGTGTATCGAAAGAGATTCTGCCCGTCTATGTAAAAGCCGGCAGTATCCTGCCGTTCGGTCCCAAAGTACAGTATTCCGCCGAAAAGAATTGGGACAATCTGGAGATACGCATCTATCCGGGTGCCGACGGCACATTCACCCTCTACGAGGACGAAAATGACAACTACAACTACGAAAAGGGAGCTTATTCCACCATCCGCTTCCATTGGGACGACAAGGCTCGTCGCCTGACAATAGAAGAGCGGGAAGGCAGTTTTCCGGGTATGCTGAAAAGCCGCAAGTTCAAGGTTGTTCTGGTCGGTCAGAACTCCGGTACGGGAGACCGGCCGATGAAAGGCGGAAAGACAATAAGCTATGCAGGAAAGAAAAAAAGTATAAAGCTGTAACAGTAAAAAGGAGGAACGTGTCAAAACTACCTTACTATTTTTTAGGCGCGGATTACGCAGATTTCAAGAATTCAATTTGCATAGTCCGCGTTATTCCACGTAATCCGCGCCTAATATTACAGCATAATGAAGTGGTCATATACTTTATTAAAAAGGAAACAGCAACGGCAACACAAATACCATCACCACTCCCATAATAATCTGCAACGGGAGCCCCACTTTTATATAATCCATGAATGTATATTGTCCTGCCGGCATCACCAGTGCATTGGGCGGTGTAGAGAATAACACATGCTTGCCGCAACCGTCACGGCAAACAAGAACGGAACGGGACTTACTCCAATCTGAACCGCACTTTGAAGAGCAATAGGGGCCATCAGCACTGCCGTCACCGTATTGCTGATGAACATGGTCATCAATGAAGTGGTGAAATAGATACCTGCCATCAACACAATAGGACCATAACTACCCAATCCGCTCACAAGACTGTTGGATATATATTCCGAGGCACCGGTTTTTTTCGAGTGCAAGAGACATGGGGAGCATGGCTGCAAAGAGCACAATCGTTTCCCAGTTTATCGTTTTATAGGCGGCTTCCACATTCCTGAAACATCCCGTCAGCACCATCAGCAAGCCGGCAATCATCACCGCTGTCACCGGGGCCACGGGAATAAAGTCGAAGACCATCATGGCAACCATCAGCACCATGATAGCGGCAGCATGGGCGCTTTATAATCCAGCGTCACTTTGGCGGCTTCTGCCAAAGGCTGCCCCAATACCACCCAATCGGAATCTTCCCTGCTTATCCGTGCGATGTCCTGCCACGCACCCTGCACCAGCAAAACATCGCCACTATGCATACGCTCACGTCCCAATTCACGTAATATATATTCCTTCTTACGACGGATGCCCAATACATTTACATTAAATTTATCACGGAACCCTGCTTCCTTCACCGTCCGGTTCACAATATTGGAAGAGGGCATCAACACGATTTCGGCGATTCCGATGTCATAAAAGTCAAGGGACTTGTCGGCTTTGGAGGCTTCTTCAGTGGTATGCCCGTCGAGCATTTCCATTAAAAAGTCTTCAGCAAAACGATTTACGTTCGACACCTCTCCCGTAATGTAAAGCACGTCGCCCACCCAAATGGTCGTATCGGGCGATGCCAATTTCTGGGTAATGGTTTTCAGGAATCTATGTTGGGAAGAGTCTACACGCCGTACTTCAATGATATTCAGACCATACTTGCGGCGTACATCCAGGTCTATGATGGTTTTTCCTATCAGACGGGAGTCATTGACAGCCCTCAAACGGAACAGATTGCTGGAAAGTCCGTACTCCTGTACCAGTTGGTCCAATGATTTGCCCGACAATGTTCCGTCATTCTTTTTACCTTTCTTGGAGAGAAACCATTTGGTCAGAGGCATTAAAAACCAAAGTTCCCACTATCACGCACACAATGCCCACCGGCAAAAAGGAGAAGAAAGACAGCGGTTCAAAGCCCGCTCCCGTCAATGTATTCTGAATGACCAAGTTAGGAGGCGTACCGATAAGTGTCATCATACCGCCCATGCTGCTGGCAAAAGCCAAAGGCATCAATAGACGGCTAGGATTCATTCCGGCACTCAGTGCCAAGCTCACCACGATAGGCAGCATCAAAGCCACCGTTCCCGTATTGCTCACAAAAGCACCAATGGCAGAGGTAACCAGCATAACCAGCAAGAAGAGTTTCAGCTCGCTTTTGCCTGCCAGCTTTAAAATGCGCGAACTTATCATTTTAGCCAGCCCGGTCTGAAAAATGGCGCCGCCCACAACGAACAAGCCCACCATCATAATCACCACCGAGTTGGAGAAGCCGGAAAGGGCCTCTTCAGGAGTAAGAATCTGAAATATCAATAAACCAATCAGCGCACAAAGCGCCACAATGTCCGAACGGACTTTGCCTGCTACAAAAAAGGCAGCGGAGAGAACAAGGATAATAAGGGTAATCAGCATAAATATGTATATTAAGAATGCACAAATATACTTATTTACGCATGATCACACAACCCCTTACTACCTCAAATTACTGATTCAGAACTCGAATTTTTCCAACTTCATGGCAGCCAGCCCCTGGACTTTTGGGCACCAGGGCCACAAAATGGTCTGCTTTTTCATGGGCAGACAATGACTCTGCATCTTTCCATGTTTCACAAATCATAAGAACATCGCTGCGAGTGGCGCTCTCAAACACATCATAAGCAATGCATCCATTGTCCTTCAAGGAATATGCGACCAGTTCTTTGGCAGATTCCAATACTGCGGCACGGTTCTCCGCACTTACCTGAATAAAAACATTTAATCTAATCATACTTGTATAAATTTTAAGTGCATCGCAAATTTAAGCAGAATAAATATCTCCACCAACAAAAGTAAATTGTTATTAATTCCTTTCTCGCCGGATGAACCAATCTTTGGCAAGTATGTTGTCTCATCAGAATTGATTCTAACTTTAACTATTAAAAACTGACTTGATTATGAAATGTAAAGATTCTAATTTCTGGATTGGACTGGGAATAGGTTCGGTTGCCGGTGCATTGGCCTACCACTTCTCCCGTACGGAGAAAGCTAAAAAGCTGGAAGATGCCATATGCCGTGCCATCCACAAAGCAAGTGGCGAAGCCAAGGAGTTCATCAACACTGCTGAAGAAGAAGCATTGCACGTTGGCACCAAAGTAGCAGACAAGATGGCCCATGAGGCCCATGAGGCCGCAGAGAAAGCTGACAATCTGAAAAACAAGGTTCACAATTTTGCCGATGCTAAGAAATAAAACAAGCACTTGGAAACTTCTGAAGGGGTGTGTCAAAATTCACCACAGATTACACGGATTAACACAGAATGAGCTTAATCTACTGATAATCAAAGATGCTTATCTGTGCAAATCTGTGTAATCTGTGGTGAATACCAGTTTCGACACACCCTCTTTGCATATCGACCCATCAGTTCTGCAGACTGCGCCGATTCAAAATATCATTCATATGCTACCAATGCCCATCCTACCAAAGATTCAATATGCGGCATCAGGCTACATCCGGTTTCTGTAAGGTTATACTCCACACGGGGAGGAACTTCCGCATAGACTTTCCTGACAATCAGCCCGTCCGTCTCCAATGAGCGCAATGTAACCGTCAACATCCGCTGGGAAATATCCCCTATGGTTTTCTGTATATCGCAAAAGCGCATCGTTCCATTCGCTTTCAGTGTGACCAGCACAAGCATTGTCCATTTGTCTCCCAACCTGCTCAGTACATCCCGTACCGGACAAGCATCCATACGATGAAAATTTTCCATTCCTTTATTTTACCAATCAGTTCAACCTCAGCAATGGCGACTCTATGCTTAGTGTCCGGCATTGCACCACAAAAGTAATAAACTTACTCAAAATAACTATCGTTTCATACAATAATAAAAACATTCTTTATACTCATAAAAGCATCCGTCTCATCCGGATTATTTGTATGTTTGCAACATCATTTCCCATTCATATGTAACTGCAAGACTCTTATGAACGTAAAAATAGAAGAAAGCTGGAGAAAACGCCTGCAAGAGGAGTTTGACAAACCTTATTTTGAGAAGCTGGTAGCATTTGTAAAAAGTGAGTACGGGCATGCCAACGTGCTACCTCCCGGCCATCAGATTTTCCATGTCTTCAACTCTTGCCCGTTCGAAAAAGTGAAAGTCGTCATACTCGGACAAGACCCTTATCCTAATCCCGGTCAGTATTATGGAGTCTGCTTTTCCGTACCGAAAGGAGTAGCCATTCCCGGTTCTCTGACAAACATATTCAAGGAAATACATCAGGACCTGGGAAAGCCCATTCCGACTTCCGGAAATCTGGACCGTTGGGTAGCGCAAGGCGTGTTTCCTATGAATTCCGTCCTCACAGTACGTGCCCACGAAACCGGCTCGCACCGGAACATGGGATGGGAAACCTTCACAGACGCTGTTATCAAGAAACTGAGTGATGAACGGGAGAATCTTGTATTCATGCTTTGGGGAGCGTACGCCAAAGAAAAAGCCGCTTTAATCAATAGCAGCAGACACTTGATTCTGACTACCGTCCATCCGTCCCC
>ENA-OQEF01000005-OQEF01000005.1-human-gut-metagenome-genome-assembly--contig:-NODE-5-length-12398-cov-0.541439_pt1 | contig 12398 bp, 19 predicted proteins | sample MGYA00242792_ERZ504629 | MGnify/ENA primary metagenome ERZ504629 (study PRJEB26092, sample SAMD00036301) | human gut metagenome | host: Homo sapiens | study: EMG produced TPA metagenomics assembly of the... | reverse complement strand
TGCGGATTGAACTTGTGGATGTCGTAGTCATTCAGGTTGAATGGCTTTCCGTCCTTTCTTGGTTCTGTAATCTTCGATGGTCTGTCCTCTATGGGTTGGTTGAGCAGTCGGTTGCAGACGAGGTTGACGAGTCGGTCAGGAGACATTCCCACCTTGTTCTCTGAAAACATTTCTGGATGCTCCTTGATGAACGAAATGACATTATACACCTTCTGCTGCGGTGGTTGGAAGCAACATTTCCCATTCTGCGTGACAATGAACTTATCACCACGCACCCGTCTGCCCTCACTGTCAGTACGCACATACGACGGATAACGCAAGCCATCTCTCTTGTTCAGATGATACCCTGCGTCCACCAGTACTTCCTGTATGCTCAACCTGTCCAGAAAGTCATCGTATGTCAGTTCACTACTCATTATAAATTATAAATTGTAAATTATACATTGTTAATATCCTCTCCTTATCTCCGTGGCAACATGATTTGCTTCTGCCTCAAAGTACCTTGCCGCAATCTCCTGTGGCGAATCCACTCCCGGTTTGAAGTAAGGACGTGGACCGCCATGATGCTCTGCATAGAACTCCGGGGCTGGATGGTGATGATGGTGGCTTATGTCATGCGCCACCTCTGCTGTAACGACTGCTCCTGCCGTCAGAGCCGCCAATATCTTCGTGCCCAGTCCGGCGTTGGTTTCGGGGCGTGTCTTCATATCCACTTCACTGAAAACCTTGGAGAAGAGTTTCATGCGATGGTAGTCATCCACCGCCAAGAACTTGTCGTAGTCCTTCTGCTTGATTTCGTGCGTGATGGCTTCTCCATTGATAATGGCGGTCATGCGATACTTATCTTCGCCTTTCTTATCTCCCTCCATCGGAGGCACTTTCTCCACCATGATGTCACCGACTTTCACTTCACGCCCATGCGCTCCCTCACGATACCAACCCTTGTTCTCATTAATCAAGGCAAGGTCTTCACCTCTCACCATGCATCGCCTTGCAACACGTCACGTCTGACAGTCTCGTCCTCTTCCAACGGAAGCAACCGTTCCTCGTCTTGTTGCTGACGCTGCTGCAACTCCTGTTCAAGTTCGGGATGCAGATGCAGGTCGATGCGCTCCTTGCTATTCAGTGTGTCCATCAGGATTTTGTCAGCAAAGTCGTCCTTGATGATGCCATTCAGCAGTTCCAAGCGTTGAACGACGGGCACTTCCTTGATGGAGTTGGAGGTGAGTTTCTTCAGTTCCTCATCTGTCAGGTCATACACCATGTCGGCATTGACGCTGTTCGACTGAATGGTCAGCGTCTTCGCATTCTCATCAATGATGATGCCATGCGATGCCAGACACTCCTGCCACTTCTCATTGGTGAAATAGACAGGCGAGGTAATCAGTTCCTTATAAGGCTTGGCTGGCTCCGTGCTTCTCGTGCGGCTGATGGAAGGCATTATGATTCCCTCCAAATCTTTCAGCACATCCTGTTGCTGAGGGCTATAACTCTGTTGCTGTCCCTTATAATAGAACCCATAACCGCCGCTCTGCAATTCGCCAGGCTTCATTCTGCCGTCCCAACGTTCAGGCACAATCGGGGCTTCGGGGAAGAACAATCGTCCTCCAACTCTGCGAAGATGGAATCCCTCCTGACTGCGTGGTGTCCAACCTAAAAAGGGTGGTGGCATATCGATGCGCCCCATCCGTCCATACTCGCCGATACCAACACGATAGCCGTGCAGCCCCATAGCTACACGACCGTTGGCATTGCGTGCATGAACGAAGTTCTTGGGCATATAGAAGTCGTTGCCCACAATGCCCGTAAAGGTATTGTAGGCTAACTTGTTGGCATGATTCGTACCCCAGTCGGTCAGAGCCAACATCTGCTTCTCGGTGATGTTATAGGTAAGCAGCGGACTGTCATGCCCTTGCACCACAAGCTGATAGCCGCTGCCATTACTCACCACATGAGCCTGCATACCATTGCGCATGAGCAAGTCACGCATCTCTGGTTGCAGGTCCATCTGTTGGGGATTCGTATTCTTTCTTATCGCCATACTTATTCTTCACTCTTCATTCTTCACTCTTCATTTATCATGCTTCACCGTTCTCTATTGCCTTCTCCAGTTCCTCATCTTTGTGATGGACAAACTGCTCCGCACTCTCTTCACAAATGCAGAGTCCGTTGTTCAGACAATAGCTCTCATATTCTTCCTGCCATTCAGCAGAATGATGGTTGACATACTCCAACCAACCGTACTCGCCGCTCTGTATCTTCTCGACGAGCACATCCTCTGGATAATATTTATTTGATGCCATATACTTATTATATTATGTGTAGATTATTTGTGCATGGAAAAAGAGGCGCGGTTGCGCTCTCCATTCTTCTTCTGCTCATTCCAAAGTTCTTCCGTGTATTCCTCTTCAGGCACATAGTCAAGATTACCGTCATCGCCCATTACCCAACAGCCATAGCACCCGAAGGTGTATTTGTCCCACTCTCGCTTGGTGTTCTCCTTCCACTTCTGACTGTCGCCTTGATTAATCCTTATGCCGGTCTTATCGTTCAGGTCAATACCCACCGTCACCTGTTCGTCCTCCATGATGAGCGTGAGCGGCTCACCCTTCTGCATCACGGTCAGTTCTGCCGAACTCAGTTTCAGTTCATCCTTCAGCACCTCCAAGTTGCGCCCGATGACAGGCGTAGGTACCGACATCACCTGATTGGTCTCCGTGTCAATCTGCACGAAAGCCTTGCTGCTCCTGCCATCAGCATCCTTAACATCGGCAAGGATAGCCTTTCCAGCCAGCAAGTCCTCCTGCTGTTCCTGAGTAAAAGCCTCCAATGGTGATTTCTCCAACTGCGGATAGAAGACCACATCCACCTTGCCGTCCTCCATACGGACCAACGCAAATCGGGTGCGGCTCTTCAATGTCTCGCCCTCATCATTATTCACCTGAATGGGCAGCAACGGTGAACGTCGTCCCTGACCAATATCTTCCAACGCCCACATGGGCAGGTCTTCAATCTTCTCTTGTGTGAGACCAAAACGAGCCAGTGTCTGATAAGGCACCTCGCTCTCTTCAAATCGTACTTGCTTCATACTTTAACTTTGAATTTGAAATTAAACTCATGCAAAGTTATATACCTATTCAGAGACAAGCAGAATTGCATAAGATAATGCGTGTTATTTTTGACGATTATTATTATTTGAGTTTGATTTCTGCTCAAAAATCAAACTCGATTGCTATATTATGTTACAATCTTCTTGTCTTCCCTTTGTTCTTTATGCCAGTCAAAGAATTGCTTGTTACTTTTGCACCATGAAACGATTTCTACTCATCACAATAGCAGCAATATTCTGTTCATCAGCAACAGTATGCGCTCAGTTCAATACCGTCACACAGACTAAGGTACACCGCAAGGCTGTGCCAAAAACGACGCAGTCCGCAACATCCGAACAACTGCCTCCGTGCTCGCCGCATCAGCGGCGAGACTCTCTTGCCTTTGCCCCATTACAAACCCAAACGGAGCAGACCGACCGCCACACGGCACTTGTCAGTCCACTCCGTCATATCTCTGTCACCAGCCCTTTCGGCTACCGCAGAGACCCATTTACAAAAAGAAAAGCCCTACACAACGGGCTTGATTTGAAGGCAAATTACGAACCCACATACGCCATGATGCACGGCGAGGTCATCAAGGTAGGCAAGGACAAACGTTCAGGCCTCTATGTCACCCTCCGTCACGGCGACTTCACCGTCAGCTATTGCCACCTCTCCCAAACTCTCGTCACCAAAGGCACCCACGTCCGTCCCGGCATCATCATCGCGCTGACAGGCAACAGTGGTCGCAGTACTGGTCCCCACCTGCACCTCACACTCAAAGACACAAAAAAAAGGACGAGCCATCGACCCGTCCATTCTTCTCAATCTTATCAAGCATCCACTCTAATAGAACGCCTTGTCTTTTGTCGTTCACATCACCCCTTCCGCATTGCAATAATGTCTTAAATATCTAATCCTCAACAATTTCTATTCTTGAAAAACAAGTGTTTTATTCACGAATATAATATGATTTCGTGAAAGATGTCATAAGATGATACTAATATCTATGCTATTTGTCAATAAAGAACCCGTTTCTATGCAGATATTCTGAAACGGTTAGTGTTCCAATCCCTATCTGCTCACACAACAAAGGAAGTTTCTTGAACAACTTACCGTCATTCTGCTGCCTTGTTTCCTCCGTCATTACTTGCATCTCTTCCAGATGGATAGCGTCCGAGTGTCGTACATTCAGTGCATAAATGATAATCTTAGCATCACCTGTTTTAAGGTATTCTTCCTTTTGCTCTATGTATTCTTCTTCAGTCAGTTCCTGCTTCTTCAGTCTTACACAGAAATTGTTGTCTATCATGTTGCTGAATCTCTCTGGGGCACATGGAAATAGATCCTTTGTCGGAATGACCAATTTCTTGTCTTTGAGGAAAGGCATCTTTTCAACTGCAATTCCTTTGGAGGTGCGTTTGATTCATCCAGAATCACATCAAGTAGCATCAAATCCTTGCGGGAGAACGCCTCTTCCAGGAATGAGTACAACTGTCCGTCCTTATCCAAGGGAAGATAATTCTTGGCAATCATCACCAATGAGCATGTATCAACAACTATCGCCATAACTCCCTCTCAAAATTTGCTGGTTTGACATTGAGTCTCGAACAGAAAGTGGTCTCGTTGACCACTCCATTGAAATAGGCATATTGCATGGTTTTCAAGAATAGCGGAGAAATGATGGGCTTTGGTGTTCGCCCGCCTCTCTTCTCAGAGTTTTTCAACTTTTCCTGTTCCTCTCTTCTTCTGTATTCCTCTGCCAATTCACTCTTGACATTGCTGTAGCTCGAATAGCTGATTTTCCTGTCGATATACATCCTTGTATATAAGGCAAGACGGCTAATGTGCGTCCGTGCACTGATAGCCTTGAAGAGGTCAATGCAGTAGTCGTTACGGGAATCTACACATGCTATGTTAGCAAGTGTTTCTGCTTCTTGTCCCATAATGAACTGATATGCAAAATCATTGCACCATCTTTCGACATCACTGTATGAAGTCTGTGCCGAGATGTCCATCATGTCCACCGACTCCACTTCTTCAATCCCCAATAGACAATGCCCCAATTCATGCGCCAGAGTGAATATTTCTCGCTTGTAATGCTTATGATGCTTAAGCACTATCACATTGGGCTTAAGGTAAAAACCGTCAATGTTGGTTTTCTCTTTCTTGTTCCATGTCTCTATGTATTCAAAGACAAAAATGCCATGATCGGCGATTTTTTCTATCATCTTCACAAGAAACTGCCTATGATTGACAGTTTCCCCGGGATAAAAAAAAATCTCTTGCACGTACGGCTACTGTCTTAGGGTCATCTTGTAGGGTGTAGTGTTCTATGTCAAACTTCACATCCAGTTGCGACAGTTTGTTGTATGCATCCAAAGCGTTTTTCAGACTCTCGAATCGGTTTACAGTACGGATCGACTCCAAGTTCAGCTCTGTTCCGAATGAGGTCTTGCGGAAGAAGATACTGCTGCTTGCATTGGTTGACAACTTAGAATAGTCTTGAAAGAAACTGACTTCTTTGTCGAATATCTCACCTATACGCTTCAACACCCCCAAATCAATAGAATCTCCACTGATGTCTGCGGCTCCTGTTATCCGTTTCCTGCCTTTGTTCAGAAGAGACAACAAGTCATCCACCGACATCTTGTATAATGCCAGCAGGTATTCTAAACGTTTCTTGTTAATCTCTACTTTCATATCAGCCTCGATTGAACTATTGTTGTTTTGATGCAAATGCTTAGGCACAATTTTGCGTTGCAAAATTACACATTTTCACTTAAATGGGCGAATTTTCATGCTGAATATCACTGGAATTTATGTTTATTTTGCTAAATCGCTACATTTCGCCACCAAAAAGACACAAAAATAGGACGAATCATCGACCCGTCCTTTTGTTTTTAGCCTTTTTCGTTCTAACCACAGCCTGCAATGTTATTCATCAACTGGTTCATCACTCGCATGTCTCATTTCGTAAACTGTCCATAAGGCTAACACACATTCAATGGCTATCACGGTAATGGCCGCAGTCATGCCCCACCAGTGGGCAATAAGCATAAAGATGCCAGCCTCAATGCACAACGCAAAGAGGATGGTAACAATAAGTGATAATATTCTATTCATTCTACGGTAACTGATTTAGCAAGGTTTCTTGGCTGGTCAACATTCCTATCCTTGTTGATGGCGATGTAATAGGCCAGCAACTGCAATGGGACGGAAACAACGAGAGGTGTAAGGCATTCGGGTACGTCGGGCACTTCAAGGCAATGGTCGGCGATGTCCTTCATTGCGTCATTGCCCTTGGTAATGATGGCGACAACCGTACCGCCACGCGCCTTCACCTGCCTTACATTACTGATTATCTTGTCATACAGCGAGTCCGTTGGAGCAATGACCACCGTGGGCATCTCGCTATCTACAAGTGCAATCGGTCCATGCTTCATTTCCGCAGCAGGATAACCCTCCGCATGGATATAGGATATTTCTTTCAGCTTCAACGCACCTTCAAGGGCGGTGGGGTAGTTGTACCCACGACCGAGATAAAGGAAGTTGCGGGCATAGGTGTATATCTTCGACAAGTTCTTGATTTTGTCAGCAAGTCCCAACACATCTTTTATATACCTTAATTCCGCAACACTATTATAAATATAACTTTTTAAGTACCTGAGCAACAAAAAGTTGCTCAGGATTTTTGTCATGTCAGATTTTTCACCTATCTTAGTGTTGCAAATCAAAATATGTATCAAACCCGACAGACATGGCAAAGAAAGCAATAAAATCTGAGAAACTCACTCCTTTTGGAGGAATATTTGCAATGATGGAGCAATTTGACTCCACATTGTCATATGTAATTGACACAACCCTCGGTCTAAGATGCAGGCTGTATGGTTATCAATACAGCGAAATCATCCGTTCTCTCATGAGCATCTACTTCTGTGGCGGCTCATGTATTGAGGATGTCACAACTCATTTGATGCCCCATCTCTCGCTTCATCCGACACTTCGTACCTGCAGCTCTGACACTATCCTCAGAGCGATAAAGGAACTGACGCAGGAGAACATTTCATACACGTCAGATACGGGTAAGAACTACGATTTCAATACGGCTGACACCCTCAATACCTTACTGCTCAATTGTATGTGTGCAGCTGGTCAGCTGAAAGAGGGTGAGATGTATGATGTTGATTTCGACCACCAGTTCATAGAAACAGAGAAATATGATGCAAAGCTACATACAAGAAGTTCCTTGGTTATCGACCAGGTGTGGCGGGTTATTGGAGATTTGATTGTCGGCATTGAGAACAGCGACGGCAACACAAACGTCCGTTTCCATCAGAAGGACACGCTGAAGAGATTCTTCGAAAGGTTTGAACAGAACAATCTTGTTATCAATCGTTTCAGAGCTGATTGCGGCTCGTGCTCTGAAGAGATCGTGGAAGAGGTTGCCACCCACTGCAAGACCTTCTATATCCGTGCCAACCGCTGTAGTTCGCTCTACAATGACCTCTTCGCTCTCAGAGGCTGGAAGAGGGGAGAAATCAACGGCATTGAGTTTGAGCTGAATTCCATTCTTGTAGAGAAGTGGAAAGGCAAGACATACCGGCTTGTGATTCAAAGGCGGAAACGGATGGACGGTGAGCTTGACCTCTGGGAAGGAGAATACACATACCGCTGCATCCTGACCAACGACTACGAGCCTTCCGTAAGAGAGATTGTCGAGTTCTATAACCTCCGCGGAGGAAAGGAGCGCATCTTCGATGACATGAACAATGGTTTCGGATGGTCCAGATTGCCCAAATCCTTCATGGCAGAGAACACAGTGTTCCTTCTTCTTACAGCACTTATCCGTAACTTCTACAAGGTCATTATCCAAAGACTTGACGTAAAGAGGTTCGGACCCAATAAAACAAGTCGCATAAAAGCGTTTGTCTTCAGATTTGTCTCTGTACCAGCCAAATGGATCAGAACATCAAGGTGGTATGTGCTGAATATCTATACCTGTAATAATGCTTACGCAGATGTATTCCAGACTGATTTTGGATGACGACTACAACTTATGGGTATGATACTGCGTATTGTCTCAAGTCGCATTGTGGGGTAAGGGGTATTGTAGGCAGAAGTGGGTATTTCAGCCTCAATTTATCTAATAATTCAGTAATGAGAGAACGTGTACACGTAAATAGGACGATGAAGGACTTAGTTGCGGATTTGAGGCTTATGAAAAGCGTATTGCTTTCTCAATACATGCCGTTCCTCTTCGCTCAGCGACAGGAAATAGGCTTTCCATCCCGGACAGAAATTGATGTGCCATCGCCAAAAACGACCCAACAATGACTTGGGTGAACGGTCGTATCGCCGCCTCAGTGGGCACTGCTGACAGTTATGTTTCTTTTCCAATACTTTATCTATTTATCTTTCGTAAAACTCTCGTGGCAAAAATAAGGATTATTTTCAGTGATCAAGCACACAGTTCATTAAAAAAGAGAGGATTTGCTAAGATTCAGAATAACGACGAGCCATCGACCCCAACGGGAGTCGAACTTCAAGTAACCGCACATGATACAATGTGCGGGTCGAAGTGCCTTCCCAATCCACGACCCCAACGGAGGTCGAACCTTTCTACAGATTATATGGTTCGACCCCCGTTGGGGGTCGGATGTATAGGAGTCATCTGGCCATCCGCAAGTCTTTGACATTGCGGTTAACGGGGGTGAGACCCTTTTCAGGGTCTGTTTGTTTGCACACCTTCATTCTACATAAACGGCTAAATTCAAATATTAAAAGCGTTTACATATTGCAACGTATTTATCTGTTATGCTCCTATTAAATTGTTCTATATCCTTATACTTTTCAACTAAATCCTTTATCACAGGCGCATTTAAATCGACGTTTAGGGTATATTGAACAAAAGCACGTAGCATCTCATAATTATAATTTACTCAAGTTTCGGATTTAGGTTGAGAGGATAGATTTGGGCATAAAAAAGGCTTTGAGGATTTCCGTATGTCACGGAAATTTAGTAATTTAGAGGTGCCCAAACAACTAATTACAATCACTCAAAGCCATGAGCAAAATTACAAAAATTCCATCGGAGATCCGCAACTTTTTCACGGGAAAACGAATCAATCCCGCATTTTCCAAGTTTATGACCCTCCTTGAGGGGATGAGGATTTCAGACAAAGATCTCGGAGGGAAAAAACGTGAGAACTGTCAGCTTACCAACCTTCAACTTTTCCAGATCATATTGATTCTGCCGTTTATGGCCGTCCCGGGTTTTTCTCATTATGCCGGATCGTCAATCTCGAAACTGTTCGGGGGTAAGAAGGACCTACTCTATTCGTTTATGGCCAAGGACAATATAGACTAGCAACATCATCTGGCACATCGCCTGTCATCTCATCAAGGCCGTGACCATAAGGAAAGACTATCAAAAGAGCCATCTTCCGGCAGTGCTTATTGTGGATGATTCCGACCTGCCGAAGACCGGATTGAGGATGGAGTGTATTGGCAAGATATTCTCGCACGTGTTTCAGCGGTGCATTCTCGGCTACAAGCTGCTGGCCCTGTGCTGGAGCGACGGCCGCTCTCAATTTGTCGTGGACTTCTCGATTCACGGCGAGAGAGGGAAGGTCGATGGCAAGGAACAAGGTCTTACGGCCCGGCAGCGCGAGAGGCGCTACAACCGCAAGCGTGACAGAGACTGCCAGACCGAAAAACGCAAGGAAGAGTATTTCGTATCCAAGCTTGAGCGCCTGAAGAGCATGGTGAAGAGACCATTGGAGGATTGTTCGCCGATATATATGAAGGCGTACACGAGCTCACCGTCGTGGAAAAGATCTGGTCAATCATTATTGATGTAATAGCAATCGTGGCTGAGATTTTTACCATTGACGAGAACGAATTGATGGAGCAAATTATACGGGATAACCGCAGGTTCAAGGCCATGCAACTGATCGCTCAGACTGCATAAAACCTAAATCCGAAACTTGAGTAAAATACATAACTGTAATAATCTACTACTAATCTAAAATAAAGCGATTATAAGCTATCCTTTTTCCTGTGTTTGTTTTAAAGTTTTCACCTATACACTTTTTTTATCTTTTTCCTGTTCTTTTTTCTTTATCCATAACCGTTAAATTTTCAAGCAAATCAGCTTCCCATTGTATTTGAAAATCAAGTCCATCAATTTTAGATGGAGTATGATGGTTGCCTATTATAAAGCATATTCTATCAATATTTTTGTTATAGCCTACCTTTTTTTAATATTTCTTTCGCTACTGCTGGTCCTTCCTTTTCTTGATAGACACCATCAATAGAACCGTATTTTTTTTGTGCTTCAACCGCACCAATATCATGTAGTATAGCAATAATACTGATGAATTCTTTTTCTTCCTCTCCGATATTTTCTCCGTTCATTATATCTTCTGCATTTTTCAAAACTTTAAGAGTATGCTCTATGCCAAAAGGAATTTCTTTGAACACTTCTTTCATCTCTATAATAATTTTTTCTTTAAACATAAATTGCCTCCATTTATACCTTATAGGTGTTTTAGTTCTATCTATCCATTTTTTTGTTGGCCGATACAATCAGCATCATGGGACGGCGCATTTCATCCTGCATCCCCGGAATATCCATCATGTTTTCCGGCGGCTGCGGCTCCACAATCTGATTTATTATAAAACCATTTGAAAGCAGTGTATTTAGATATGTGGTCAGTGTTCTATGATATTTTGTAACCTTTTCTCCCAAAAACACAGCTGTCCGTTTGCCCTCATAATAATAATTATCCACCGGAAAATGCAGTATTTCTCCTTTTTCGTTATAATGCCAGTCTTGTGTTCCATAGGCAGTAAAAACAGGATGTTCAACCGTAAAAACTAGCTTGCCACCAGACTTCAGTATTCTATATATCTTTTTTACTAAAAATCTCATAATCTGCTACATAGTGAAACGCAAGTGAACTTAATATTACATCAAAACTCTCCTCTGGGAATTCCACATCTTCTATAGCACAGCATTTATATTCAACCTGGGGAAAATGTGTTTTTTCTTTGGCTACCTCGAGCATTTTATGAGAAATATCAACACCTACAACAGAAGAAGCACCGTGTTCCATCGCATAAATACAGTGCCATCCATAGCCGCATCCTAAATCAAGCACACGCTTATCTTTAAAATCCGGCAGCAGCTTTCTCAATGTTTCCCATTCTCCTGCACCGGCTAGTCCCTGCTGTGAGCGACTCATTTGACTGTATTTTTGAAAAAATATATTATCATCATATTTGTTTTCTTTCATCTGAATTCCCCTCGTTTAAAAAGTTATTTATCTCCGTTGCAATTTTTTTCACTTCTTTATAAAGCTTCTCGGTCATATCGTAGCATTCAAAAAGTGAAAGACCGAGTACTTCAAAAATATGATTAACCCTTTCGGCATATTTTTCAGGTTTATATTCAAAAGTTTCAAGCAGTTTTTATAGCTTTTCTTTTCGTTAATGCAATAAGCATTATTGCATGCAAATAGTACTTGATTTAAGCATGAAATAATACGAAAAACATGGCCTGCAATATAATATTTATCCTCTGCTCCCGCATTTGCTTTTACAAACATTAAAGAGAACTCTGCTTCAAATATAAAAAAGTTTATCAAGCTCTTCTTTAGAGCACCAGGGTAAATTTCTGCCTGATTTTTTAATTCGCATAAGCTTTCATTCTTAGCATATTGTATCTTGCTGATCGCCAATTCTCCACGATACATAGCACTTATATAACCATGGGGATGCCCAGTCTGATAATTGGCAGTAACAATTCCTTGCTCCGTATCTTTGATTATTTGTTCCACCCGTTTTATATCACGTAAAATCAAGTCAACATGATACCCGTTTATAACTAACCATCCGCCGCCATTAACCCAATCACCCCACGCTCGGGGAGGTACAACAAGGTCGTTTCTATTCTCATCATCCAATTCTGTAGCAATTTGATTAATCGCTGTCAGGTCAAATGATTCTGAATTGTAATAGATTCCGATATCTATATCAGAATCCTCTGTATGGGTGCCTCTTGCACGTGAGCCCCCCTAATACAATGCCTTCTATGCAAGGCAAAGAAGATAATTTCTCTGTTACTATTTGAATTACATTATCTACCATACGAACACACTCCTTTTATCGATTAAAGACAAAATACTTTCTTTCCGTAGTTCTTCGGGAAGTAATCCTTCCCGATCTGCCAAACATACTGGTCGATTTGCTTCAAGCTAAATTTATCCAAGCCATAGAAGGCACGGAAATCAATCAGTATATAAG
>ENA-OQEF01000004-OQEF01000004.1-human-gut-metagenome-genome-assembly--contig:-NODE-4-length-14214-cov-0.403989_pt1 | contig 14214 bp, 11 predicted proteins | sample MGYA00242792_ERZ504629 | MGnify/ENA primary metagenome ERZ504629 (study PRJEB26092, sample SAMD00036301) | human gut metagenome | host: Homo sapiens | study: EMG produced TPA metagenomics assembly of the... | reverse complement strand
ACCGAACAACACCGTGCCACCTTCGCTGTTAAGGAAAGCGCAGAGCGTTTCCATGCCGCGCTCCAACTGCCCGGTGGTTTCCTTGAACTCCACCTGCCGTTTTCCTTTTCGGTCTATCAGTTGTTTTACTATATCGAGGTTGTCTATGTTCATATTCAATTCGTAACAATTGTACAAAGATAGCGTTTTTCGCTGAAATTCGGGGCAATAGCGCGCCGAAAACGCCCTTTTTCGTATAGATTTTACTCAAACGGGAGAACAGCATGATACCATTCTCCCGCTTATACCTGATTTTATCTTCTCATACGTTTCCAGCTCTTCGATCGCGCAGCATTCTCTCGTTCAGTTTCTCCTGCATCTTGTCGAGGAAATAGGTACGGCTTTCGTTTTTCCGACGTTTGATGTCGGTATAGAAGCGGTAGCAATCCTTCGACTCAATACCGAATATCTTGTAGAGAATCGGGGCGAGCTGTTTTAGCGGCATATTGCCGTTGTTGATACAGCCCATCTCGTCTATGCCGTAGATAAGTTCCACGAGGTCGATGGCGTTGCCCGTCCAAAGAAGGCTGGCGGTGGTTTCTGTTGCGTTGTTGGCGGATATTAGTGGTGGCACTTGGGGCGTGGCAAGGAATTTCTGCATCTTTCTTACGAAAGACAGAGCCTTGCTGACGTAGGCGGCAATCTCTCTTCTTTCTTCTGACAGATTACGCACCGGATGGTGCTGCAACTCGATTTCGATGTAGGCAAGCGCGATGACGGTAAGGTTCATGTCCATGCCGCCGTTGCACAGTTCTATTACTTGGGTGGCGAAAGCGTGTATGCTTTTTCCATATTGCAGTCTCCGGCTTCGTTTATCCGGCGGAAGAACTCGGTTTCCGCCAATAAAAAATAATTCATGTCCTGTCAATTTTGAAATTTTACACTCTGTTTTCGGTATGCGCACATGAATATAATTGGCAAAAAACGCGGCAGAAAACAAAAAATCCAACGCTCAATTTTACAAAGTGTTGTATTTCAGTGGTATAAAATTCAATATTTTTTCACAGGGACAAATTATCTCCGACTTAAATTGTTTGTAATCAGAACATTTATTCTATTCTTGAAAATAAAAATGTATGCTTGCCGCACATTTTGGCTATCTTGCTTTTTTATCAAGGATGTAGATAATGCGGCATACACCGTTGGGAAAACTTTTCAAAGAGGAAAGCGTCCAGTGTTGCTCTGGCAGAGCCGACTTAAAAAAAATGTCGTCCGCTTCCGGATATGAAAGGAACGGTGTATAGTATGATTTCATCCACAGCGTGCATACGCAGTAGTCCGTTTATATAGTCTGCCGTGTCCGGTGTGGCTTCCGCGAGGTAACGGATGTTTGTGCCGTCTTTTCTCCATTCGTGCAGCATTGAAATGGAATAGTCTGGTGTCACGCGGTAAAGGGCGTTCTTCCTGATTTCATCAAGACCGCAACGGTCAAGGCACAAATCCTGATGTGCTTTATAATATAACTCTGAAGAAAGACATCCGTCCATCGTCAGTACGGCGAGAATCTGAACTTTACCCATAATCGTTACCTTTCATTAGGCAAGGGCAAAAAAGTAGCGTGCAATTCACACTACCTTCAAGCGATGGCTCTGGTAAAGCCTTTACGGAGAGTACGTGAATGCACGCTATGCGTAAGCATAGCATAAGCATCACGCAATCGTCTCCGTAGTTCCAATTTACCAGATTTTCGCTTGAAACGCCTTGCGGTCTTATCCTATATGTTGGCGGCGAAAAGCTCCTGCCAATCGCCGTTTTTCTCAAATGTTATGCAAAGATAGCCAAATTCAGTGAATTACAGGCTATGATTGCTTGAATTTATATTTAAGTCCATACTCTTCAAGTTTGCTGTATAGTGTTGTCCTGCCTATTCCGAGCAGTTCGGCGGCGACACTCCGGTTGCCGTTTGCCTGTTTCAACGCACGCAATATCCGCTCCTTATCCTCCGCGTCATTGCGCAGGGCGAAGTTGACAGTAGAGGTCGGTTTCGTCACGGCAAGTTCCAGATGCTCTTCATGACAACACCTTCCTGCGCCTGCAATACAGCACCCATAACTTTCTGCCGAAGTTCCCGCACGTTGCCCGGCCATGCGTGTGTCAGCAACGCTTTACGTGCTTCGGAACTGAACCCGCTCACGCTACACTCCAGCTCTCTGTTTGCCATATCACGGAAGAACTCTGCCAGCGGCATGATGTCTTCCTGACAGTCACGCAACGGAGGAACGGTTATCCCGAAGTCGTGCAGGCGGTACAGAAGATCCTGCCGAAAACGCTTTTCACTCACTGCCGCTTCCAGATCCTCGTTGGTGGCGGCGATGATGCGGACATTGAAACTCCTGTCTGCCTTGTCTCCGACCGGGCGATACCGCCTCTCCTGTATGGCGCGGAGCAACATCTGTTGGGTTTCCAACGCGAGGTTTCCTACCTCGTCCAGAAACAGCGTGCCGCCTTCCGCCTCATGGAAATATCCTTTCTTGGCACAATCTGCTCCTGTAAACGCTCCCTTGACGTGTCCGAAGAAGGCCGAGGGCGCAAGCTCTTTGGTGAGTGAACCGCAGTCCACCGCCACGAATGGCTTGACTGCCCGCTTGCTCTTGTCGTGCAGGTGGTGGGCAATATGTTCCTTACCCGTGCCGTTCTCTCCGAGTATCATCACGCTCATATCGGTAGCGGCTACCAGCCTTATACGGTGCATGATTTTCTGAAATGCGGAACCGTCACGGGCGAACACAGGCATACGGCGTTGTCCTGCCTGACGTTCTTTCAGTATGGAACGGATCAGGGGGACAAGTTTATCCTCCACAAGCTGTTTGGGAATATAGTCTATCGAGCCGAGTTTCATGCTTTCCACGGCGGTATTAACTTCGGCGTAGTCGGTCATAATGATGAAGGGCTGCATCTTTCCCTCCTTTCGCATCCAGCGCAAAAGGTCAATGCCGTTACCGTCAGGCAGGCGCAGGTCGGCAACCACGATGTCATTATCTGTCGCCTGTTGTAGATGTTTCTTCGCGGTTGAGAGGTGGTAAGCCTTCACGGTGCGGTAGCCCTCCCGCGCCAGCATGTTGCAGACAAACTCGCAGTACACGATATTGTCTTCTACCACAATTATTGTTGTCTTATCCATCTTCGTATTTTCTCCTTTCCTCTTCTGCCAACCGGATTATTTCCGCTCCCTTATCCAGCACGGCAGTCACGGCATGGCTTAACGCTTCACCATCCGGGAGTACATCGCCATGAAGCAATCTGTAAAGTACATTTAGCGGTTGGTCGGCACGTAGCCACCTCCCACGAGCTGCGCAGGTGGTGTGTCAGGGAATCCAGCTTTTGCAGGTCTTTTTTCTGTTGCCGCTTCCCGTATTGTCTGCATCTCTTTTTCAGTTTCCGTCATCAACTTTTCCAGCATAACGGCTTCATTGCCGTAAGACAGCAAAGCTGAAAAATCCGGTTTCCCGTCCGGTGTTTCTTTTATGGCACACCTGTCGGAAACCTCCATCAGTTCCGATATGGAGAACGGTTTGAACAGGCATCCGGCAAAGCCTTTTGCCAATAGTTCCCCTTTGTTACAACTGCCCGAAGCGGTTGCCACAACCACCGGGATTGTTGGTGAATTGCCCACGTTGGACGAACGCAACAGTTCCAGTAATTCGAAACCGTTTATACCGGGCATATTCAAGTCTGTCAGCAACAGGCTGTATTCTTTCTGGCGTATCATTTCCATCAGTTCCGCAGCATCGGTGCAAGTGTCGCAGTGTATTCCTTCTTGGGAGTACATCTCTTTCAGCATCAGAAGTAATACCTCATCATTGTCAATGGCGACAACATCATGGAATTTATTGTTATGATAAACAGGTGTATTGCTTGTATATCCAAGCTGTTCTTCAGCTTCCTGCATAGAAATTTCAACTGTGAAACGACTGCCTTTCCCTTTCTTGCTGTCCAAACGGATTGTTCCGCCAAGCATCGACACAATATTACGCATTATGGCAAGCCCAAGCCCGAAACCCTCCTTTGCGGCGGCATTTGATAGACGTTCAAACGCACCGAACGCTTGTTTCTGTTCCTCTTCTGTCATGCCTGTACCTGTATCTTCAACGACCAGTGTCAGAACTCCATTATCATATTCAGTAATCAAAGAAACACCGCCTTCTTCTGTGAACTTGACTGCGTTTGACAGCAGGTTATTCCCGATTTGTATTATTCGCTCTTTGTCGGTCAATACAATGGCATCGTGTCCAGTCTTCACGGACAAGGACAACCCTTTGTTCACTGCAACAGGAATGAACTCCGTTTCAAGTGTGTGCGTGATTGCAGAAATCCGGCAGGGTGACAGACGGGGGCTGTTCCTTGCCGTTGTCCAGGCGGAAGAAGTCAAGCAAAGTGTTGAGCATATCCCGCATACGGTCGGAGGATTGCAGTATATTTCGGATATATTGCCCATTATTACCGCTATTGCATTCTTTCCGCAAAAGTTCGGTATAGCCAGTTATTGCCGTCAGTGGTGTACGCAACTCATGGGTAATAGTATGTACCGCTTTCTTTCGGGAGGTTATGAGTACCTCATTTTGTTGCACGGACTGTTCCAATTGCTCGATCAAATCCGTTGTCTTGCGTTTGTATCGTTTAATGTTCTTTGCATCACGGTGTATGATGATATAGGAAATGACCAACAGCAAAAGAACAAATCCCATCAAGCCGCCTATCTGCATAAATGATTTTTTACGCATCGCTGTTATCTCGCTTTCTCTATTTTGTAAATCAGATTGTACCTTCTTTTCGATTTGGCAAATCAATCCTTGCAGTTGTCTGTTAAGTTCTGCATTACGGGCAGCAAGACTATCGGCTTGTTCTGACAATCGACGGCTCTGCGCTTTCTGTTCGTTGACCATGTTTCTATTGGATGAACGGAGCGTAGTCGTTGTTGTCGTTGGCTTCGTTCCCTCTTTTTTGCCAAAGATGCCCAAGAAACCTTTTCGTTTTGGCTTTTTGGACTGTTCCTGCACACTTTTCTGCACAATAACCGGAATTTGATTGGCTATCTTCTTGTTAATAGATTGTTGTTCATCCATTAACCGGACTATCTGGAACATCTGTCGTTCCTTATCCTCTAAAAGACTGCGCACACTATCGATGCGCTCTGCTGGATAGTGGCCTTGAAACGGCAGAGCATACTGTCCATTGCCATACGCCGTGCATGGTAATGCTCGATATCTTTATCGTTCCATTCCAGTATTGTTTCACCCAATAGAGAAAATTTTATCATTTGAATATTGATATTGTTTATTTCTTTTCGGAGCTCGTCTATTTTTTTATTGCCAAGTTCTAATGCTTCTATCTCCTGCCATTCATAGAGCTATTATATGCCATACATCCGATAAGAATGGAGATAAGTATATATCCCAACTGTATTGCCTTATAGAAATTTCCTGACCGCTCCATTATTTTGATGACATTGATTTTTGGAACATGAATAAAAGTTTATCTTTTTCGTTCATGCGGATATTATCAGAATAATCGCCTTTTGTTATTTGATACCCGCATGGCTTGACCATAAAAACGCCTAAGCCCTTAGTGTATGAACTTACTTCTGAGGCGTAGTCTTTACTTGTATTTAATGGAACTTTCCCTTTAATATGACACCACTCATTATTGCAACTGATGTCTTCAATCTCAGACATCATTTTTTGCAAATCTGTAATAGCTTTGGAACTTGCCGCTTGGGGTATCTGCAACTCAAAATAGAGCATCGGTTCGAGAATGTCCACACCTGACTGTTGCAAGGCCAGCCTGAAGACATAAGGGGTCAGCTGTCTGAAATCAGCAGGTGTACTTACCGGGCTATAATACTCGGCTTGAGTAAAAGTTACTTTCAGATCAGTCACTTCCCATCCATGTAAACCAGATTGGCAAGACATACGAATCCCTTCAAAAACGGCATTTTGAAAAGAATGGTTCAGATAACCATAGGAGATGTCACTTTCGATTTGCAACCCTGTCCCTAACGGCAAGGGTTCAAGCGTCAGCCCTATTGTGGCCCCAGTAAGGGTTGGGTGGCACTTCGATCTGAATAATCTTATTGACCTTTTTTTATAGGTCGTTCTTTGTAGATAGTCTTGATCTCATCAAAATGGACCTTTACGGAAAATCGTTCTTCCAGCAATGTCTGTATGATTTCCTTTTGTGTCAAACCATATAACGAGATTTCCAATTCATCACTATATGAGTTTATGGAAAAGGACAAAGACGGGTCTTCAATCCACAATGTATTCAGAGCGGATATCACCTTGCTTCTCTCTTCGGACCTGTCTGGCCGGACGGAGGATTTGAGAGCGGGATGCTGATGAGATAACCCTTGAATCAAACAAGGTTTAGTACCTAAATAATCTCCGATTCGAAAATCTTCCATATCTTCTACAATCGCGATATCATTGGCCCCCCACTTCATCAACATTTATCTCTCTGCCCTGATAAATAGTCTTTAGATTTTTAATCTTGATGAATTTTTCCGAATCGTTGATTCTTACAATGTCTCGAAGTCTCAGACTTCCGTCAATTATTTTTAGAAAACTTCTTTTATGTCCTTTGGGGTCATGCTCTATCTTATAGAGATAAGCTGAAAGTCTGTTTGAGACTGATTCTGGAGGAAGTATAAAAGAAGAGATGGCGTCCCAACAACTCATTGATACCGATATTGAACATTGCTGATCCATGTAGTACCGGATAGACTTTGGCTTTTGCCACAAGATCGATTATCGTATTCCAATAATCAGCCGGTGAAATTTCGCTATCCGCCAAATATCGTTCTAATATATTGTCGTCATGGTTGCATACAAATTCTTTGTATTCTTCCTTTATATATGTTTGGGAGCAAATCGGATAAACCAATCCATCGACAACAGTTTGCATAAACAGGACATCTTGAGACAGATTTGTTTTTTATATCCAGATACAAACGCTCTAAATTCACACCGTCACGGTCAATTTTATTGATAAATATAATTGTCGGGATTTGCAGTTTTTGTAAAGTATTGAACAGCAACTTTGTTTGCGCTTGTATGCCTTCCTTTGCGGATAAGATGAGGACTGCTCCATCAAGCATTTTTGAATGTCCGCTCCACTTCCGCAATAAAATCCATGTGTCCCGGAGTGTCAATGATATTGCATTTCACTCCATTCCAGATAATAGATGTCGTAGAAGCCCGAACAGTAATTCCTCTACGTTTCTCTATATCCATAGAGTCTGTTATGGTGTCACCATTATCCACACGGCCGCACTTTTCCGTTGCTCCACTGGCAAACAGCAGATTCTCGGTTACGGAAGTTTTTCCTGCATCAATGTGAGCAAGAATTCCTAAATTTATAATATTCATTTGGATTAAGCAATAATATACTACAATAGATGCATTGTCGAAACGCACCTTTTAATACCTCCTCGTAGCATGTGAGAACTACAGGATTACTAACTCGTATTAATATGTATATTATTACTGCCGCATAACGATTACAAAATTACACAAAAAAAATATATCTAACAAAAAGTGGGAGGATTTTTTTAACTTTTTTACCATAGACATTTTATTAGGGAAGCGTAGGTTCAACTGGTAAGTACAAATAAGTAGAAATGTTTGAACAACAACGTTTTAGGAAGTTGAAAAAAATCAAGTTTCTCTCTCGGTATAACGTTTATTTTGGCCAATATCTTCTTTAGTTTGGCATTTGAGTATTTCCCATTCGTGTTCTATTTAGCTCCTTATTATGAGTATGTAGCAAGTTGCTTATCAAATTCAGCCTCTTTGAGGGTCAAATATGGTTTTGCAAATGGTGACTGACAAGACATAAACAAGGTCAGCAGGATTTTTTACATAAATGGACATGAATGTATATAACCTAAAATAAGAATAAATTTTAATAAGGGCTGCCCAAAAAGAAAAAAAATGCAGTTGCCATCCTACAGATACTTGCAGAAAGGATAAAATTTACTTTTAGACCTTTTGGGATAGCCCTTATTAATACTTCAGATAAAATTCCTAAGGTTATATTTTCAATCCTTTGGACCGGGTTTCCTCCTTGGCATACAGCCCCGGATGCCCAGTTATGGTGTGATTGGCGATAATACTTTCCGATGGATTGCGTATTTGCGGTGATGTATCTTCGGGATATTGCCTGATACCGTTTCGCACACCTTTCGCTTCCGGTTTGACCTGTTGCCCTTCATGCTCCTTTTCGGTGATTTCGGGTGTAGGCGGCGCAAGTTCCAGCTGTATCTTGCGGTCAAGGGCGGCAAGTTCGGACTTCAACTGTTTCAGTTCTTCCTCCTTCTTCCACACCTTGCCTGCTATCTCCTGCAACTGCGGTATCTCACGTTCCAAGACCTCATTCTTCGCTTTATACTGGTCGATGATGGAGGGGATTCTCTCAATCGCGTTGAGGAAGTTGCGGGCGGCGGCCAACGGGTCAGCCAGCGCCAGATGCCCGTTGTTGTAGGTGTACTTGTAGTTCCCCTCGACCACGAAGCGGTTGTCGGTAAACTCCAATCCCTCTTTGAGTATCCTTTCGCTGACCACCTTTATCGGGAAACCGTAAAACTCTCCAACCTGCGTGTACAACCCTCCGGTCGTGGCATTCTTGGCTATCTCCTGCAAACGCTTTCCGATGACTTTCTCATCGGCGGAATCCACTCCGTCCACCTTTATTATATTAAGGTGATTGCCCTCCTTGTCGGTCTGCACCACAGAGAGGAAGCGGTTCCAGTCCTCCGTCATGGCATCTATGAAAGCTGTGTTGTTGCCCAGCTCGCGGGTCTTCGATTCCAGCTTGAACTCCGAATCACGCTTGCCCTTGTTGAACGACTTGCGTTCCCCTTCGAGCGAGGCGATACGTTTTTCCAGTTTCGCCTTGTCCAGCAGGTCGGTGTTGCCGGATAGCAACGCCATATATTCCGAGAAGTTCATGCCCGATTTCTCGTCCATTGCCCCCTCGTCGATGGTACGCGCTTCCATAGCACCGCTTTTAAGCTGGCTGATGAAAGTCTGCTTGCAGTGCAGGAGGTTGAACTTGTAACTGTCCAGTGATTTTTCCACCGCGTAGATTATTACGTCCACGTTGTTCCCGGCGAAATGCTTGGCTATCTCGTTGCCTGCTCTAACTCCCCGTCCGTCACGCTGTTGCAGGTCGGACGGTCGCCACGGCGTATCAAGATGATGAATTGCCACACACCGTTTCTGTGCGTTCACACCCGTTCCGAGCATGGAGGTGGAGCCGAACAGCACACGCACCGTCCCGGCGTTCATGGCATCTATCACCGCCTTCCGAGCCTTGTCGGTCTTGCACTCCTGAATGAAGCGCACCTCGCTTGGCGGTATACCGTAGTCCTCCGTCAGTTTGCGCTTGATTTCCGAATAGACGTTCCACCCATCGCCCGGCTGGTAAGTCCCCAAGTCAGAGAAAACGAACTGCGTGCCTTTCTGCGCGTCGTATTTTTGATAATACTCCGCGATTATTTTGGCACAGTGGCTCGCCTTGTTGTCGGGGTGGTCTTCGTAATGCGGGTCTATCATGCGCATGTCGAGTGCCATCTTCCGGGCATAGTCCGTGGCGATAAGCATCTTCGCCTTTTCCTCCGTTTCCGAAAGCGGCAGTCTGCCCAACAGGGTGGCGTCGCCCGTCTTGGCGAATTGCATCAGCTTCTGTATGAAGTCCTCCTGCTCCGGCGTGGGCGGTATGTGGTGCAGTATCTCGTTTTTTGTTGGGACGGTCCACGCCCACATCCTCCGCCGTGCGGTAGTCCGTGATTTCATTATAGAAGGCGGCAAGCTCCGGCACTTTGATGAAGTAGCGGAAACGCTCCTTCTGCACCACGTTGTTCGTCACGTTGAACTCAAAATCCGTTGTCTTCTTGGCAAATATCGCCGACCACGCATCAAAACATCGAATGTCCTGCCGTTCCAGCTCCTTCGGGCGCAGGTACTTGAACAGCAGGTACAGCTCAGTCAGCGAGTTGCTGATAGTCGTGCCGGAGAGGAAGGTCGCCCCCAAGTCCTTGCCCGTGCGCTCCTGTATGGTGCGGATAGCAAAGAGCATGTTCAGTGCCTTCTGGCTTCCCTCGCTGTTCCCCAATCCCGCCACACGGTCGTGGCGCGTGTTGAAAGTCAGATTCTTGAACTGGTGCGATTCATCAATGAAAATGTGGTCGATGCCCATCTGCTTGAAGTCCACCACGTCGTCCGTGCGTGACTTTATGGCGTGTTCCACCTTCTCCAATTTCGCTTCAAGGTTATGCTTGCGCTTCTCCAGACCTTTCAGCATCGCCCGCGATACGTTCTTTCCCTGCTGGCGCAGCACTTCGAGGTTTTCCTCCACCGTGTCAAGCTCCGCTTGCAGGATGCGCTGCTGCAACTCCGGCGACTGCGGTATCTTGCCGAACTGGTCGTGCGACATAATGACACAATCGTAGTCGTTGTTCTTGATGTTGTTGAAGAAACGCACGCGGTTGGCGGTCGAAAAGTCTTTCTCCGAAGCGTACAGAATCCTCGCGTTGGGATATGCCGCTTGATAGGTGGCGGCAATCTCCGCAACATTGGCTTTCAGCCCGATAATCATCGGCTTGTGCGCCAAGTTCAGACGCTTCATTTCATGCGCGGCGATGCACATTATCAGCGTCTTGCCGGTTCCAACCTCGTGGTCACAAATTCCGCCGCCGTTCTGTTTCAGCATCCAGACGCAATCCATCTGCGAGGGATAGACGCTCCTGATGCCCCGGCTTGCCAGCCTTTCAGATTGAGGTCGGGAAAAGTCTGATGCGAGCCGTCATACTTCGGGCGCACGAAACAGTTGAACTTGCGGTTATACATCGTCGTCAGCCGCTCCTTGAACTGTGGCGACTGCTCTTCGAGCCATTCGGAGAAGCCGTTTCGTATCTCGTCAATCTTGGCGTTGGCGAGCTGTATTCCCTCGCTGTCGCGCACCTTGATGTCGTTGCCATGCTCGTCCCTGCCGATGGACTTCATCATGTCGGGACAGGTGTTGTGCAGGGCGTGTTTCAGAAGGTGCATGCCGTCATAGTTACGGTAATACCCCTTCACCAGAAACTCGTCCGTGATTTTCATGGTGCGGTAGCCGCACGCCACCGAAAACTCGTCCATGCTTGCAGAGTAGGCGATTTTCACCTCCGTGTCGAACAGCCGGCTCATGTAGGCGGCATAGACACCCGTCGGAATCCAGCGTTCCCCGAAATTGAAATCAAGGTCTTCAAAAGCGATGCGCGGCGGTTCGGCATCTTTCAGAGCCTCCAACGCCTGCTTCACCTCCGGCATACGTTCACTTTCGGGGTTTTCGCCCATCCAAGCCTCTATGCGTTCCGCTTTCTCTATCACGTTTCCGGCAATAAAGCGGTCCTTAATCTCGTAACCGGTTACGAGCGGATTGTAATAGATGCGCCCTTGCAGGGCTGTGAGCAAATCCTCCGCCGTACTGTCGGTTATCTCCCGCATATAGTCGAGATCGACAGTGCCGAACTTGTTGAGCGACGCGGACAGTGCTTCTTCGGGTGAGCCGACGTTGGCATGGCTCTCCACGGAGAAGGAAACGGGACGCTCGAAGATGTCCGCCTTGACAAACTTCCCGTTCTCCGCCCGTTCCAGCGAAAGGATGTCACGCCCGCCCGCGTCCATCATCACTAACTTCACGTTCTGCTTGGCGTTGAGGTTGCCGTAGCGCATGACAAACTCATCGTAACAGGTGTTTAGATGCTCTCGCCACGGGACATTTGCTTCATGCAGGTTCGATTCATAGCGGTACAGCCGCTCGTAGGCGTCACGGAGTAAAACATACTGTAACGCCTTCTCCTTCTGGTAGCCTTTCAGGTCGAGCGGCTGGAATGTCGCCCCGTATGGCGTGATGTCTTTCAGGTAGCCGATGTTATGACGCCCCCTGTCAGCCACCAGCGACCCTTCGCGCAGGTGCATCTCCGGCGTGCGGTGGTAGGCACGCGGCGAAAGGTCCACGACTTCTTCCTTCGGCTTCTCCGCTTCGATGTCGGGGAAAAGGGAGGTCGCCACCGCTTCCGGTGGGGTATCTGTAACGGCAGGTGCGGTGACTGCTTCCGGCTGTGTTTCCTCCTGCCGTGGTTGCTCACGGGGAGTGTCCGGCACGGCTTTCACTTCCATCTTTTCCGCCGCCGCTTGTTTCTCGTTATGCTGCCTTGCCAGTTCCCGAAGTTCCTTCCTGCGTTCCGGCGTCAAATCCATCATCATCTCGTAGAAGCCGTTGATGGGAGGATTGGTATCCCAGTCCAACGTGGCATAGATGTCGTCCGGGTCGGCAGGCTTGGCGGTGTTCTCCGTTTTAGCCTCCTTGTTCTCTGTTACAGTCTTAGGGGTGGTAGCCGTCGGCACAGCCGTAACATTTTGTGTGACATGCACCTGTGGCTTGGGTAGAACGCGCCTTGCCGAGCTTTCCTTTTTTCGCCTCCTTTTTCTTTTTGGCGGTTTTCGGTTGTTGGCTGACTTCTTCCGTCATCCCCCAGAGATCGAGCAAGGATAGCTGCACACCGTCAGAATATTTCGGACGTGGCTCTATCTCCGGCTTTTCCTCTGTGGGTTGCGGTTTCTCCGTCGGAGTTTCCACCGCCTGCATCGAAGATGTTGTTTCCATCTTTATGGCAGTACGCTCCACCTCCTTTTGAACGGTAACTTTTTTCTTCCGTTCCCGACTGCCGGATTGAACCCGAATACAGACGCATGGCGAGCCTGTAATGGAAATCCTCGTCGAGCATACGGTGCAAATCCCCGGCGATGCCTGCTGCCTTGCCCTCGTGCAGATAGACCATAGCGGGCTTCCCGTATGGGTCGGTGTCAAGTTTCGCCGTCGTATGCACGATGCGTTCCGGGTGGTGGATGAAATAGGCGTTGTCGGTCAGGTCGGTTTTCGTGTCCGTCTGTATTACGGTCATCAGCCGCTCGTCCTGCGACATTTCCTTCTTGCTGAGGTTCTTTTGCAGGACAATCAGGTCACTGCCCACTTCTGTCCCCGCGTTGTCCGTGAACAGGTTGTTGGGCAGGCGTATCGCGGATACCAGATCAGCCTTACTGAACAGCTCGTTACGCACGGAGGTCTTGGTGCTGTTCAATACCCCTTGCGAGGTGATGAACGCCACGATACCGCCGTCACGCACGGCATCCAGTCCTTTGAGAAAGAAATAGTTGTGGATGGCTTTCTGGGCGGAGCGTCTGCCGAATGAGTCGCTCCGCTGAAACTCAGGGTCGAACACGGCTATGTCTCCGAACGGAATGTTGGACACCGCCAAGTCGAAATAATTGTTGAACGGTCTTTCGATTTTCTCAAAACCGCAGGTGCGCGTTTTCTTGCCGGGATAGAGATGCCTCAGGATTGTACCCGTGAGCAGATCCTTCTCGAAAGCCATCACATCCGCATTGGGGTTGTGCCGCAGCATGGAATCCACGAACACGCCAACCCCCGCCGACGGTTCGAGCATACGGGCGGGGCGGACGCTGTAATCTGCCAGCACGTCCGCGATGGTGTCGGTTATCTCTTTGGGGGTGTAGAAAGCGGTCAGCACGGACGCTTTCAGCGAATCCACAAACCGCTTGTACTCTGTTTCGTCCTTGCTGTTCTCACGGATAAGCCTGTGCAACTCCACTGTCGGGGCGAACAGTTCGAGGTCGGATTTCGCCCACCGGACGGCATCCGTCAGTTCCTTTGCAGGGTTGAGGATACATTTCAGACCGCCGAAACCGCAGTACCTTTGAAGTATGGCACGCTCTTCGGTTGTCGCTGTCCTGTTTTCCCTGTCAAGGATGAATGCCGTCCGTATCGCCTCGATGTTGTCCCGCAGTTTCTGTTTGCGGTTAAACGCCATATTCCCCGATGTAAAGGACGGTTGCCCCCGTCAGCTCCGTGTAGAGCAGGTCGTAATCGGAAGACAGGGCGAAGTTGTCGTCCGAAAGGTCATAGACGGAGAACACGTTGCCGACAAGCGGCATGAGTTTCAGAATAAAGGCTTCTTGTTTCTCTTCCGGCACTTCGTCGAAAAACTCGCTCTCCACGACTTCACGGAGAATGGCGTACCGGGAATAGCGCAGCCCGCGCAGCAGCGTGTCCATCGCCTGCTCTTGCGCGCCATCGGCGGGATAGCCTTCGAGCCGCTGCCTTTCATACGTTCGG
>ENA-OQEF01000003-OQEF01000003.1-human-gut-metagenome-genome-assembly--contig:-NODE-3-length-14422-cov-0.481987_pt1 | contig 14422 bp, 16 predicted proteins | sample MGYA00242792_ERZ504629 | MGnify/ENA primary metagenome ERZ504629 (study PRJEB26092, sample SAMD00036301) | human gut metagenome | host: Homo sapiens | study: EMG produced TPA metagenomics assembly of the... | reverse complement strand
GTCAGACATTCAAAATGGCCCGGCTGAGAGTAGGGCAAGTTCTCGAGCAAATTGAATCGCAAACAGAATACTTATTTGTATATAACAAACAGAACGTCGATGTACGCCGTACCGTCGACATCAATGCAAGCAACCAAACTGTTTCCGAAGTACTTGACCAAATGTTCAAAGGGACAGACATCAAGTATGTGATGGAAGGCAAAAACATCGTTTTAACCAAAAACAGCAGGAGTGCTGAGGATAAGACAGACACTCTGCAGGAAATGGCTACTGTAAGAGGAAAGGTGACGGACTCCAAAGGCGAACCGATTATCGGTGCCAACATTCTTGAAAAAGGGACCGCCAATGGTGTTATCACCAATACCGAAGGAGAATTTAGTATGAATATCCCTCCTTATGCCACTATTGTCGTATCCTACATCAGTTATGAACCGCAAACCATTGCCCTGAACGGTAGAAATAATCTCCACATCCGGATGGAAGAAAAGAGCCTCGCCCTGGAGCAAGTAGTGGTAACCGCCATGGGTATCCAGAAGAAAATGTCCTCATTGACCTATTCTACCCAACAAATAAGCAGCAGTGAGCTGACCCGTGCCAAAGAGCCGAACATGATTAATACACTGGCAGGAAAGACGGCCGGAGTACAAATCAATAAAACCGCCAATTTAGGAGGTTCTGCCAAAGTCGTCATTCGCGGTGCACGCTCTGCATTTGCCAGCGGCAACAACCAGCCCTTGTACGTAATTGACGGTGTTCCTATGCTGAACAGCTCAACAGAATCCACCTCCACCGTAATCGGCGGTAACTACGATGGATTGAACCGTGATGCCGGTGACGGGATTTCCAACCTGAATCCGGACGACATAGAAAGCATCAACATCCTGAAAGGTTCTTCTGCCGCCGCGCTTTATGGTTCGCAGGCAGCTAATGGCGTCATTCTGATCACCACTAAAAAAGGGAAAGGCCGGACTGCAGCGCGTTACATTCTCCTCCAACCTGACCGTAAGTCACGCCATCAGTACCCCCGAATTCCAAAATACATACGGCCGGAACGAAGATGGCGGTACGGCAAGCTGGGGTACAAAAGGCAATGTAACGGACTATGACAACATAGGCGAATTCTTCAGCAATGGCATCACCACTTTCAATTCGCTGGCCATCACTACCGGAAATGAAAAGGTACAAACTTATTTCTCATACGCCAACACCACGGCTAAAGGAATTGTGGACAATAACAAACTACAGAAGAATAACCTGAACCTACACGAAACGGCCAGCCTCTTCAACAACAAGCTGAAACTGGACGGCATTGCAACACTAATGACCCAAACCGTCAAGAACTCCCCTGCTACCGGCGGCTATTATCTGAATCCGCTGGTCAGCTTGTACAGTTTCCCACGTGGCGTAGACATGAGCACTTACAGAGAAAACTTTGAAACGTGGAATGCCGACCGCAATATGATGACACAAAACTGGATTGAAAAGAATGGAGATGGTACCGTCAGTGAATGGGGACAGAATCCCTACTGGCTGAAAAACCGCGTGCTCAGTGGCTACAAGCGTTATCGCGCTGTGGCATCGGCCAGAGCCAATCTGCACATTACGGACTACTTCAACCTGCAGGTACGGGGTAATGTGGATTATATCAGTGATAAATTCGACAATAAGATGTATGCCACTACAGCTCCCAACATCGCCGGCAAATACGAGGACAAGGAAAACGGACGTTACATCTGGTCGGACAGCCAGGAAATCCAAGTCTACGGTGACGCAATGGTCTTGTTCAACAAGGAATTTGATGACTTTTCCCTCAATACGGCACTGGGAGCCAGCATCAACATGAGTAAAGTCAATTCACTGACAATAGACTCAAGGCTTGCTTCCCTCTACAAACCGAATGTATTTACCGTCCCCAATGTAGTGATGGACTCCAAAGCAGCCGTAAATCAGAGCATCGACAGCAAACGCACGCTCCAATCAGTATTTGCCACCATGCAGTGGGGCTGGAAAGGACTACTATACTTGGACATTACCGCACGTAACGACTGGTCATCCACATTAGCCCACACAGACAGCAAGAATACCGGATTCTTCTATCCCTCCATAGGAGCTACCTGGATTCTTAACAAAACCTGCTCCCTGCCCAAATGGATAAGTTTTGCAAAAGTGCGCGCTTCATGGGCGGAAGTCGGTAATGACCTCCCGATAGGAATCACCAATCCGGTAGACATCATATGGTAGGCGGCAGTATCAATGTAAATACCGTAGAACAGCGCGGTGACCTAAAACCGGAAATCAGCAGCTCCATCGAATTCGGTACAGAATGGCGCTTCTTCCATCACCGCTTCGGGATAGACTTCACTTGGTATCAGACCAATACCAAGAACCAGTTGTTGAGAATGGACAATCCTACGGGCTCCACCTATAAATACCGGTATGTCAATGCCGGAAAAATACGTAACCAGGGTTTTGAGCTGACGGTAGACGCCACTCCGCTACTATACAGAAACTTTTCGTGGAAGAGTCTCATCAACATGTCCGCCAACAAGAACAAAGTAGTGACCCTGCATCCTGACTATCCGGAATTTTCCTACTACGAAGAAGGTTTCAACGCAGGCTATCAGATGCGTGTCAAAGAAGGAGGCAGCCTGGGGGATATTTATGGAAATGCTTTCCGCCGTAACGAGGATGGCAGCATCATGGTTGATGAAACCAGCAAAAGGCCTTTGGGAAATACCGGAAACAAGGATTTGCTTGGGAATGCCAATCCTGACTTCACGATGGGATGGAGCAACACACTTACCTACAAGGACCTGGAGCTCTATTTCCTGATAGATTTCCGCTTTGGCGGCGAAGTCATGTCACTGACACAGTCTGAGTTGGATGCCAACGGCGTGACCAAAGTCACCGAAGATGCCCGCGCCCGAGGATATGTAGAATACCAGGGACAGAAGTTCAACGACCCGAGAGCATTCTACAGCGCAGTAGGCGGCAGAAATGCCATCTCCGAATATTATATGTACGACGCAACCTGCATCAGACTCCGTGAAGTATCACTGAGCTATTCTTTCCCGAAAACGATACTGGAAAACAGTAGATTCATAAAGGGAATCGACGTATCATTGGCAGCGCGCAACTTGTGTTTCTTAAAGAAGGAAGCACCGTTCGACCCCGATGCAGTAATGTCCGTAGGCAACAACAATCAAGGAGTAGACGTGTTTGGCATGCCTACTACCCGGAATATCGGCTTTAACCTAAGATTAACCTTTTAAAATGAATACCTTATGAAAAACAAGTGCATCATATTCCTTTTCTGCCATAGCATATTGCTGCTTGCAGCTTGCACCGGCGGTTTTGAGAACGACAACGAAATCAAGGGAGGTTTCTCGGACGACAAAAAAGGAAATAGATTTCCAGAACCTGACTGCTCCATTCGAACCCATACAGTCGGGTATCTACTTCAATATAGGTTCTGTTGGCTTAAATTGGGTATGGCAGATGACACAATCCCTGAACCATGACATGTTCTCCGGCTACTTCATGGACCCTATTCCTAAATTCATGAAATCCAACGCCTGCTACAACCTGAACTCAGGCTGGACCAATGCCGCATGGCAATGTACTTACGGATATGTCTACACGGAGGTGCAGAAGGCAGAAAAGAACTTTTATGGCAATGACAACTTGAAAGGCTACCTCGGCATTACCGAAATTTTGAAAGTGGAACTGATGCACCGCATTGCCGATACATACGGTCCGCTGGTCTACCATCAACTGGGTGAGACACCCCGGGTTTACGGACTGCAAGAAGCCTATACACGCTTCTTTGCAGACCTGGACGAAGGGCAGCAATTGATAAGGGAATACCTGGACGAGGGCGGTGACAACAACAAATTCAAAGAGTATGATATGCTGACCAACGGCAAGACCTTGAAGGAGTGGTTAAAGTTTGCCAACTCACTACGTTTGCGCCTTGCCATGCGCATCTCCAATGTGGATGCAACACTTGCCAAAGACCAAGCAACCAAAGCACTGAATGACAATCAAGGTGTACTGGAAGGTGCAAGGGAAACCATCGCTGTAATGGGCAAGAACTATATCAATCCTTTGTGTGCCGTTGCCGGTTGGGGTGAAGTCTACATGAATGCCTCGATGGAATCCATTATCAACGGTTATGAGGACCCGCGTGGCAAGAAATGGTATAACACCGCCCTTCTCGAAGGTTATCAAAAACAGTTGTTAGGCATTCCCATCGGGTTACCCATGAAAGACGGTGACGCCAACATTTACAGTTTTTGCTCTTCCCTCAACACAAGTACCATCGGCGAAAAGACCGGAGCCGTATTGATGAGTGCGGCAGAAGTCTGGCTGCTCAGGGCCGAAGCAGCCCTCCGTGGCTATACCAAAGAGAATCCCCGCACATGCTATGAATACGGGGTAAGTACTTCATTTACACAGTGGGACTGTGCCGGTGCCTCCGAATATCTGGAAAGCGACAAAACCCCTGCCGATTATAAAGATGTAGTCTCAGGCGGCAAGGTAGGCAAGGACATGAAAGCCTTGATTACCATATCCCCCCAAATGGGAAGAAGATGCAGACATAGAGACGAAACTCGAAAAGATTATTACCCAGAAGTGGCTGGCATGCTGGCCCGAAAGTTATGAGGCATGGGCTGAGCAACGCCGTACCGGATACCCCAAACTTTTCAAGGTCCAAAACAACACCGGAAAAGTGATTGATACGGATATCATGATCCGCCGCCTTCCGTTCTCAACGGACGCCGCCACTGCCGACCCGGCACAATACGCCACCCTCACGGAAAACTGGGTGGCGCAGATAACGGCGCCACCCGCCTTTGGTGGGATACGGGGAAAAACTCTTTCTAGAACAGACTCCACGCAACCGTAAGCCCTGCCATCACAATGGCTACCATGCTCATCAGCTTGATTAGGATATTCAAGCTCGGACCGGATGTGTCCTTGAACGGGTCTCCTACGGTGTCACCCACGACTGTACGCCTTGTGGACTTCACTGCCTTTGCCGCCAAAGTTGCCTTCTTCCACATACTTTTTGGCATTATCCCATGCACCACCGGCATTTGCCATGAAGATGGCAAGCACGAAACCACTGCTCAATCCGCCAATCAGCAGGCCGAGCACACCGGGAACACCGAAAATAAGTCCCGTCGCAATCGGAGCAATGATAGCTATCAGTGACGGAATCACCATCTCGCGTTGCGCCCCTTTCGTCGAGATTGCCACACAACGCTCATAATCAGGCTCCGTTTCTCCCGTAAGGATTCCCTTGATTTCGCGGAACTGGCGGCGCACTTCGTCTACCATATGGGCCGCTGCACGCCCTACCGCATTCATCGTCAATCCACAGAAAAGAAATGCCATCATCGAGCCCAGAAACATACCGGAAAGAACTTTCGGATTCATCAGCGTCACATCGTAGTGATGCATAAAGTCGAAGAAAGTGGCATCTTGAAGAGCCACGGCATCGCCATGAGGAAGCGACAGTTCGGTAGTCCCGAGGCGGGTCAGCCCGATACGGATTTCCTCGACATAAGAGGCCAGCAAAGCCAATCCCGTCAAAGCGGCGGAACCGATGGCAAAGCCCTTTGCCCGTAGCGGCTGTAGTATTGCCCAAGGAGTCAAGCGCATCGGTACGCTTACGCACCTCTTCACCCAGACCGGACATTTCCGCATTGCCACCCGCGTTGTCAGCTATCGGTCCGTAAGCATCTGTAGCAAGCGTGATGCCCAATGTAGAAAGCATACCTACTGCGGCAATGCCAATACCATAGAGCCCCAGACCCACATTAGAGAAGTCGAAGCCCGAAGCAAAGAGATAAGAAGCAATGATACCTATCACCACGGCAATCACCGGAATAGCCGTAGAAAGCATTCCCAAGCCTATACCGGAAATTATGACTGTCGCCGGACCGGTCTTTCCGCTTTCACTCAGCTTTTGGGTAGGACGGTAGGATTGGGAAGTATAGTACTCCGTAGACCGCCCGATGATGATACCTACTATCAAACCCACTATCACGGAGCAGGAAATCCACAGCCAGTTGTCCAACTTCAGCAACCACAGGATAAAGAAAGTGGCGACAACTATCAAAATAGAGCTGAGATTAGTACCGAAAGCCAGTGAGTTCAGCAAGTCCTTCATCTTCGCATTCTCTTTGGTACGCACGGAGAAGATACCGATAATGGAAAGCAATATTCCGACGGCTGCAATCAGCATCGGAGCGATTACGGCCTTGAACTGCATCAGCGTATCACCCGAGTGGATAAAAGCCGCAGCACCGAGGGCAGCCGTAGCAAGGATAGAACCGCAATAACTTTCGTACAAATCAGCCCCCATACCTGCCACGTCGCCTACATTGTCGCCTACATTATCCGCAATCGTGGCAGGATTACGCGGGTCGTCTTCGGGAATACCGGCTTCCACCTTTCCCACAAGGTCGGCACCTACATCGGCAGCTTTTGTATAGATACCGCCACCTACGCGTGCAAACAATGCCTGCGTGGAAGCGCCCATACCGAAAGTCAGCATGGTAGTGGTAATGATGCAGAGTTTATGGGTGGGAGTCATTACATCTTCCGGAATTACAGCATTCAGCAACAGATACCAGAAAGATATATCAAGCAAGCCAAGGCCAACCACTACCAGTCCCATCACCGCACCGCTACGGAAAGCCACGCGTAGTCCGGCATTCAGCGATGTGCGTGCCGCATTGGCAGTGCGAGCCGATGCGTAGGTGGCCGTCTTCATACCCAAAAAGCCGGAAAGTCCGGAAAAGAATCCTCCGGTAAGGAAAGCAATCGGCACCCAGGAGTTCTGCACTCCGAAACCGTATGCCATAATGGAGAAAAGGATAACCAGCCCCAGAAATACCCAGCCCACAATCTTGTATTGTTGGCGAAGGTAAGACATAGCACCTTTGCGCACAGCAGCGGCAATCTTAATCATCTGAGGCGTACCCTCACTCTCTTTCATCATCTGACGATGGAAATACCAGGCAAAACAAAGTGCCATAATAGAAGCGGCTGGAACCAGCCAGAATAGGATTTGGTCCATAGCATTTATCGTATTAAAAAGGTTGAACGAAAGCCTAAAAATATTGATTTGAAACGAAATAAGCAAATGAAAAAGAAAAGAAATCCAAGCAAGCATGTATTTTATACTGGCGAATAAAACAACAAGCAGTACCCTTTTTTACCTATTTTTTGTATTTAATGAGAAGAACAGAGCACATATAGATATATATTACAACTTTTATAGTACCTTTGCAACAAGTAAACAAGCTAAAAACAAAGGCATTATGAAACCAATCTATTCTAACCTGACATGCAAGATGCTGGCTTTGACATTATGCAGCATTATGCTGGCATTCCTATCCATAGGATGCGAACATGACGTCTACAATCCCGATAATGGAAAAGACGATGAGAAGACTCCCAACTCTTTTGATTTTTCTACGACATCTTCCATCCAAGTAAACGTAAAGTATGATGTCCCCGAAGGCTATAAAGTACTTTTTGAAATCTATCTTGAAGACCCGTTCACGATTGACAAAGATGGCCAGATTATAAAACGCACAGACCTGGAACCGGTCATCAGACGCATGACAGACGGTAACGGTGCATATAGCGGCAAGGAAATCATCAATTCGGACCATGGGGACGAAGCATATATCTATACTTCTTATATAGGGTCCCCACCCTCTTCAAAACAGTTATTGCAGGAGATGCCATTACTGCCGACATCAAATGGGATTCCACCGATGATAATCCGCAAACACGGGCGGAGGGATGGCAGGCACCCAAAGGATACCATGTATTAGGAACATGGAGCTCCAAAGGATATCCTCATTATTTAGACACAGACAACAAAATCACAATTCCCGGTGATGTATTGACAATCATCAATACGACCTTGAAGGAAGGAGGCACATGCCCTAAGCAATACCGACAAGCCATAGATTTTGAAATCAATGATCCGGAAGGGCGCAATGCGGAAGTATCCATCCGGATAATTGGAGGAACCAGCGGTGCAGCGAGCGCCTTTGGCTATTATTGCTATAGGGCAGACGCATCTTTAAGTGAAATTAAAAAAGCCCCCAAATGCATTGTTTTTCCAAACACTCTGATGGATAATTATTATAATAAAAAGGCTTCCGGACTACAAGGCGGTGAAAGTGTAAAGCTTCATTACATAGACCCCGACGGAGTGGACCAAGGCACCGTATTCCCAATGGAGTAAAAATCGGATGGTTCCTATTGAATGACAGCTTCTATGGCGGAAACAATAAGCCTTTCTACTCTACTACAAAGCTGAATGGGGACGGCCGTACACATACAGCCGCATTCCGCATCGATGATTTTTGTCGTATTGTCCTTTGAAGATTGGACAGACCAAGACTATAATGATATACAATTCAACGTATGGTCCAACCCCATCGAAGCCATCATCAATCCGGATATTCCTGATATCAAACCTGACGGTGGCAACGAGGATAAGAAATACAGTCTGGAATACAAAGGAATCATCGCTTTCGAAGATAATTGGCCCAGAAAGGGTGACTATGACTTGAATGATGTTATTGTAAAATACCAGTCCGTATTGAACTTCAATGATGCCAATCAGGCCCTTTCTACAGAAGACACCTATGAGTTGCTTTGGTCCGGTGCCACTTTCAAAAATGGTTTCGCTTACCAACTGAATACAGAACGCAGCAATATGTCAACTGAAATATTGGAAGCTCCCACAAGTTTCAACGGACAAGGACTGGATACAGACCTTTCCAAAGCTACCGTCAATGTATTTCTAAGTGCGCTCGATGTAACAGAGAGAAATACAAAAACCGCTACATATAAGATAAAGAACACCTTCAAGACTCCACTATCACACGAAACGCTTGGAATTCCCCCTTATAATCCATTCATCATGGTACATGACGAATTGAAAGAATCACGCATCGAAGTGCATTTGGTCAACTATCCTCCTACTGAAAAGGCAGACATGGCTCTATTCCATACCGAAGAGGATTTGTCCTCTGTACCGACAAGCTATTATGTAGCCAATGGCAACTATCCTTTTGCCATTCATCTAAGTGGAGCCACAAACTTCAATACTCCTGAAACCCAGCCGATAGACAAGAGCTTTGAACATTTTATGGATTGGGTCAATTCCAATGGAACAGATTATAAGGATTGGTACAAATAACCGATAAAAGATACTCCTTATAAAGAAAATGGCAACCATTCACAGGGTTGCCATTTCTTATATCTTCCTATGTTGTAATATAGTAGAGCGAACTTATTCCACCGTTACAGCCGTACCGCATGCCGTAACCATCAACATGCTGCCACTGCCTCCTACCGTTTCATAGTCCAAGTCTACACCAATCACGGCATTGGCACCCATAGCACGGGCATGTTCTTGCATCTCGCGCAAGGCTATATCTTTAGCTTCGCGCAGCACTTCTTCATAAGAGCCACTTCGCCCACCCACCACGTCGCGGATGCTGGCAAAGAAATCGCGGAATACATTGGCACCGATAATCGTTTCACCGGAAACGATGCCATAATAGCGGGTGATACGTCCACCCTCAATAGTCGGGGTTGTTGTTACTAACATAATTCATTTTTTTTAGTTGTTGACATATTAGACGCAAGGAATGAAAGAAAGGTTGCAAAGCTTTGCTTTGGTCAGAACATCCGGCTGACACGAACTATACCTGCCACCAGCACATCTATCTCCTCCCGGGTATTGTAAAGCCCGAAAGATGCACGCACTGTTCCTTCGATGCCAAGACGCTGCATCAATGGTTGGGCACAGTGATGTCCCGTGCGTACGGCAATGCCAAGACGGTCGAGCAATGTACCCATATCAAAATGATGGATATCACCTACCAGAAACGATATGACACTACCCTTGTCTTCTGCCTCGCCGAAGATACGCATACCGGGAATCTCTTTCAGCCGTTGCATGGCATACTGGGTCAATTCGTGTTCATAGGCGGCAATCTTGTCCATCCCAACCAGCGAAACGTAGTCCAAAGCTTTGGCAAGTCCGGTAGTACCGATATAATCCGGCGTACCGGCTTCAAACTTGAAGGGCAATTCATTGAAGGTAGTCTTTTCAAAAGATACATGCTGAATCATCTCTCCACCGCCCTGATAGGGAGGTATCCTATCCAGCCACCCCTCTTTACCATAAAGCACCCCTACCCCCGTAGGACCATACACCTTGTGCGCGGAGAAAACGAAGAAATCGGCATCCAGATCCTGCACATCTACCGGCATGTGGGGAATGGACTGGGCACCGTCCACAAGCACCGGAACACCCTGCTCATGGGGCAAAAGCAATCATCTCCTTGACGGGATTGACCGTACCCAGCACATTGGAAACATGCGCCACACTGACAATCCTGGTACGTTCGGAGAACAACTGCCTATATTCGTCCAATAAGAGTTCGCCCTTGTCATTCATCGGAATCACCTTGATGGTAATTCCACGCTTGGCGGCAAGCAGCTGCCAGGGAACAATGTTGCTATGGTGTTCCATCACAGAAAGAATCACCTCATCCCCCTCCTGCATAAATTCCTCACCAAAGCTGGAGACAAGCAGGTTGATACTCTCCGTCGTACCACGGGTGAAGACAATCTCATTCGTGCCTGCGAGCATTGATGAAACGTCTCACCGTCTCACGCGAGGCCTCGTGCAGCTCTGTAGCCTGCTGCGACAGGAAGTGCACTCCGCGATGCACATTGGCATTCACCGAATAATATTCGTCCGTAATGGCATTTACTACCTGGCGAGGTTTCTGCGTAGTCGCGCCGTTGTCCAGATAGACCAACGGCTTGCCATATACCTCACGGGAAAGGATAGGGAAATCAGCTCGAAGCCTCTCCCCCAGCCCCTCTCCCATAGGGAGGGGAGCCAAGATACTACTCTTATTTATATCGTTGTTCATAATGAATCGAAATTATAAGCTATCACTTGCAGATGGCGCACCCCTGGCATTTGTTCAGTTCCCCCCCGGAAACGCTTCTCTACCAGCAGATGCAGACGGTCTTTCAAAGCATCCAAACGGATGGTGTCGATAACTTCGTTGACAAAAGCGAACATCAGCAGCAGGCGCGCCTCGCGCACCGGGATACCACGCTGCCGCATATAGAAGAGAGCGCTTTCATCGAGCTGCCCCACCGTAGCGCCGTGACTGCACTTCACGTCATCTGCATAAATCTCCAGCTGAGGCTGGGTGTACATATGTGCATCTCGGGTGGCACAAAGATTGCGGTTGGTCTGTTGCGAACTGGTGTGCTGTGCGTCAGGGCGCACTAAAACCAGACCGGCAAAGGCACCTACAGCCTGCTCGTCAAGGACATACTTATAAAGCTCATTGCTGGTACAGTTGGGCACGGCATGGTCGATTGTCGTATGATTGTCCACATGCTGATTCTTGTCTGCAATGGCCATACCGCACAGATTCAGCTCCGCATGTTCACCGGCAAGCGTCACACAGGTTGTATTCCGTGTAGTTCCGTTGTGCAAGGTCATACCATTCAGCAATACATTACTATTGGCTTCCTGCCTTACATACATATTGCTGATACGTACCGTACTGGTGTGTGTCTCTTCGAGTTCATAAAAAATCGAAAATGGCATTCTCACCGGCAAAGATTTCTATCACCTGCGTTGCCAGGAAGTTCACGCCGTCCATCGCATGGTCACACACCAACAAGCGGGCTTGTGCACCCTCCTCCAGAATAATCAGCACACGGCGGTTCACCATAAAATTGACGTCACCACGCAGGATATTCACCAGCTGAATAGGTTTCTCTACCACCACGTTCTTAGGAACATAAAACAGAACGCCGTCTTGTGCAAAAGCGGTGTTGAACGCCGTCACCCCCATCCTCTGCCGTATCAGCCAACTTGCCATAATATTTCTTCACCAAATCGGGATGTTTCTCGGCCACCTCCTTCAGGCTGCCGAAGATAACCCCTTCAGGCAGATGGGACTTAGGCAAAGCCCTGCCATAAAAAGCATCGTTCACCACAAAATAAAGAGCAGTGCTCATATTGGGAACATCGCACTTGAACACTTCATAAGGATTCACCGGAATTTCCAACCGGTTCAAGTTCAAGCCATAATCCGGCTCAAAGAACTTGCTGATATCCGTATATTTGTATTTCTCCTCCTTACGGGTGGGAAAGCCCAAGCGCTCAAAGTCAGCAAAAGCAGCGGCACGCGGCGCATTCAGCACCTCGGCACTATGCCGGCATATCATCGCCTCCGTTTGGGAGAAAAGGTCTATGTATTGTTGCTCTACACTCATGTTTTCAGATTATGAGTTTATAATTCACCTGCTTCTTTCCTTATCCAATCGAAGCCACGTGTTTCAATCTCCTTCGCCAATTCCGGTCCACCGGTCTTTACGATACGTCCACCCAGCAGTACATGTACCGTATCGGGTTTGATATAGTCCAACAACCGCTGGTAGTGGGTAATGACCATAGCACTGGTTTCCGCAGTCTTGAGTTTGTTGAAACCGTCGGCCACAATACGCAAAGCATCCACATCCAATCCGGAATCCGTCTCGTCCAAAATAGCAAAAGTCGGTTCCAACATCGCCATCTGGAATATCTCGTTACGCTTCTTTTCACCGCCGCTGAAACCTTCGTTCACGCTACGGTTGGCCAGCTTGTTGTCCAACTCCACAATGGCACGCTTCTCGCGCATCAGCTTCAGGAACTCACTGGCCGACAAAGCAGGCAGATGGCGGTACTTGCGTTGCTCATTCACAGCCGCACGCATGAAGTTCACCATCGACACGCCCGGAATCTCTACCGGAGCCTGGAAAGAAAGAAAGATTCCTTCATGTGCACGGTCCTCAGGACTCATGGCAAGCAAGTCCTTGCCATTAAAGGTAATTGAGCCGCGCGTCACTTCGTAAGCAGGATGGCCAACCAACACATTACTCAACGTACTTTTACCAGCACCGTTCTGTCCCATCAGTGCATGTACTTCTCCATCACGTATGGTCAAGTTGATGCCTTTCAATATTTCTTTGCCATTGATGCTGGCATGCAGGTCTTTTATCTCTAACATCTTTATATTTACTATTTGACTATTTACAATTTACTATTTATAAATCACCCCACGCTTCCTTCCAGCGAAATGGCAAGCAATTTCTGCGCTTCTACGGCAAACTCCATCGGAAGTTTATTCAAAACCTCTTTGGCATAACCGTTCACAATCAGCCCCACGGCATCTTCCGTAGAAATACCGCGCTGATTGCAGTAGAATATCTGGTCCTCACTGATTTTGCTGGTAGTGGCCTCATGCTCCACGATGGCCGTTTCATTGTGAATATCCATGTAGGGGAAAGTATGCGCGCCGCATTTGTCACCAAGTAGCAAGGAGTCGCACTGGCTGTAATTACGAGCATTGTCCGCTTTCTGTGCCACGCGCACCAAGCCGCGGTAAGAGTTTTCGCTCTTTCCGGCAGAAATGCCTTTGCTCACAATGGTGCTCCGGGTATTCTTGCCAGATGATCATCTTTGTTCCCGTGTCTGCCTGCTGATGGTTATTGGTTACTGCCACACTATAGAACTCCGCTGTCGAATTGTCGCCGGAAAGGATGCAAGACGGATACTTCCAGGTAATGGCCGAACCTGTTTCCACTTGTGTCCAAGACAGTTTACTGTCCACCCCTTTACAATGGCCACGCTTCGTCACAAAGTTATAGACACCACCCCGGCCCTCGGCATCACCGGGATACCAGTTCTGCACGGTGCTGTATTTCACTTCTGCACGGTCGTGCACTACAATTTCCACAATGGCCGCGTGCAACTGGTTCTCGTCACGCATCGGAGCCGTACACCCTTCCAGATAAGAAACGTACGAATCATCATCCGCCACAATCAAGGTTCTTTCGAACTGCCCCGTATTGCGGGCATTGATGCGGAAATAGGTGGACAACTCCATCGGACAGCGTACCCCCTTCGGGATATAGACAAAAGAACCGTCGGAGAACACCGCCGAGTTCAGTGCCGCAAAGAAGTTGTCACGATAAGGCACCACCGAACCGAGATATTTCTGTACCAAGTCGGGATGCTCGTGTACAGCCTCGCTGAACGAGCAGAAGATGATTCCTTTCTCCATCAGTGTCTCCTTGAAGGTAGTCTTTACAGACACCGAGTCCATAACGGCATCCACAGCCATACCGCTTAACGCCATCTGTTCTTCCAGCGGAATGCCCAGCTTATTGAAAGTCTTTATCAACTCAGGGTCTACCTCATCCATGCTTTTCGGTCCTTCCTTCTTCTTCGTAGGGTCGGCATAGTAGGATATGGCCTGATAATCTATTTCGGGAATGCGGAGATGTGCCCATGTAG
>ENA-OQEF01000001-OQEF01000001.1-human-gut-metagenome-genome-assembly--contig:-NODE-1-length-77403-cov-1.214944_pt1 | contig 77403 bp, 74 predicted proteins | sample MGYA00242792_ERZ504629 | MGnify/ENA primary metagenome ERZ504629 (study PRJEB26092, sample SAMD00036301) | human gut metagenome | host: Homo sapiens | study: EMG produced TPA metagenomics assembly of the... | reverse complement strand
ATTAATCATTCCATCCTCTCGGGGGGTCTACCCTTGAATCTAAGACTATTGGTGTTGTTAATATTCCACATGAAACTTATAAACTTCGTCAAATTGAATATGATTGGCTTCGTAGTAAACTTAATCGAAATGGTTTTCTTATTAGTCTTATGGATAATGATAGAACTGGTCTTATGGAAGCTGTGATTCTTAAGAATGATTATGATATTATACCTATTATTATTCCTAAAGAACTTGGCGTTAAAGATTTTGCAGAATTGAGAAGTAGTTATTCTACAAATGTTATTAATGAACTAACTCAACAAGTTATTAAATATATAGAAGAGAATTATGGAGAAGAAACTGAATTTACTTGGGATACGGAAGAAAGTAATACTTTGCCATACTAAAAGTTTAGCTGGTGTTACATATACGGTTATGCGTCCAATTACTGAAGAGGATGAACAAAATCTTGATAAATTTGAATATCTTGATATAGATAATAAACGTATTGATAAAAAAGATATTTATTGTTATGGAGAAATTAATCTATCTTCTAATGATGACGTTGAATATATCAAAAAGTTTAGCTTACTTGATACTGATAACGGTGGAACTGTTCATAGTAATTTTAATTATCAAGAAGGTTATGCTCTTATTGAAGGAATAGCTAAAACTTATCCTACATTTGATATTGTTGAATGGTTTAAATATAATCATTGTCTTATAGGTAAACCAACTCGTATTATTATTTATAAATGTAAGAAAGAAAATCTATGATAATAAAAGGATATGAAGAAAAGCTAGATGATAGAGATATTAGATATATTAATTATGTTATTGATAAATCTACAATGGCTGATGCAATTGAATCTTATATTAAAGATTTAGATTGTACTATTATTTATCCTGATGGTTCTCGTCCTAGACAAACTATTAATTATGGTTATCGTATTACTCTTTCTAGTATTGAATATATTCTTGATAAACTTTATCTTGTTCTAGAACATCATCCAGAAAAAGCTCAAAGTTATATTGATTATCGTAATAGTATTATTAAAAGAATTATTGATATACATGAAAAAAAATCTTGATTTCGAGAGAAGAAACCCAGTACGATATTATAGTAAAGAACCAAGGAAACGCACTAGAAGTGCTAGCAGAGTTAATCAATCAAAAGATGTCTTTACAGGTAAACCCATTGATGTTAGCACCGGTATTGCAAAGGCTATTAAGCCTAAAAAAGGAAACGATTGCTCAGCGTAAAGCTAAACTTCTAGGTGGTAAAGCTGTTAGTTTTGTATTTAATGGTTTAAAAATAAGTGAACATAATGAATAAACTTTATCGTAGAAATAATAATGGTGCGCCTACTGTTTGGTGGGCTGAACTTGACAGTGGTACTAATAGTATCACTGTTTTTTATGGTCTTGTTCGAGGTAATATTCGTAAAGAAGTTTATGCTGTTACTCAAAAAGATGGTAAAAAAGAACTTGAAAGTAGATATAATGATAAAATTAAACAAGGATATACTTATCTTAATGAACTTTGCGATATGCAGGGTTTACCCCCCGTGGAGGATGGAGATGATGATACTCTATTTAATTTTCTAAATACTTATCTACCTAAAGACCTTAGTAATGGAAACAGTAATCTTTTACTTCCAATGCTTGCTAAAACGTATAGTGGTAATGTTTGGAAAAAAGTCAGTTGTATGTATGGTCAGTATAAGATTAATGGTCTTCGTTGTATTGTTACTGCTTATACTCAAAATGATATGTTTAAACCTGTTAGGCTTCGTTTCCAAAGTCGTGAAGGTCTTATTTGGCATACTCTTGGCTATCTTGAAGATTATCTGCTTGCTACTATTAATACAAATATTATCGACGATATGATTAATGGATTTGCAGCACTTGATGGTGAAGTTTATCTTCCAGGTTATACTGTTAATCAAATTAATCATTTTGTTAAAGATGCTAATTGTGTTGAAAATAAACTTCTTCAGTTTTGGTGTTATGATATTATGATGGAAGGTAATCAAACTCATAGAAATACATATCGTTATCATATTAAAAAGCCTATTTCTTTTAATAATATTAAAGAACATTATAATAATAAAGAACGATTGATTATTCTTCCTAGCGGATATATTACTAATGATAATGAGCTATTGACGCTAGAAATCATTTTATTAATCTAGGATTTGAAGGTCTTATACTTCGTAATGCTGAAACTGATTATCAATATGGTAGACGTAGAGCTAATTATATGGAGAAGTTTAAAGATGCTGCTGAGGGAGATTTTATAATTCTTGATATTTATAAAAGAAAAGAAACGTGATTTACCTATTCTTCTTTGTAAAAATGATATTAATAATGAAAAGTTTGAAACTCGTTTAAGCACTAGTCATATAGTTCAGCAAGAAGTTTTATTTGATTCTAAATCTTATATTGGCAAAACTGTTCATATAGAATATGGTGAACGAAGTGGTGTTAGTAGAGTTCCATTTCATATTAAAACTGTTGTTATAAATGGAGATACTAGATTATAATGTAATTAAGAATAATAATTTTGATAGAACTAAATCTTATTTTAGTTGTTATTATAAATCTATTATTATATTTACTGATTATGATGCTAAAAGTTATAATTTTGCTGTTAGATATAATGATATAACTAAAAGTAATGAACTTTATGTGATTTTGTATAATGATAATAGAATTAATAATAGTGTTCCTATTATTCGAGATGCTAATACTGGATTTAAGTTATATATTCCTAATATAGTTATTAGACTTCTCGATACAAGATTGCGTAATGCTTTTGTTGTGTCTAAAGATGATTTTAATATTAATGTTAAGTTTGTAGAAAAACGTAATGATTTTTGTATTATTTATCATATAGATATTGAATAAGGTGAAGCCTAGTGCATAACGTGATGTGCTAGGTTTTTCTGTTTGTCAGAGGTCTAAAACTATACAGAACACGCTCGTAGACATGATTCTTTTTACCTGTATTCAATTTTATATATCTAAATGATTAATCTATCACGATAAGATTTGCGTGTCATAATGAGCCTTAAAATGCGTCATTCTCACTATGATATTTAACATTAAATTCAGTATCATTATTACTAGTAAATTCCTATTATATTTTTTATATTTGTCTTGATAAACAAAAAACAAATTATTATGAGTATTAATAAAGTTACTATTGTTGGTATTAAAGGATTTAAAGGAAGTGGTAAAGATACAGTTGCTTCTATGATTAGTTATATCCTTCATGATGGTATTATGAAAGCTAATTATGATACTTGGCTTCTTTATCATAAAAATGGGTTTGTTGAAAATGATGAAATAATTATTCATTTTGCTGATAAACTTAAAGATGATATTGCTGCATTTTGTAATATTGACCGTAAACTTCTTGATAGACAAGATATTAAAGAAGAAAATTATTATAATTTTAAAACTGGTATTGTTTCTACTAATATTAAAGAAGCTACTTATGTTGTAGATAAATGGAATGATGCTATATTAAAATATAATGGCTTATCTTCATATCTTATTTTATATAATAATAATATTAGTATTAAAATTAGAGTTCTTCTTCAATATTATGGTACTAACATTATTAGAAATCATTTTTGGAGAGAAGCTTTTATTCGTTATACTATTAATAAAGCATTTGATATAAGAAATAGTAAAGGACAATGTATCATAGCTGATGCTAGATTGATAATGATGAATGTAAAGCTATTAAAGATTGTGGAGGAATGATAATTAGAGTAGATAGAAAATCTAGTAATGATAATCATGAAAGTCATGAAAGTGAACAAATAACAATTAATAAAGATGATTATGTTATTGATAATACTGGTACTCTTGTTGGTCTTTTTTTATAAAGTTCTTAAATTTGTAACTGATTATATGGTATGAAATTACATCCTATTTTTGGTATAAATGCTCTTGCTAGAGTTTGTATATGTTGTGGTAAAGTTATTGGTTATACTCCACTTGGAAATTCTGTTGAAGAAGATGCTAGTAAGAGTAAACAAATAGCTGAAGCTATTGTATGTAAAGAATGTATAGATAAGCTTGATAGTGAAACTTGCTTTATAGCTTGTGACATGGATAAAGATAATTATATAACTGCTACTTATGATACTTTATGGATTAGAAATAAAGGTCTTAAAGAGTTTTTTAAAGAGCTTGATTCTATACAGCCTATTAATATTATACCTAAAGAACATTTTTATAGTATATTTGGAAATGTAGTTAAAGATTTTTATAATAATCAAGAAGATGAAAATAATTGAACCTAAAGTTGAACTTTGGCAACAAGGAGATGATTCTAAAGCTCATGTTGCTAGATGCGCAAGAGTTTGTTATGGTAGAGCAACAGGTAATGATGAAGCTACTATTAAACGACTTATTAATGATGAACATTGGAGTATGTTTCGTCATGGAACTTATTATATAATAGCTAATGATAGTGATAAAACTTTAGAAACTATTATTATTAATTATGCTAATACTATTGGTTTTAGTTATCATTATGAAAAACATGTTTATTATATAACTGTCAATGGTAATTGGGTTTTAGACCATAAAACACAATTTGGTTATCTATCTAAATATATTGTTACTATTGAAGATTTTTGTAATACTGAAATAGGATTTCATATGATGAGATATACTTTTTGTGTTGATACACAAATTAGTACTTCTCGTGAATTAAACCGCGTTAGTCCTAATAGTATTGCTGAAAAATCAACTAGATATGTTTATGAAGATGGAAGTATTTGTAGACCTCATTGGATAAGCAAAAAAGAAGCTGAATTATTTAATAATGATAATAATATTACTTTAAATGAAGCTATAAATGTTTATCTTAATGGATGTAAAAGAGATTTTGAAGAATATAAAATTCTTGTAGATAAATATAAAATCCATCGTCAAGATGCTCGTGGTAAACTTCCTTTTGATACTGCTACTAGATGTATTTATACATATTCCGTAAGAGAATGGCGTCATATTATTGATTTACGTTATTATGGTACTACAGGTACTCCTCATCCTAATGCTAAAATTATTGCTGGTATGATTAGAAATAATTTAATGGAACTTGGATATGACTTCAAAGATTGATAAACTTAAACATTTTCATGTTGAAGATTATAGTGGTATTTATTTTACTGATGAGTTAAATGCCGGTGAAGAATTTCTTTATACTACAATTGGAATTAAAGATGATAAAGAAGTAACATTTCTATGTAAATATATTAAAAATAAACATATTGAGGCTTGTCCTAATTGTGTATTTAATAACTATTTTTGTCATGGTCTTTTATGTAATATTGTTGTTCTTAAAGTAATTAAAGATGAAGAAATGAGAAATAATAAATAAATTATTAACTATTTAAATATTAAAGTTATGGGAAGAAGATTTTATGGTTTTAATAACCGTTTTAGAACTACTAAAAAATACAGAAGCCTTTTGTATTTGAAAATGGTGGATTTGTTGGTAATCTTGGTTTAAGTAAAAAACTATGGAAGAAATATACTGAAGCTATTTATAAATATAGAACTAGTACAGGTAAAATGACTGCTAGTGATTATACTCATTTATTTGGTTATTTAAATCCTTATTATCGTTCTGCTTATAATATACCTAAACGTAGAAAATAATGGCAAATATTTATAATATTACTGCTGAACTTGAGGATATATTTCTTGAGTTAGAAGAAAATGGGGGTGAATTAACTCCTGAACTTGAAGAACGTCTTGCTATTACACAAGATAATCTTAAATCTAAACTTGATAGTTACCGTAAAGCATATACTGTACTTAATCTTGAAGCTGAATCTTGTAAAAAGGAAGAGCAACGATTAGCTGTTCTTCGTAAAACTAAAGAAAACAATGCTGAAAGACTTAAAGGAGTTATGCTTGATGCTGTTATTGCTTATGGAGATTTAGGTAAGTCTGGTAATAAAGTTATTAATCTAGTTGATAGTAAACTTTATACGAAGAACAGTAAATGTGTTGAAATTGATGAAAATCTTAATCAAATATTTATTGATTTAGTTCTTGAACATTTACAATCTCTTTGGGATAATGATATGATTGATAGTAATTTCTCATTTAGTAGAGATGTTCTTCTTGAACAAATTAATGATAAATTTACTGAAAGATATCCTGAACAATCTGCTAGACTTAGAGAAGAAACTGGAGGTTATTTTACGCCTGATGATTTAGATTGTATTAAAGTTAAATTTGAGATTGAAAAACCTGTTGGTGATTTAGCTAATAAAATTAATTTTGATTTACTTAATACTTTCTTTAATCATCAACATGAAATGACTAGAAGTAGTAGTATTAATAAAACTACTATGAAAAATATTCTTAATGATGGTAGAGATATTAGTATAGCTAAACTTGTTGAAAATACTAGTCTTATTATTAAATAATTTGGTTATACTCCCCGTAGAGGACAGAATTAAGTTCATCCTCCACGGGGAGTCAACACTACTAATCTTGCTAATTATGGAACTAGAAGAAAAAAGTAAAAGAATTAATAAAATGGTATATGGATACTTATGGTGTTAATAAAGACCGGGCTGTTAGAGATATTGAAAGTGTTATGTTACGTATAAGTCATAAATAATATGTATAAAGTAAAAGGTAAACCTTGGGCTTATTCTGGTGCTATTGATGTATCAGATTGTGCTACTGCTAAAGAAGTTATGCTTAAAGCTGGACTTAATTTTAATGTAGCTAAATGTGAACTAGTTGGTAAAATGCCTATTAAACTTACTGGAACTGATGAAGAACTTGACCGAATTATTAAAGAACAAAAAGAAGGCGCTCATGTTTTTGGTACTGACATTTATCGTAAGTGTGATAACGCCTTTGCTACCTATCGTACTGATTACAATATTCCTTTAGGTGTTGTTAAAAGTAAATATACTATTGTACAAAACAATGATGCTTTTAATTTCTTTGATGACGCTATTGGTAAAAATTCTGCTATTTGGCAAACTGCTGGATTTTGGGGAAATGGTGAGAGAATATTTGTAAGTGCTAAACTTCCTAATAATATTCTTGTTAAAGGTGACCCTGTTGAAAATTATCTAGTATTTACTAATACTCATGATGGTAGTGGCGGAGTTAAGATTTTATTTACTCCTATTAGAGTTATTTGTCAAAATACTCTTAATGCTGCTATTCGTACTAGTAGTAATTATGTTAGTTTTCGACATACAACTAGTGTTCATAATAAGATTTCTGTTGCGCAAGAAATACTTGGAATTAGTAAAATTAAATCTGAAGAATTTGGTCAATATTGTAATTTACTTGCTAATATTAAAGTTACTGATGAAGATGTAATTCAATTTATTGGAGAAAATCTTCTTACTAGTGATGAAATTCAACGTCTAAAAGATACAGGACATACTATTAAAGATATTGCTTATCGTAGTGGTTTAGCTTTAACTGATAGTAAAATAAGTAGTAGAAAAATGAATGTTATTTCTGATACTTATAGTTATTATTTTGATGGTCCAGGTCAAAGAGATATTCTTGGTACAGCTTGGGGTGCAGTTAATGCTATTAGTGGATATTATTCTAATATAGATAATATTGAAGGTACTAAGCGATTTGATAGTATTTGTTATGGTGATAAATCAAGAAAAATAGAAAATGCTTTTGCGCTTGCAGAAGCTCTTTAATTTAATAATTTAATTATATATGGAAGTAAAAGTATTTAAACTGAAAGAGATTAAACTTCTTAGTGGAGATGTTGTAGATGTAAAGAAAAGTTGTATGGTTCAACCCATTCTACCTACTTATGGTAAAGAAGGTGATGCTTGTATGGATATTTATCCTATTTGCTATGAATATGATGTAGATAAAGATAGATTTATTTATCATACAGGTTTAGCATTTAATATTGGAAATGATGCTAATGGTGAACCTAATGAAATGTCTTTACGTCCTAGAAGTAATCTTACTAAATCTGACTTTTATATGCCTAATGCTCCTGGTACTCTTGATTGGGGTTATCGTGGAGAACTTCTTATTATTTTTAAGAATCGTACTTCTAGAGATTTAGTTCATGCTGTATCTACTCTTGCTGAAATAGTTGATAAGTTGAGAGAACATATGCATTTACCTGATAGTATGATTGGTAATGCTAGACTTAAACTTAATAATGTTAGAGCTACAACTACTAATATTCTTGATAAACTTTATACTCCGCCATATAATTGTGATGGTGAAGATAGATGTTGTCAACTTATTATTAATAGTGCTGAACGTATTAGTTGGAAAGAAGTTAAATCTATTGAAGAATTAGGAGAAAGTGAACGTGGAAACAAAGGATTTGGAGAAGGAACCGGTGGAGGAGCTAAAGCTTAAAGTTGGTGCTCGTTATATTCATAATAAAACGTCTAATGAATATATAATTATTAGTATTACTAAAATGAAACATCCAGATACAGGTGAATGGATTCCTGCTGTTATATATCATAAAACTAGCGAATCTGATATTTTATGGTGTAGAAGTGTTGAAAGTTTTAAAAGTCATTTTAGTGATGCTAAAGTTGAAGGAGATGAAGTTTATCTATGAAAAAGTTAATACTATTTTATTTACCTGATTGTAATGTTAGTAAACTTTTTGAAGAAAGGCTTCATAAAGCTCTTGCTCTTCCTGAGTTTGCCGGTAGGTTTAATCTTATTAGGTATAATCTATATACTGATACTGGTAGACAAGAAGCGCGTAGTGCTGGTATTAGTGATGCTCCTACTGCTTATTGTAATGGTGATATTTTACGTGGTGTGCAAAGCGATTACACTATTAGAAAATATCTTCGCAAGCTGCTAGGAAAGTCATAGATATGATTCTTTTGCCCTACATTGAATTTTAATTGTTATTGTGATTAATCTATCACGATATGATTATCATTCAATGTGGGGCTTTAAAATAGCTAATTTTATAAATTCTCATTATATTATACGAATACTATGGTTAAAATTGAATTTTATTATAAAAGTGCTGATAAAGATAAAACAGAAGCTATGCGAGAAGCTATTGATATAGCTTTATTTGGTACTAATGTTCAATGTAATTTTAAAAATCTTCCTGACCATCTTATTCTTGAAGATATGATACTTGAAAAGGCTGTTGCTGGCAAAAATATTACTGAATATCCTACTTGTATTATATATCGAGATGATACAGAATATAAACGATATAGTAATTCTGTTACTTGGGAAGAACTTCGTAATGATATTAATTATCTTACTGGAGATGAACCTACAAGACAAACAAATAATATATTTGTTGAAGCGTTTATTGATGAACATGATTGTATAACTCGTGCTAAATGTGCCGATGCTATTGCTTGGATGTGGAAATATCAAAATACTAAAGTAGAATATATTCAAACTAATGTTGATAATCCGAATAAATTTGCTGTTGTAATTAAAGATAGTTGGAGAACTTATGCTACTTATGTATATTCTGATAGTCTTACTACTGAAATGATTAAGAATACTCTTCTTAGAGTTCCTAATACTATTAAAGAAGCTGTTAAAAATAATGCTATTGTATTATGATACGTATTGATTGTTTTACTAGAGATGGTTGTGACGCTTGTAAAATAGCAATTAAAAATATAACTGATGCTATTAATGAAGCTAATTGTGATATTACTCTTAATATTCGTAATACAAATCTAGATGATATTCTAAGAAAAGAAATTACTAAATTTCCTACTACTGTTATTACTAAAGTCGATAATGATTATAAAAGAAAAGAATTAGCTCGACTTGAAGGAAGTTTTCCTAGTGATTATATTAAAGATATTATTAATAAACTTGAAAAAGAATAAGCTATGACAGTTAAAAAAGAAGTAAATAGTATTAATGCTAATGGTTTATATGTTATACGTAAAGCTGGCTCTAATAGAGCTGGCTTTATTTAATTTAATGATTAGCTTGGAACCGCTACGAGTGCTACGCACTCTTCGCTATACTCCCCGTAGAGGATGGAATGGTAGTTATGCTAGTAATATTAGTATAGTTGTTAATGATAATGATTATATTGATTGAATGAATACTAGTCTATTCCATCCTCCACGGGGAGTTGAGCGTAGCGAAGCGGAGCGTTCTACTAATCCTTAAACTTATAGTCGTTGGCATGACTGAAACCTCGGTAGATAAGCTAGTCTTACTACTGAGGTTTATTTTTATCTTATTATTAAACTTAAATATATTATAATTATGGTTGCATTTATTGTTCTTCTTGGAATTATATTTGGTGGTGTTAAACTATTAGCTGTTGCTAATAATATTAGTGATAATGAAGCTATGGATAAGTATAGTGGAAAACTATTTGTTGTTGGTATTATAGTTTTTATTATTCTTATGTGTGTTATTGGTAATAATGATGATGGTTTTAATTAAGATATTACTAATAATAAATATTGATTCTATCTGTTCTTCTATCTATATAGATAGAAGAACGCTTGTAATATCTTGATTATCAATTAATTACAAAAATATTTACTTCCGAAAATTGGAAGATAGTTACACTTTTTTAACATTAATCATTCCGTTTTTTCCTACATAATATTTATATTTGTCATACTGATAATCTAAATAATATTGTTTTTATGACTAGAGTTACATTTGATAGTAAAGCTCTTAAAAAAGGTTAGAGATATATATTCTAAAAGAGCTAATGAAGTTGCTAAAAATATTGCTCCTACTGTGTATAATATTGAAGTTACAACAGAGGATAGAGAAATTACTGATAGTCTAGCAACACTTAATACTGTTTTTAAACTTACAAAGAAAACTATTACTAATCGTGAATATGTTACATTTGGTAATGAATTAAGTTCTAAACTTATTAAACTTAATAAAGGTAGTATTGCTATTATTAGTTATATTTGTAATAATATTAAATGGTGTAGTAATAAAATTACTTTTACTGAAAGTGATATAACGAATTATGCTCATATTGATTCAAAAACTTTTTATATTGCTTTAAATGAACTTTATAACGAACAAGTAATTATTAATACTACTAAAAAATCTACTTATGTTGTTAATCATAATTATATATTTAGAGGTAGTATGACTGATTTTATTAAAATTTATCACGATAAATATGATGGTTTGGTTGGATTTCTTGATGATAAAAAACGTATTATTCTTGATGATTGAGATATTAATATTAAAAGTAAAAGGGCTTGTCTAGGTAGTAATACCATAGGCAAGCCCTTATTTTTTACTAGATTCAAGTCCAGCTTATTCAAATATATCTTTACCTATATCTTTATAAGGTATAATACTAAGTATATTTTCATCAACTTTATAATAACTATTATTATTAGGTAAATCAAGAACTCGATTAATACTACGAACAACAGGTATATTACGAATAGCCATAACTTCAAACTTATTCATACCTTTATATCTACCAGTAGTATATTCCTCAGTAAAATCTTCTTCGATAAGGAATCTAGCAGCCATAGCAGTAGTACCAAGTAAGTCATTAATAGTTTGTCCAATAGCAACAGGACTAGACCATAACTTTTTACCTTCAGCATAAGCACCAAATGGAGTAAATGAAGCAGCTTCAGAAGCAAGACGGTCAGCGTGATAAAGCATAAGATTATACATAATACTTTCATCATCATCTCCTCCCATACCAGTTATAGCAATTGCTCCAATAACAGCAGCACCTACATAAAGTAAATCACCTAAATTACGTCTAATATTTGCTTTTTCATGTTCAGGAAGAAGTTCATAATTAAGTTTGAAATTAACAGCAAATGAAAGTAAATTCTTACCATAAGTTTGGAATGCTTTAAGAACATCACTTACATTATTAATTTCTCCTATGTTAGTTTCTTTAAATGGAATAGTCAAATAATCATAAAGACTAGTATAACTACCTTTTTCAACAGTACCTAAAGTTTCATTATAATAACCATTCCAACGATAACGTTTCTTAAAACCGGGATAAAGATGTTTATGATATTGCATAACCATACCACCCCACCAATGTTGTTCAATATTAGCAGAACCAAGTTTATCATAAACACCATGAACTTTCTTATTTACTTCACGAACTTTATCAATAAATTTAGCATATTCTTTAAGAGTAAGTTTACTATCAGATTTTATTTGAGCAATTCCATCTTTAAGTTCAAATTGATTATAAATATCTGGAAATTTAGCAAACTTTTTATCAATATTTTTTAATAAGTTCTTTACGTTTAGCTATATATTCTCTTTGTTGTTCTTCATTAAGATAAGTCTTGACAAAATCGAATATAGGATTAGCTTTAAATAAATTATATTTAGCTCGTTTTTTTATTATCAGCTTTAGCTTCATCTATGAACTTATTGAATTGTTCAAGTAGAGCTTGGTTCTCCCCTCCACGGGGAGTATTTATTACAGACATAAGAGCATCTTGTTCAGCTTTACGATGATACATTTCTTTACTCATTATATCATAACCACCTCTATCATTATTAACAAGTCTATGAGATTTAAGCATAGCAAATAACATAGTATTTTGCATATAATGTTCACCAACAGATTGAGGACTAAATAATAATCCACGAACTCTACGAATATTTTCTTTAAGACCTTCAGCAGTACTAACCTCAGTTACTCTATCAAAATCAACTACATGACTAAGTTTAATAATAGCATCTTGGAGTGTACTACTATTTTCACTATACATATTAGCCATATAACTAACAGTTCCTTTAACCCATTCAGATTTACCAGCTTCCCAATCCTTAAGATTAATATATTCACCAGCAGCTCGTTCCATAAATATATTACTAGAACCAGTAAGAACGTTAGCAATACCACCAGTAATATTCATCATCATATATTTACTACCAGCAATATTTTGAGCAAGAGAACCAAGTTTAACTAGATTAGGAGTTTTATTATCTTTATATTGTTCAAATACAAGACGACGTATAAAACTTCTAAGATGTTGACTAGTTCTAGTTTGTTGTTCTTGTTTATATTCAATTTCTCCACCAGCACTAGCTTCTCTATTTTCAGTTATACTACCTTTATAATTTATATCATAAGCAGTATTACTAGTAATAATTTGATCGGCAGTATAAAGAAGATTTTTAACTGTTTTAATAGCATTATATCTATTACTTTCAATTAAGAAACTATTAAATACTTCTTCCAAATTACGATTAAGAATATCATTATGAATCTTATTATTCTTTTCAATAATCTCATCTCTAGCTTTAATAGCAGCAGCTTTACGTTTACTAAATTCTTCATCACTTTCATTAGGCTCTTTAAATTTAGGTATAGTAGGAAGTTGTTGTGTATCTTTATTAGCTAATTGAGATAATCTAGGATTAGGAATATCATAATCTTTATCAAAAGTTAAATCTTCATTGTTTCTCCAACTAATATTATTAGGAACATTAGCTGTCCAACCAAGAAAACTAAGAGCTTGTTCAAAGTAATCTTTAACAGTCATATCTTTAGATTTAGGCAAAGCTGGAAGATAACCCATATCAACATATCGCTTATTACTATTAGTAAAACAATACTTTTTCATAAGTTCATTTACTTTATTCATAAGTTCAAGTTGATACTCATTAAGACTAGTATAATTAGGATTATCATATCCTGTTCCTACTTTGTACTTATTAACAAAACTACTATATTCTGGATTAACAAGTTCTTCTTTAGGAGTAATATGCATTTGATTAATACGAGGTTCATAATTACCAACAACAGCAGAACCATCATCTTTAATCATTTGCATAGTAGTCCAAATACGAATAGGCTTAATAGTACGAGTATAAGGATCAAAATAATGATTATCTCTATACCATTGTTTATATTCAACACTATCAATACCATATTTGTCAAGAACTTCTCTTTCTTTCATATAATAATATTGAGTAGTAGTTTCTCTAGTTCTTTTTTGAAGAATATTAATTGCAGCAGTTTTATCAATGTCAGTCCATTTATCTAAATCTTTAGGTTTAATAATACCATAAATAGTTCGATTAGGTCTTTCTGCAATAGTTCCATTTTCTTCAACTTGTTCACTAAATACTTCTAACCATTTATCATAATACTTTTTACCTTTAGCAAAAGCTCTATTTTTATCAAGTTCATATTGTTTCCAATTATAAGTAACATCACATTCACTTTCAATAAATTCAGCAACACGTTTTGCTTTAGCTTTATCAGTACTCTTTTCTCCTCTAGTAATTTCATTAAATACTTCAAAACCAGTTTTAAGTTGTTCTAAATCTTCTTGACTAATATCAGCAGTATTAAGAATTCTAGTAGCATTATCAAAATATTTTTCAAGTATTTTATTAATAGCTTCTCCTACATTAATTTCTTCTTCGCTCTTAGATTTATTACCTGTAAGATAATTATAGAAATCAGCACGATAAATTCTTAATTCATCTTCAGCAGAACGAATAATACCAACATAAGGCATACCATTACCTTTAGTATATTTATATTTTCTAACTGTTTCAGCTTTTATAAGAGCTGCACGTTCTTCAGGTATTTTACGTCCATCAACTACATTAAATTCATCTTTAGCTTGAAATTCTTTGATAGCAAGATTAAGAACGCTATTACCTTTATTAGCATCTTTAAGTTCTTCAAACGCCCAATTTAAATCTTCTATATCTTTAATATCAAGAATATATCTAGTATTCTTACGAATCCATTCTTTAGCTTCACGATATTCAGGAACTTTCATAAGTTCTTCCATACTAATAAGAAGATTACCATTAGCATCACGTTGACTTTCATATTTACTAATAATAGAAAGTTGTTCTTTAAGTTTAGAATCAAATCCTTCTTTAGCTTGCTTATCATAAAACATTTCTTTAACTTTACGAATATTAGTTTGATAAGCACGAAGTCTTTCAGCTACATTCAAGTCATGACCAATCTTTTTATTACCATCTTCATCATAAAGACTAGTAAGGCTATCCATTTGAGCATAGATACGTCCAAGTTCTTCATCTTTATTTTGTGTAGTAACATTATCAGTAGCTTGACTTAGAATATCTCGTATTCTATCATTAAGTCTTTTATATTCAGCAAATTCTTTAGGAATACCATCATCTCCTTTTTTTAAGACCAAGAAGACTTCTTTCAAGATTTATAATATAAGTAGAATATTCAATAGTAACATCATTACCATCTTCATCTTGAACTGTAATTGGTTTAAGCTGATGAATAGTAGTCATATCAATAAATTTAGCTTTATTAGATAAAGCAATAAGATGTTCAACACTATTTATACCAAATTTTTGTTCAGCTTCAATAGCAGCATCTCTATATTTCTTCATCTTTTCTTCCCAAACAGGATTATTAGGTTGAATTAATCTACCATCATCATCAATTATACTATCAAGACTAACAGATTTACCATCTTTAGCAGCTCTGGATTTAAGTTCTTTAAGATAGTTTTTAAAGTCATTAGCTTCTTTAATACCATTAAGACGACCTTCTTCAACAGTACCCATTACATCTTTAAGTATATTCTGCAATACAAAGTTACGATTAGCACGAATATCTTGTATCCAATAATCCATAAATCCAGTATCTCCATAAGCATCAAATTCTTTCATAAGACCGCTTATATAATTAGGATTGGTAGTACGTAATTGAATCCATCTTTCAAACCAATCTTTTCTAGCAGAATGTACAGTAGTATTGGAATCAACTTGATTAACTAGTTTTTGAATCTTTCTAATATTTTCTTTAGTTTTATCATCAAGATTTGTACTATCAATATCAATTTTACTAATAAGTTTATATTTATTCTTAAATGTATTAGCACTAAGAATAACATCTAAGAAACGATTTTGAAGTTGTTCATCTTTAAGAATTTTACTAATAACATCTTTATCGTTAATAGGTTTATCAATACCGTCAATTTTAATAAAACGATTAATATCATTAAGAATATTATTAGCTTCAACATCTATATAATTAGCTATAACTGATAATGAAAATTCAGAATTATCAGAAAGACTACTACTATCAAGATAATTAATTTCAGCATTATTTAAAGCATTAAGAACACTCTGGGCAGCAGGTTGTCCATGACGAACAGCTCTTGAAATAATTAAACTTGCATTTTTAGCAAATCTACCAATAGGAGTTTGGTCATCAACACTACTATATCTATCAGTATTACTTGTAACTCTATCTATTTCATTTTCATTAATTTCAATAAATAATCCAAGTTTACTATCTTCAATATTAGGATATTTAGATTTATATTGCTGTAAATCATCGCTTAAATTAATAGCAGTAGTTCCATTAATGTTAAGATAAAATTTATCATTAATAGTATATATAGTATTATTCTCAAAAGGAGTATTCATAAAAGGTTGGAAATACTCATCAGATATATATTTACCATATAGTTCAGGAACTTCTTTATAACCTTTATTTACAGCTTCATTAATATTATCTTTAATACCATCAATAAACTTATCTCTTTTTTCTTGTTGAGTAAGACCATCATAAAGGAGAACAGCTAATGGTTTATGAATATTATTATTAGCTATAATACTTGGTTCAATATTATTATAAGTTTCAAATGATTCAAGTCTATCAATAGGATAATAAGCTAAAGTTCCATCATAAGTTCCTTTAATATATAAATTTCTATTAATTCTAATAACATTAACAACATCTCCATTTCTTATTATTCCTACATTATCAAGATTTTCTTGACCATTAAAAGTAATAATACCACTTCTTTTTAGACTATAATTAATTTTATTATTAGTAAGTCTTTTAAATGTATAACTAGGACAATTAAAACTATTATAATTCTTACGAATAAAACCAATTATATCTTCAACATTATCTTTATCAACAAAACCATAACTATTAATACCTTTCATAGCTATATCTCCAATAGCTATTCCATTATCGCTCAATCCTCTAAGGGGAGTATTACTTATAAGTCTACTAATATTTCTAGTTCTAAATTTATGACCTTCAACAATAAAAGCATATTTAACTAAATCAAGAGCTGTAAGTTTAATAAGAGGATTAGGATGATTCCAAGCTCTATCAAACAATCTATGGGCTTCATCATTAGTAATATCACCTTGTATGTAATTAATATATTGAATATTTACATTACGACGATTATTTCTTTCATCATTAGCAACTATTTCAATATGTTCAAATACACTACCATCTTGACTAAAATTACGTTTAATCCAATCAACTTTCTGAGCAGGAGTAAGTCTAGTAAATACATCAATTTCAGTTTGTGTAGGCTCAAATATATTTTTAACTATAACATCATCTGTTTTAATATTAACTAATGTACCACTTACTCGTCCAACTTCTAAAGCTCTAGATTGTCCAGTACCATATTCTTTAATATATTTAGGATGAACAAAATCACCATTAACAATAGTAACAGGTAAATTAAGATAAGAACTACCATTATTACCTACTTCTAGTTTATTAATAAGATAATCTTTATAGTCATTATATAACTTTTCAGTCATTATTCCACCTTTAGTCCATTCTGCTATTCTATATACATAATCAATAAATACAGGATTAGCAGTTTCAAATACTTGTTGAGTAGCTTTAACACTAAGAGCAGTACTCATTTGTAAAAATGCAGCTAAACTAGGATAACTACTTTTAGATATATCTGATTTAATAAACGCATCTATACCACCACTAATATCAGGAAAGACACTCTCTAATAGCAAGGTTTGACCCCCCGTAGAGGATGGAGCATAAATATTACTATTTTCAATAACAGTTCTAGCATCTCTAAATACTTTATCACTAGCATAAAAACTTTGTTTAGCACCATATTTATCAGCACTAAGAATATTAAGATTATTACTTATATCCTGTCCGATTGAGTTTAACCGATTGAATTGTGCTAGAACATAAAGGTCAAATAAAGCCTGCTGAACCCCATTCATTTCCCCTCTAAGACGAGATTTATATGCGTCTGATGAAAATATAAGGTCAGGTGATAAAAATGCGTCAGAAACGCTTAAATTGAATATTTTCTTGAAAGTTTCACCATAACTTTCATTAATAATATCAATTAGCTTTTTACGTCCAGCAAAATTAACTTTTTCACCAAAACCAAGATTATGAGCAACTTCTCTAATAGCTTCAGTAAGAGGATTTTTAGTACCTTCTGCAAGAACACTATTGGTTTCTTTCCATTTACGAACTAGTATATCAATAGCAGGTTGCCACATAAATCCAATAGCAGTATCATAATTACTTCCAAAGTCAACAATAGTTTTGAAAGCATTAAACGTATAAGTATTTTCATTATGTATAGCCCCCTCTTTCATAACATCGAGAATATGAGCAGTAGTCTGAGAACTATAAGGATTAATCAAATAGCCATCAACATTCTTATCATCTCCAGACCAACCAAAATTCTTATGAGTAATACGAATATGTTTATTACCAATAGTTTCAACATTTTCTTTACCATATCTATTAACAGCTTCTTGTTCACTAATCACATCAGTAGTGTACATAACTTTAATACCTTCGCTATGATTAGCTTTAGTAACATTACCAATACTCATAAAAGTATCTCTATTAACACTGATACCTTTAAGTTTAATACCAGAAGTAGCAGCATCAAACCAATCAAGTTGAGTAAAGAAATCACTAGGAGCAACAGTTGTTTTATTAGCACCAACTATTTCTGCATAAGTTTCATTAGCTTCTTTGACATTTTCAAAGTTAGAAGTAGTAGTATTTTCTTCAAATGCAGCAGGATTATTAAGTATATCAATAAATGATTGAATAATAGCATTAGTTCTAGCAGCTTGACTACTTGTATCCTCCACGGGGAGTTTTAAGTATGATTCGTAAGACTTAAGTCCACCATCATTAGCAATTTTTTCAACAACTTTAAGATTGCCATTATAACCTTCAAGAGTAGCATTAATAGCATCTTCGCTATTTTTTAAAGAAGCTCTAATATTACCTTGTTTATTATAAGTTTTACCAAGAATTTTACGACTAGCTTTATCTACATTATCTTTAACATAATTAATATACCCTACTTCATCTTTAGTATATCTAGCATGAGTAATTTCAGTTGGAACACCTTTAACAAGATTAAATGTTTTAGACATACCATAAACACTATCAACGTCAAAGTCAGAACCAGTTTGAGTAACCCATTCATCAGGAACAACAACAGTACTACCATAAGCATCTGGAAGAAACTCTTTAACATACATAATACATATAGATTGCTTACCTTCAGTAGGAATACGATAACCAATCATAGTACGTAAGCTATCAGGAACTTGTTCAATATTTAATCCTTTAAGTTTACTACTCCATCTAGGAAGTTTAATTTCAGTATAATAAACAGGAGTACCATCAACTTCTCCAATCTTTTTATATTGAAGTTTACTATCTGTTTGAGTTTGTTTATCAACTTTAAACCCAAAGTCAGATAGCTGAGCAGCATGCCAACCACTAATAAGTTGTCTAGTAATATTAGTATTAAAATAACTATTAGCAATACTTTCAAGTTTACTATTAATGTTAGATAAGAATAAAGGAAGATTATTAAATCCAGCACTATCTAAATCAAAAAAATTCAAGAAGAGCTTTTTCAACTCCTTGTTGTTGAGCATTTTCTTTAAATCTATCAAAAAATACAAAACGATTAAGATTTTTAATAGTACCATTAGAATTTAAATCAATATGACCATTATCATCTAATCCAATACCAAGTTCAGCACAAGTTTTTTCAAAACTATTTCTAATATTAGCTACATAGTTACTAAATACTTTACTCTTAAGGTCATTAAGTTCAGTTCTATTAGGAAGATTATCAAGCATTTTCTTCATAATCTGAATAGCAGCTTTATTACTAGCATCAACCATATGTTGAGGAACTTCTTGCTGACGATAAAGATAATTATAACTAAATAGTTCAGAATTATCAAATACATTATTATCAAATTCTTTAAGAGCTTCATCAGTTAAAACACCATCATTATTCCAAAGTGTCATTCTGTTATGTTGTGCAACTTTAACAGTTTCAACAGTATTAATTTGATGAATACCTCTATTAGTCATTATATTATAGACTTTTTCAAGTTCTGTTCCTTTAATAAGTTTAGGAATAAGAACAAACTCAGCATTTTTTACTTGTCTAGGAACTTCAATGCCAACAGTAGTATCATAATATAAATCATAATAGAAATTCTTTTGAATTTGAACTTTATTAGCAAATTTAGTCCAATCAATTTTATCTATTGGAGTATCATCTGTAAGACTTTGAATAAGTCCAGCATATTTATCTAATTCACCAGCAGCAGTAATACGACGAATCCATTCTTCAAGAGTAATATAAGATTGAGCATCATTAGCATTAACTCCTCCTTTAAACGGTTCTAGTATTCGTTCTCTGTCTTTTTTTATCAAGCCCAGCTTTTTTAAGTTGGTCATCAAGTCTATCAATAACAACTTTATCAGAAGCTTTAAATGTATTATAAATAGTAACACCTCTAAATTTATCTTGTAGAACTACTTTTTTACGTTTAACAACTCCATTAATTGTATAAGGGACAGTAACAGCATTACCATTAATTGTTACATCATATAAATTAGTAGCTATATCTAAATCATTTTTAGTAAAGTCTATATTACCAAAAGGATTACCACTAGCTTGTACTTCTTTAATACGTTTTAGAATAGCTTGACCATTCTTATAAAAACTTTGGTCACCACCATACATATCGTACATACTATCTCTAACAAGATAATCATTAACTAGAAATTCAGCTAAAGATTCATTATTAATCCTATCATCAATAAATGTACCATATTTATTTTTAAGTTCTTTATAACCATTAGTTATATATTCATTTAACCAATTAGCAACAGCATCTTCAAGAGCAACACGTTGTTCTCCATTAAGAACTACTTGATTATTAACATAGCTAAGCCCACGTGTAGACCCCCCGTAGAGGATGTCAACAGTCTTACCATACCCAATTAGTTCATTAAATGCTCCATTACTATTAGGAGTAATTTTACTAACTAAACGTTTAAAACTAAATACTCTACCAGCTAAAACTTTATGTCCATCTTTAGTAGTAAATACATTACCTTTTCCATCTTTATGATATTGATTATAAAAATGTTCAGGTTTATTATTATAAATATCACTAAATTCAAAATCTCCATTAGTTAAAATAGGATTACCATTAGCATTAGTCTTAAACATTACATTAACAGCTTGAGCCATATTAGTAAGTTCTTGAATAGCTATATTATAATATTGTTTAAATAATGGATGCTCTTTATTTATAATTTTAGAACCATCTTCTAATTGACTACGTAATCCATTAAGACTGTATCTAGGAGCAGTAATAGTAAAGTTTTTAGGAGCATCACTAGGTATGGGAAGTAAATAATTAGCAGTAGGAGTTTCAGAATTATTAATATCAGTCATAAATAATCCCATAGCAGTAATTAAATAATCACCTCACTCATACTACGATATAAGTTACATTATTATTATTATCTAATTCACTAATACCATTAAGAAGAGAAGTTTTAAACATACTACGAGCATATTCGGTAAGTTTAGGAGTTCCATTTCCAACTCTTCTAAATAATCCATAATTAATTATATTACCATTACTATCCCTATGTTCAAGAAGTAAATTACTATAATCATATTGATGACTAGCAAACTTTTGTTTAGCATAAGCTTCAACCATAGCATTTTGCTCTTCAACAGTAGATTTATCATCATTGATTATTTTAGCAATATTAGTAATAAAACTTCTATTAATAACATCAGAACTTAAATTACCTTCAGGATTACGAGAATTAAGTTCAACAGGAATATAAATAATATCTTTAAAAACATCAGCCATTTGATATATAATAGAAGTATCACCTCTATTAATAAAACTATCAGGCATTTTAGTTTCTTTATCCTTTTTAAGCGCTTCTACATATTTATTATAGTTTTCAACTGTACGATTAATAACATTAGCAAAATTAATAAGATTATTAGCCATAGCTACACGACCAATCTTAGCAATAGCTAAATTAAAACTAGCTTGATTAATATCTGGAAATATTTCTTTAAAAGCATCATATAAATAAAGATTAGCATGAGGAGTATTTTTATATCTATCATATATACGAAACTTTTCACGAGCAGTAGGAACATGATTAGTAATAATATTATTCTTAACATTATTATAAAAAGTATTCTGTAAAATAGTACGAGAATCAGTATTAGGATTAGTTACACGAGCACGAACATAACTATTACCATTAGAATCAGTTTGAATATAAGTTTCAATTTTAGATATAATAGGTTTATTAAACACCATCATATACTTATTAGCAAATACTTTATTTTTGCTAAGTAAATCATGTAATTGAATCAAACATTCACAATTTGGAACAGTTTCAGATATACGTTTAAGACTAGCTATAAAATTATCTACATTACTAGTATCAGCACTAGCATATAATATTTTAGATAAGTAATTAGTATCAGAAAAAGTAACAACTCCTAATTCATTATTAGTATCAAAAGGATAACTTCCATTATCAAGTTGAGAAGCAGCAGTAAGTTTAGGTAAACTTGCAAGATGATATTTAATAATTTCTTCTACGTGTTTATTAAAATCTTTAACTTCACCAATACTTAAATTCCAAAGTTGAGTCATTAAATCAATACCATCATCTATACTATTTTCATCACCTTCAGTAGAAGTTTCATCAAGATAACCGCCTAATTCTTCATAATCAGTAGTTTGATATAACTCATCTCGTTTAATAAGTTTAGCTACATTTTTATTATTAAAAAGAGCTTCATTAAATTCAGTATTAGTTAATGAACGAAGTAATGCACCATAATTAAAATCTTGAGCATCACCATATTTACGAAGAAATGCTCCAAGACCATTAATTTTAATAGCAGGACTTGGATTATTAATAAAACTATTAAGTTCATTATTTTTAGCTTCATCACTTCCAGCTAATTTCTTAGCACGTTTAAGTCCAGCATTAATAACAGTTTCATTAGTACGTTTTTTAATTTCATTAAAATTTAATGGAGCACCATTATATAGAAAATTAAAACTAAGTTTATTCATAATATCAGCCATATAAGTAATAGCTGTATCTCTAGCTTTAATTGTATTAAACAAACCACGTTCTTCTTTTTCAGCAACAGAAGCTATATCATCCATATTACGAAGTTTAATAGCTCTAGCTTCAAGAAGAGCATTATAAGCTTGTCTTCCAGAAGTTTTAACATTAATACCTCTATCAGCTATAATCTTCTTAAAGATTGGGTCTTCAACCATAGCTATAAGACTATAATAATCTGCATTATTAGAACCATGTTCTTTAATAATAATATTATTAAGATTATTATATCCTACAAGTTTAATATTTCCACAGCTCATAAGTTTATATTTAAGTTTAAATTCATTAATAGTAATACCTCTATGACTAATGTAAAGTAAAATTTTATTACATCGTCATAGAGGCTGTTTTCTTTCGTTTTAAGCGACTTTTATATTTGCTCGATTAATTCTACATACAGCTAAAACTGATGCGCCCTGTGTCAAGCAAAGTGGCAAATTCGGACTGTTGGTCTATTGGTAAACGGCTAGTCAATTCAGCCATATTCAGCACTATATCATCATCAACACTACTAAACATATCAAGTCCATCATTAAGACTATCATTATTATAATTATAATTTTGACTGTTATCTTCATTAGGATTTTCAGTTTGTTCTGTACTAGCAGTTTCTTCTTCAAACTGAAAAGTTCCTTGAATAGCCTCTTGATTACTTTCTTTAGGTATTTTTTTTAATAGCTTTATAAGCATCTCTAGCAGCAGCTAATAAACTATCTTCATTAATCTTAATACCTAACATATCAGCAATAACTTCAAGAAGTTTACTAAATAAAGTCTTACGTTTATTAACTTTTCTATTATCATATTTAATTTCATTAAGTGCAGTCATAAGAGCATTACTAGTAATACTTTCAACTAGAAATTCTTCAAGAGCTTCACTTGTATTAAAGTTCTCAAACAGATAAGGTTTAAGTCTTTCTTTAGTAGCATCATCTTGAATATCAAGCCAAGCTTTAAATTTATCATATATAGGTTTAACTAAAGCAAGAGCTTGTTCAGTATTATATTTAGTATAAAGTTGTCTATGTAAACTTTCATGAAGTATAATATTAACAACTCGATAAACTCTTTGACCAGCAATAGCAGAACGATTAAGTTCAATAGTATCTGTATCACGATGATAAACAGCATTAACTTTATTACCGTTATTATCAGTAATACTATCTACAGCTTGAATATTTTTAGGTAATATACCAATTTTTTGAAGAGCATCAATATAATCAATAGCAGTTTGGTCATTAGCAAAATACTTTTTAAGTCCACGAGTTAAATTCTTAGCAGTTATAGCAGATTCAAAAGCATTAAAATTAATAGCATTAAGAGTATCATCTAACATGAACTCTGATAGCTGTTCAGGTATTGCTCCATCCTCCACGGGGGGGTCTACCCTCAAGTTCATAAGTAATATCGAGTTTAGAATGAATATCTATTTGCCAATTACCAGCAGTTTCATTAGTATTAGTATTAGCTAATTTAGTTCTAACTAAACCATTACTAATAATAAAATCTTGATAACTATTATAACTATAAGTTTTACCATTAATATTTATAATAGTTTTACCATTTTCACGATAAATATATTTATTAGTTTTATCATTAGTTTTTGTACTATCATTAATAAAATCTTTACTAATAGCAAATTGAGCATAGTTAAACATTTCATCAATAACAGGACGAAGAGCATTATCTAGTTCATCAATAGTACCAGCATTAATTCCATAGCTTTTACCTATTTTAAAAGCACTATTAACAACATAAGGAGAATTAATAATAATATTACGTTTATAATTACCAGCATCAGAATTAATAGTAAAAGCATAATCCTTACCATTAAAATGTGCACCTTTAACATAAAAGCCTATATTAGTAGGATTAATACTAATTTGAAGTCCAGTATTTCTATCTCCGTTAATAAGTTTATTATTTCCAAATATATCTCCAAGACTTTGTTTAAGTTCACCAAAGCTTATTTTTCCACTAATATAATCTCTACAAAGATTATTAACTTCATTCTTAATAGAATTAATAATACGTCGAGCATCACCTTTAAGTAGATTACTATTTAATGGAACTTGTTTACAAAAAGCATATAGAGAAGTACCATCACTACTTGGAATACTAATCACAGGCATGCCATTAGTAGTAAGATTTTCAATAATAGTAGGTTTACTTTCTCCATTAAGATATAATTGACCTTGTACAACTACACCAAGTTTGTTAATATTTTCATCATAACCAACTATTGTTTCTTGTACATCATTCCATTCACCATTAGTATCATCAATAGTATTAAGAACTCCATATTTAATATTAACAGCTTTAATCTTACCTTTAAAATCACCTTTAACTATTGTAATAGCTTGGTCATAACTATTAAGAAGATTATTAAACCAACGATTAATACTAGCTTCATGACTATTTTCATAAGGCTGATTAAATATGTATTTAGTAAGATTAACAAGATGCCCAGCTAAATCAAAACTTGCAACAGGAGTAGTAAAGTTTTTAACAATATCAGGATATTTAACTTCAAATTCTTTAAATAGATTAACAAGTTCTTCTTGTGTAACTTCTTCTTTAATAGCAAGTTCATATAAATGACCAATAAATTCTTCGTCAAATCTATCACCGTCAAGAATACTAATTAAAGCATCTTTAAATGGAGAAATAACTTGACCATTTTCAGCATGAATATTATATTTCCAACCTTGATTAACCATATCATAATTACCAAACTTATCAATATTTGGAACTCCTATATAACCAATAATTGTACCATTAGCAAGTATATTAATACGTCTAAGCTTACTATCATATTCAGTTTCTAGATAATCACCTTGTTTAATAAAAGTAAATGCTTTAACATTTTCATTCTCTACTATATACTTAAGATTAACATTATTAGTATGTTCAACTTGAAGTCTTTCAAGACGTTCTTTAGCAATACCATCTACATATTGAACAAATTGTCTAGCATTAAGTTTTTTAATAGTTGATTCATCAGTAGCACGATATTTACCTTGATTATTAGTGCTGGCGTAAAGATAGTTTTTTATTTGATTAAACAAATAATTTTTAATAATTTTATTACCTGTAATACTATCTATATATTCAACTAATTGACCAATACTAAGATAGACTTTACCATTAACAATTTTACCTCTAGTATTACCTTCACTATCAACACTATTAGCAAAATCATTCATAACAGCTTCTATATTGCGTTCATTACCTGTAACAGTAGCATAAGTAGCATTAAGTAATAAACGTCTAGTACTATCATCTTGAACAGAACTATATAAACTACCTCCTGTAAGACCGTCAATAATATTATTAACTATGTCAGTAGCTTCCGTTTGTTCAAATCCGGATTGACTAAGTTTATCAATAAAAGATTGTCTAGCATTAAGTAAATCGCTACTAGTAGACTCATGCCCTAAAGAATCTTCTAAATCAGCTATACTTTCATAAACCAAATCAGTACCTATTTGACCACGTTCGAAATCATCATCTGGAAGAGTATTATTAACTTCAGATTTAGGAGTACTAATAGGTTCTTGAGAAATTGGTTGTTCAGTTTGAGATTGAGGTTGTTCAGTATTAGTAGGCTCACTAGGAACCGCTCCGCTTCGCTCCGCTATACTCCCCGTGGAGGATGGAGATGAGTTAGTATCATCTACATCAGTTTCATTAACTTCATTAACATCAGGATTAGTAGGAGCAACTTCTTCCTCTTTAGGAGTATTATTAACATCATTTTCAATTTCAGCAATTTCAGCTAATTGTTCTAATATAGTTTTAGATGTTCATTACCTTTAGAACTTAAATCAAGTGCAGCATAAGCATCTCTAATAACTTTATCTATATTAGGTTTATTACCATTATTAGCATCTTTAATAACAGAATTGACATATTCTTTACCATATTGTTTATAAACATTACGTAAATCGTCCATAGCTTTATTAACAATTTTTTTTACGACTATTATCAAAGAAGTTATTAAGATAAGTTATACGAGATTTAATATTATCATCAGATAAATTAAGTTGATTTTTATTAACTTCAACATTAATCTCAGCATTAACAACTTCTGCTAAATCTTTAAATACTTCATTATATTGTTTTTGAAGTTGAATAGCTGATTGAACATCATTTTTATTTTCAATATCAATAGGAATATAAAGTTTATTAATAGCATCTAGACGTTCATTTAATTGAGCAATACGTTCTTGTTTAACTGAATCATTAATTGCAGCATTATCTTGAATAGTTTTAATATCTCTTTGAATACTATTAATAATATGTTGATAAATACCATTCTTTGCAGAAGTAATATCAACATTTTCAATATGATTATTTGTAATATCTTGATTTAAAACATCATTAGCCCAATTAAGAAGATTATTATAATTTTCTTGACGATTACGAGCATGAACCATTTGAGTAGCTATAATACGACCAACTTCAAATCCACCACCAAGTCTATTAACTTTATTTAAAGTAGTATTATATTCATTTTTAAGATTATTAATTTCAGTTTTAAATCTATTAATAAGTTCACTACTTTCTTGTTGTTGTAATCCAAGTTTATTAGTAATACTATCATTAAATTCTTTACTATTAATAGAACTTTCAAGAAGTCCTAAATTACCAGCGTTCATAGAATTAATAATAATATTATCTATATATTCTTTTTCAGCTATACTACGAAGTTCTTCTTCAGTATCAGTAATAATATCTGGATTAACTTGTTTACCGTTTTCATCAGTAATAATTATAAATGGATTTTTACCATTAGCAATACTATTAAGTCTTTCTTGATATGCTTGAAAAGTAGCAGTACGACCAAGAATTTCGTTTTCTCTTTGTTTTTCAGCAGAAGTCCAATCTTTATCAAGACGTTTATTAATAAACTCTCCAGCTTTATTCATAACACTACTAAAAGTAACACCACCAAGAGCACCCCAAAATGCTTGTTCCCATAGCATTGGGTCTTGAAGATAATCTTTAATAGTTTGTTGAGGAATATCTTTATCAAATACTTTTTTACCATTATATAAACCATCTTGACTAGCTATATAATTAATAGCTTCTTCAACTCCTTCTGTCCATTCGGCTCTAACACCATGAAGAATATCATTACCTACATCTTTTAATGTGCTAGTAATAGCTTGTTTAGTAGTTTTATTACTTAAAGCATTAGTAATTGCAGCAGCATCATCAATATTACTATTAAATGCAGTATTTAAATTTCTAAGTCTAGAACTAGTTGTATTACCACTTAAAGCATTTTTCCATAAGTTTTTTAAACTATAAACTTGCCATACATCAAAAAGAACATTAGCCCAATCTTCTGCAAAAGTAATATCAGCACTATTTTTTAGCAATATCTTTAGCTACTTCTTCATCAGACATATCTTTATATTTAGGATTATTATTATAAAACTCTTCTCTTTGTTTATCATTCATATTAGCAAGTTGAGTTTTAGAATAATCTTCAATATCATTATAAGTTTGTCTAGCTTCTTGATAATTTTCAAGATAACGAGAAGGAACTCCAATAGCAGTAGCTTCTGCTATTCTACCAGTAATGGCTCTACTCTTTTGAGTCATATTAATAGCATTAGCCATTTTATTAGCTAATTTATTAAACTTTATACCTTTACCTAATAAAGAAACACCTTTAGCAAGACCAGTACTAGGAACCATAAGAGTTAAAGAACTAGCTATACTAGGAGCATTGCTAGCCCACCAAGCAAAATCTCCAATATCAAAAGCAGCATTAGGATTTTCTCTATATATAGCTAAACGTTCATTAATAGATTCTTTTAAAGATTCAAGTTCAGAACTTATTTCAGATTGATAATCATTAGGACTATTACTAACCATATTATAGAAAGCATCAGCTAAATCAGCAAAACCTATTGCAGTACCAACAGTAATTTCATTACCAATCTGTCCAATCATTCTTAATCCTTGTTCCCAATTACTTTGATTAACAGCACGTTCTTTATCAAGTTTTTCAGGGTCATCAACAGGATTAACATAAACATCATAAGGAGCATATTTATCTATATCATATTGGTTAAGATTATATGATTGCCCAGCAATACGACTAAATAAATGACCACGACCCTGGTCACTAATAGAAGTGCCAGGGTTGTAATCAACTAAAATAGGAGGCTGTATAGCCCCCTTTTTAGTTTTAGGATTATATTCAGGATTAGGTGTTTTGTTACCACCTTGTAGAAACTTTAATACATCCATATTAATATAGATTGTTAGTTAATTCATCGTAGTAATATTGAATAACATAAGGGTCTGAACTACCACTAAGTTGAGCAAGTTTAGTAGCAACATTTTGTTGAATAGCTTTAACAGCATTTTCATCTACTGCCATTCCAGCTTTAACAGCAGTTACAGTTTGTTCCCATTGAGATAAATTATCTACAATATCAACAGCATTTTCTTTACTTACTAAACCAATAGTTTGATTATTAGTAGAATTAATTAAATTAAAACCTTCACCATTTGGTACTAATTTAAATTTATCAATTCCAGTAAATGCAGCATTATTAGTAAGAGAAATAGGTCTATTAGCATTATAATAATTTTCTACTTTACCAGCAGCTCTCCAACTAGTATCTTGATTCCAAGATTGAATAATAGAACTATCAATAGCACCACTACCTACAAGTAAAGTAATAGGTTCTCTTTTAAGTTTACCTTCTGTATCGTAATAACCAGCAATATTAATTTGAACTCCAACATCACCAGTTTTTGGGTCACGAACAATAGTAGGAGTAATTTCATTTTCTTTAGCACTTCTAAGATAAGCTGTATAAGCTTTTCTATCTTCAGAAGTCATAGGTTCAAATATTCCATTTTCACTAGTAATATAAGATTCTCCTTGAGTTAAATCAATACCGGCTTTAATAGCAGACATAGCTTGTTCTTCTAATTGTTTCTTTTGAGCAGAATATTTACTAGCAGCTTCTGGATTAGAACTCATAACAAAATTAAGTTCAGCAAGTTCAGGAGTCATTGCAGATATACCAATAGTAGAAGAAGTTATTTGACCACCATCAAGAACAGCATCATTTTTAGATTTAAGAGAATCAACATAATCAATTAAACCAATATAAGGTTCTTTATTGCCTGTTGGTAATCCACCATGATGTTCTTCACCATTAGAATCAACTCGAACAAATTTATCACCATAACCAAAAAATCTAGTCTTAGCAGAATTAAGAAAAGCATTTAAAGGATTCCTAGTATCTTCAGCTTCTTTAACAGCTTTACCAAAACTATAAATAGATTTATGATAATCTTTAGGTAATTCAGCATATCTATAACCATTACCATCAGAACCAAATTTTACTCCAAGACTAGCAGCTTTTTTTCTCTCCACCAATAGCATTAATAAATGAATTATATACATCATCGTTATTAAAGTATTGTCTAATAGCAGAACTATCTCCAAATATTTGATTAACATATTTACTATATCTATCTGAATATTTATTACTAGGTAAATCACTTAAACTAATAATAGAATTATATGTATCAAATCCATCAATACTATCTTGAGATTTACCAACTTTAAGATTATTAATATATTCTTGATTATCAATAATATCATTAAGATAACTTAAAGCATAGGCTCTATCAGATGGATTAGTAATATTAGTCATAATACTAGTTCTAATATCATCTGGATTAGCAGTGCTTAAATTAATATTAATATCAGGATTATATTTGTTAAGTAATCCAGCTATTGATTGTCTATTGCTAGTAATTTCAGCTTGAGCTTGAGCAGGCATAAAATTATCAATACGAACAGGAGTACCTTTATAAGTTAAATTATCAATAGCTTGTTTTCTTTGAGCATTACTTCCAGAACCAGCTTGTTTAGATAAAGCTAATTGAGCTTTCCATGCTTCACCATAAGTAGTATTACTATCTTGATTATAAAAAGTTGCAGCATTATAGAAAGGGTCAATACGTTTAGCAAGATATTGTTCAGGAGTAAGCAGAATACCATTTTTATCTGTTATATCAGGATTACTACCATTTTGGTCATATTTCCATTTAGCAATCTTATAATCTTGTTCAAGACTAGCTTTAGCACCAGGAGTGTTTTCAATAACAGCTTTAACAGCTTCAGCAAGTTTAGCTTTACTTAACCTTTGCCAATCACCTTTAGTATGAGAATAAATTTCTCCTGTAACAGATTTAGTAATATCATCAGTAACTTTACCGTTAGCATCAAGCCATCTTGTTTGACTACCACCGCCTTGTTCTTTAGCAGCCCATTGAAGTGCTTGATTAAGTATTTGATTCATAGGAATTTCAGAAACTTCTTTATCAATAGGAGTCCATTTACTTCCACCAATAACATTACCATTCTTATCAGTTATATCTTGATAATTATATTTATTAACAGCCCGATAATAATTCTTATAATCTTCAGATAAATCAGTACGTTTATCAAGATTATCCATATATGCTTTATAATCTTGTTGAGCACGTAAACGACCAATCATTCCGGGACTTGAAGTTATATCTCCATAAGTTCCAACTATATCATCAAGACTAGAATACGCATTACCATACTGCATATTTTCAGTAAGAGCATTACGAACTTTATTAAGTTGTTCTTGACGCCAAGCATCTTCAGCTTCATTTAAATCTAATTGAGCAAGTTGAGCATCAATCTGAGATTTAGTTTGAATAGCTTGTTGATGTCCTTGTTCAAGAGTATTATAAGTTCTAGCTAAGACATTTAAGTCAATAGGATTAACTTGTTGTCTAAAAGTAGGAGTATAAAAGTTTATCGGCATGATTGTTTTCCTCCAAGTTTTCTACGTTTACGAATAATAAATTCATCATAATCAACTCCAGCATCCCTCATAATTCTATCATCTACATTAGGAGCAGATGCCCTCATAGCACCAATAGTATTATTTAAAGCTTTACGATTTTCATATCTACTAATCATATCTTGAATACCAGCATTAATTCCACTAAATAAATTATTAATATTAGTTACTTTAGCTTCTCTAATACCATTATCAAATGCTGCTTTTCTATCTATATATTGATTGTATTGTTGAGCATTAAATTGACGAACACTTTGCTGATTACGTCTATCTTGATTAATAAGATTAGTTTCTATATTTTCTTTATTACCATAAAGTTCATTAGCAGCTTGACCAGCAGCATTACGAACTCGTTGTTTACGAGCTAAACTAACACGACTACTAGCAGTATTAGAATCAATATCACGATAAGCCTCAAATTTATCTTCTCTAATTCTATCAAGTTGAGGATTAATATTATATTTAGTTTTAAGTTTATTAGCACTAATAAGAGTAGGTCTGCCAGGACCTCTCATTTTATTAATAGCTCGTTTACTCGCAAAATAACTACCTAATCCTCCAGCAACATTACTACCTAAACCAATCCAATCAGCAGTAGTAATGTTTTTAAATTTACCTTGACCTTTACCATCAGATTGACTAGATTGTTTAACAGGAACACTAGTAGAAACAGGTAAAGTAGTAGGAATATTAGCTTCTATAGTAGGAAGATTACGATTATAAACAGCAATAGGAGGTGTTTTAATAGGAACAGATTGAGTTGATTGACTTGACTTACTTCGTCCTCCACGGGGGGTCTTCCCGCTAGATTTAGTTGCAGATAAACTTGGAATATTAGTATTATTCATACTAACGCCTTTGTTATTTCCATGACTCCAACCAGCTCTAACTAAACCACTAGTAATTCCAGCACTATCTTCAAATAAAGGAAGTCTGCGTTCTGCATAATATTGAGGACGACGATTACCATTATCAACATTAGGTTTATTAGTATTAGTATTTACATTATTATTTTTAGACCATCTTCCATTTCTAAAAGTATAATCGCTGCCAATAATAGTTTCTCCTCTAGCAGATTTATTAATAGGATAAGCAGAAGTTCTATTAATAGTTCTATTAGTAATAGGAACATAAGCTCCAATTTGTTCATCATATTCCCAAGTTCTTCCATGACGATTAATCCGTTTTCCACCAACAGCAAATTTATCGCGTAGACCCCCCGTAGAGGATGGAGAATGAATTAATCCATTCTTAACATTACCATTAATACTAACAACTAATCCAACATTACCTTTCTTTCTAAGTTCAGGATATTTATTATAAACTTTAGCTTTAACATCGCTACGCCCATGTAATCCCGCAAGTCTTAAAGCGTCAACAGCATCTGCTTTAGTAGGAATAGGATAACTTCTATGTCCACCAGCAAAATCTTTTTTTAGCTACACTAGGATAAGGTTTCTTTTTAGAACCATAATCTTTATCTCTACTTAATCCACCCATAGCTTTTTTATTTTCATTTATATTATTTTTATTTATATAATCAATAGTTCTAGGAAGATTACTACCATGTTTACCAATAGTTGTTCTATAAACTTCTTTAATTCCTTGATTAATCCAAGTATTATCAATTTTATTAGCTAAATCATAAATTTTTTGTCTACCTAAATTAATAAAATTAGTAGCAGTTCTACCTATCTAGAAGCTTTAGTTAGACCTTTAATAAATTTATAATTTCTATTACCAGCTATTGTAGGATAACCACCAATAATTATCGAACCACTTTCAGCGATTTGTCTTTTGTATTCATTAGGTGCTTGATAAATTTTACCACCTTCTTTTATATTTAGTACCATCATCATTAATTCTATTTCTATCTTTTAAAATCTTCTTGAGCTTTAAATACTTTATTAGGATTAGCTCCATCCATAACTAATTTAGCAGGACTAACACCATTAATAATAGGTTGTGCAGAATAAACTTTAAGTTCATTTCCATTAGTTTCAACTACTTCACCACCTTCTACTTCAATACCAGTTTTATCACTAGGCCCAATATCAATACCACCTTGACTATGTTTTCTTCCATTCATATAAAAGAAATTATTACCAAGAGGTTGAGCAATGCCACCAGCAACTACATTTGGTACTTTACCACCAACAGCATATTGCTTTTGAGGAAGCTTTTTTCCATTACTTCTAGGAGTTTGAATAATATTAAATGGAAATGTTGGTTCAAGTTCATCATCACTAGGAAAAGATTCTTTATTAAAATCTTTAACATAATTAATAAGTCTACCAGCAGTATTATTCATTAATTTTTCTCTATTATCTTTAGATACTAAATTATTTACACCATTATAGAGAAATTCATTACCAAGTCTTATTAAACCAGTAGATTTAGCAACTTTATCATAAGCTCCACCAAGTGGAGGAATACCATTTTGAATAAATCTTCCATTACGAGTAATATTACCTCTAAATGTACTAGGTAAATTACTTATATGAATAACTTTATCTTTTCTAGGCATTTTATATAATATAATGAGAAATTGTAATTTGATTGATTTTAAGGCTCTCTGCTGAACGATAGCCTATCAGTCGATTAATAGTTCATACCTATATATAATAATTCAACAGAGAGCAAAAGACTAGCGTTTATGACCGCCACAGCGATATACATTTAGCCTATCTCGATATACTGATTGAGGCATAACAGGTTGTTGAACAGTACCATTAGTAATCCATTCAGGACGTTCAAGACCAGTTTTAGGAGCACTATAACTAGCTTGGTCAGCTTGTTTAACTTGAATTGGTTGTTGTCCTTTACTGCCAAACATACCACCAATTAAACTTCCAGCAGCACCAATAGCAGCACCAATCCATGCTTTTCTACGTCCACCACATTTATATTTATTAATAAAACTAGAACGTTGATACATAGTCATTGGATTAGTCATTTTATCAGAAGTAATATTAAGTTGCTGTTGACCAGATTGAAGTTGTTTACGCTGTTCAGCTTCTTGAGCAATACGTTTATTTTCATTAATTTGTTGATTAGCAGAAATACCTTGACCTATTGCAGTACCTAATTCACCAAGTCCTTGAACTCCTGTAATAGAACTAGCAAGATTACCTAAACCGGAAAGAGCTTGAGCAAACTCAGTACCAAAATTAGCTTTACGTCGAACTCTACCACCACATTTAAGAGTAAGCTTATCGTTATATTGACCAACATAATCTTGATTAGCATAAGCACTAGTTAAAGCTTGAGCATTTTTGTAAAGCATCTTTATGGTCTTGTGCAGCTTGAGCTTCAGCTTGAGCTTTTTCTTGAGCTTTCTTTTGTTTATTACCTTTAATTATACCACCAGCAATACTAGCAGCTGCACCAATAATAGCACCAATAAAAGCTTTTTGTCTTTGTCTATCTCTATACTGTATCATAATTTTCTAAATTGAGTTTGAGCACATTCAAGACTTTCAAATTCAATGCGCTTATTATCTGAATTATTAAATATGAAACGAATTACAAAATAATTACCATATACTCTACGAAGTTTATCACTTACTGTATTAGAATGTTCTTTAATTGCATTACGGAAATAATTAAAGTTATATTGAGTAAGTTCATACCAAGGTTTTTTATACTTATTAAATTCATTAAGTTTATCAATATTAATATCTATATCATCAGTATCATTATCTTCATTAAATATACGAAGTATATCTCCAGCATAAGGATGTTCTCTTAAATCAACAGGATTATTAATATTATCACTATAAATAGGAATATATATCTTACGTACTTTATATTTAATAAATTCAAGAAATTTAATAAGTTCATAAGATTCATTAACTATAATATCAATATAACTATTATGAACTAATATAGGTTCATCGCCAACTTCTTGTTTAGATACTAAATATAGACTTCTACTATCATCACCCATGTGAGTATTAAATTTACCATAATTATATTCATGAGTAAATACATGAAGAGGGCAGTTAAGTCTATCATTGTTATGTTCAGTTTGAAAATAACATTTAGTTTTAGTAGACCAAGCATTATTAAAATAATAATCATGTAAACTAATAAAACTACCTATTTTATAATTAAAACTAATAACTTCATTATGACTTTCAATAATAGATTCTTTTGTATTAGGATTAACATTATTATAAGTATAATCAAACTTAATTAGAATACGATTATTAAATTTATCATGAGCAAATCTAACTTTATTAGGATGATATTTATCTAACCATAATTTAATATCTTCATCCATTATTTTAAGTTGACCATCATCAAATTGATAAAATCTATTAAAATCATCATTATAAAAGATATAACCAAATTCTCCAACTATATATGCTAAATCATCTTGCAGTCCACCATAACCTTTATCGCTAGTAAATACTTCTTTATAATTAACTTCAAAAGCATCTGGTTGATATAATTGAACATTTTCATCTCTAGTTTTAAGAGCTGCACTTATATCAAACATAAACATACTATGTTGAGTATGAACTAAAAGATAATATCCAATTCCAACTAAATTAGTTATACTTCCTTTATTTTCAGTAATATTTTTATAACCTTCAATAGGAAATATTCGCCAAGCGTTAACTTCACTTTCATCTTGAATAACATTACTACGTCTTATAGTTTTATCAAAACGAGTAATATTAATAATATCATTACGATATTGAGTTAACAATTTAGGAACATATTGGTCAACATTTCCAATAGGGTCTTTAAATAAATCAACACTATTTTTAGGTTCTACAAATGTACCAAAAGCAACACTTTTTTTTATCAGTTTCTTCTTTAATACTAAAAGCTATATTACTGGGTTCATTATTAAAACATTTACTTTCAAAGAATTTATCATTATATAAAGGAAATTGAACATAAACATTAAATGGAATATCAAACCAACATGGTTCATCACCACTATAATAATATTGATTATTAGTAGGAGTATATAATTTATAATTACCTTCATTCATTATAACTCCATTATCATTATAAATAAGAACGCCATCGTAAGTCATTCTACCATTATATCCATGTTCAATAGAATAAGTTCCACCATTATAACAAACATCATTAAGTCTTACAAGTTCTTTTTCTTTACTAGTATAGATATTTTTAGTACAATTAAGAACTGTTGCAAGAAACATAGTTTTAGCATCAAGCAGTAATTCCTTATAATCATCCATTTCAAGCGCAGTTCCTTTTCCAGCTCTACTATCAACAACACTATCAGCAACTACTAATTTATAATTATTAATAGGTTTATATTCATTTCTGCTAATTACACCTATAACTGGCATATTATAACTATAAGGATAAGTAGTATTAACTACCATATCAACTACATCATGTTTCTCTTTATAAGGTTCAAATTTGCATTTACCATCAATACGAATAATATTAAAATCATATTTAATACTATCATCAATATCAAATCGACCACTATATAAATAACATTTATCACTAGTAAAATTATTAGCTACAAAACCGGGTTTAGTACCCCAACTACCATCTTGCCAAGTAACATTACTAGCTATATTACAATAATCTTTTCTAGTTAATAATCCGGTATATCTAGTAATAGGTTCAACTTTCTCATAACTAATAAACCATCCAATATAACCAAGTTCTTTAATTTGATTCCATAAAGTAGTATCAATATTAGCACGAATATAAAACTTATTAAAAGTATTATTCATATTATACACAAAATCTCTAGTATGTTCACCGCCAACAACTTCAGAATCAAATATCAAATCAGGTATTCTAAATAGTTCATCGCCATTAATATTTTCGTAATAACCAAATTTAGCTTCATTATCAATACCAATAGCACCTATTACTTGATTACTACAAGGAGTATAACTACCACTATTTATAACTTGATAAACATATAAATCATTGTATTTATCTTTATCTTTATAATCAATAAAATAATTAGATATAAGAGTATATAGTTCATCTTTATTACTAGCTTCAAGTTCTCCAGAACTATTAAGTAATATATTAGTAGTAGGATTATTAATAGGTTCAGCAGTATAAACTACAATTTTATGATTAGCAATATATCTTTTAACATTAGTACTAATACTAGATATTGGAATATCCCCACTAATAACAGCCCAATATGGAATATTACCATTACCTTGATTATTCCAATTAAAAGTAATTATAGTACAATGAGAACCATCATTAACAATATTATTTATATACTTATCTTTATTAGATAATTTATATCCTCTACTAGCATCACCATATTTATCAACAAAATGAATAAAAAAGTTATATACTTCTCCGGGAATAAGAGTATCGTTCTTTTTACGTTCATTAAAATCATAACTAGGTTCAATAATAGAATGAGTAATTCTCATTTTACAATTATCAATATCAAATATAGTATCTCCAAATAATACTTGCCCACTAGTAAATACAGCATCTTCTGTAAATCCAGTTCCATTATAAACATAACAAGCTATTTTAACTGTACTTGGCATAGTGTAAACAGTTTGATTATTTTCATATTTATAACTTGTAGGAATAATAAAACAATGACAAGCAAGATATTCTTTAAGATTATGACTACCTCTACTACCTACTTTTATTTTAGCATTATAATTAATCTTTAAATATTCATGTGCTGCAATACCTTGTATAACTGTATCATTAAATAAAGTTCTAAAAGTACGAAAAGGATATTGATTATTATTAAATACTTTATTAATATCTTTAATTTGCCAATCAGCAGTACCAGTAATTTGAAGACTAGCCATTTTAAAATAAGGGCCTTTTTCACTAACTGCATTGACAGTAGTATAATCATTATAATAAGCATTAACAGCTTTATTACGAAGTTTTATAGTAATATCTTTAACAGCCTCTTCTAATGTTTTACCATTACTTAAAGTCCTATTATCATTATCAGTATGTTCATTATAATTAGCAATATATACTCTATTTTTATAATTAATAATATTGCCAACATTATAATAATTATAATAGTCAGTAGTTAAATCAGCAACATTATATTCAACAAGAACATCTCTACTAAATTTAAAAATATTATTATTTAAATCATCAGTTCTGAATGCTTGAGTACCATCTTTTTTACATACAATAAAACCAAGTTGATAAAGTCCTGAACGACCTCCACTAATACTTATTTCAAAAGTTTGATTACATATATCTTTAGAATCACTAAATGAATCAGTATTACCATAACAATAACCATTTGGTTCATCTTTCGGTTCATAAACATTAGTTTTTCTAAAACAAACTTTATTAATAACTTGTGGAATTATAACATCATTAAAAATAGGAAATCCAATACTATACCATTTAGTATAATTAGTTTTATCTATCTTATATCTAATAAATATAAAATAAAATCCTTTATAAGCACCACCACTAACATAGTTAGATTACTAATAGTAGGTAATGTTATTTGAGGAATAACAGACATTTCAGAATCAGGACGGTCAGAATCTAAATCAATATTAATAGTTTTAAGAGGAACATCAACAGAAGCATTACTTTCAGCAATAGCTATTATAAGATGATTTTTAACATTATAAGTATATGTTCCTTTAATCTTACCACCATTATATTTCCAATTACTATTTACTCTATAACAATTATCAGCTTGTTCATTATATCTATAAATATAAGAACTATTAGAATCAGTATTAACAATAAATAAAATAAGTTCAGTATTAGTAGGAATAACACCAACTACTTTAAAATTATTAATACCATCTTCATGAATAGCGTTAGCAATTACTTTACAATCTTCAAGCCCTTCTTCATTAACAATCATCCTTCCATCATTACTTACTTTAACATTTTTTAGCAGCAACTAATGAATAAGGTACACAATCACCCGGATGTTTATTAAGACTAAGTTTCTTTTGTATATTCATAATTATTTAGGAAAAGTAAAGTTATAAAAGAACTCATTCCAACCACTATCATCATCACTTTGTTCATCTAATAAAATACTAGTCTTAATATCTTTCTTCATACTTTCCCATAGATAGAAAGGATTAGTTCCATATTGACTAGCAGAAAGATTAAACACAGGATGTTTATATCCTCTCATAAGCATACGAGCCATACAATAATAAGTAAGACCTTGAATTAATTTACCATTAGCAGGTATAACAGGAATCTCACAATGATAGTTATCACTATATTGAGTTTCAATATCTTTATAAACAACTGTTATACAAGTATCATTAAAATTAAGTTCAATAGTATTGCCTCCAATAAGAATATAGTTATGATTTGACTTATCATATCCTCCACGGGGAGTCTGACAATGAGAATGAACTTCATGCTGACATCTTGGACATTCAGTATTGTTATGAAGTGTATAAACAACAGGATTACATCCTACTTTACCAGTATCAATAACTTCTCTAGTTCTAGAACCATTAGGACAACAATCATCGGGCATGCCAAGATAGTCTTTATTAGTAGAACGCTCCGGACTTTCGTCCTCCGCTTGACCCCCCCGTAGAGGATGGAGCAGATTCAGTATCACCACATCTATATTTACTAGTATCAGCTCTAGGTACTTCACAACCATTACTATCATATACTTTAAGACCGTCATCAATAAGACAACATTTACTTTTAGCTATCTTATTAATGACGGTTAGTTTCATTTTCTTATCAACTTTACGAAGAATTTTAAGTTCATTCATAGCATCAACACACCAAGCAGGAACTCTAGGAATCCAATCACTTCCATCAGGATTGAAATCATTATCAAGTTTACCAATTATATGTTCTATCGTAATCGTTTTATTATTTGCCATAATATTAGTTTTTATATCTAGTTTTATTACCATTATTATGTGCTCCACGTTCATACTTTTGTTGATTAACATTTCTAATATATTTAAATGGAGCATTAGGTTCTCGTTCAAGATAAACAAGAAGTTTACTTCTTAATCCCAGTTTAAGATTAAAAATATCATCAACAGTTTTACATTCAGAATTAAGTTGTTTAGCATCTTTACCACGAAGCTCTCTATTAATATAATTAGCATACTTAAATTTAATAGCACTATAACTATGAGTTCCATTATTAATAAGTTGTATTTCATAAAACTCTTTATTAGTTTTATAAACTACATAAGGAATACCATCATACTTAAGTCCACGAATCTTATATATCTCAGCTTCTTCTTTATCATAAGGTTTAAGACCTACATTAATAATTTCTTGTTTCTTAAGTCTAGTAGCGTTCCAATCAACATAAGTATCTCTAGGTTTATCTCTATATCTCCAGAAATTAATAACTAAATCACCAATTTCATATTTAAAATGATAAGCATAACCTTCAAGAACACATTTATGAACACCATAACTATAATATCTATGAATATACTTCTTATAATCAGAAAGACTTAATTCAGAACGTCTTGTAGCGAGTTTAAGAGCAACAATATAATCGTTTGCTTTTTTAGCTAAGTTACAATAACGCAAAAGTTGGAGAAGAACAATACGTCTTTCTCCAACTGTATAACTAAGTTGATTATTAATTAATTGCTCTAACTTATTAATTAATTCAACATTATCATTAAGAAATTGAAACCCATATTCATTAAGATTAATTTTTAAATCATCTTTAATAACTTGATTTTTACTTTTAATATAAGCACGACAATCAGCTTTCATCTTATTTATAAGTTCAAGTTCTTTATTATATTTTGCCATATCGTCATTAGAAGTTTCAATAAACTTTTTATAGTAATGACTAATATCTATATCTTTAATCATAGTTTATCTAGTTACAAGATTATCAATAGGAGTTTCATTTGTTTGACGAGGAACTTCAACAAGATTACGTTTAAATACAATCTCTTTAAGAGCTCCAATCATATCTTCAGGAATAAGAAATTCGTCATCATCGTATTTAGCTTCATCATCAATAGGGTCATAATTTACATCTTTAGCTTTTTCAACAGTTTCGGTAGGAACAAGATAAGGAATTTCAAATGGAGATTCAATAATAATAGAACCTATATTTTGAAACCAGTCTTTATTATTACTAAAGAAATAAACATAACCATTAATATAATCATAAACAGGAAGATTACACATACCTGCAAGATAATGATAAAACTTAGCACTAGCTTCTTTAGCAAAAGGTATTTCTATCCCAGTATGTCCGGTAGTTCTAATTGATTGGAAAGGTAAGTTATTAATAAGTCTAACTGGCTTTGGAACTTCTTGTTTAGTACGTTTAATTGCAGGAAGCCCAAGAGTTTGACTATTATATAAGTCACCATCAGGAACATTAATAATAGAAACACGAATACGTTGTTGCAAACCTTTATCAACATATTTATGATTTTCATAACTTTTACGAATTAGTTCATTACGACCATGAAGAATAGCATATCGAAGATTACGTCTAAGAGGAATACTATTAGGATTGCCAACAGCATGAGCAAATTCACTAACTAATTGATTAAGACTAGCCATGTTAAGATTGACTTGCGTTTTCTAATTGATGAACTCTTTGTTCAAGTTCATTAATCTTATTAGAATATGTTTCAACTTTAGTTTTAAGTTCATTAACTGTTTCAGCTAATTCATTATGCTTTTGTTCTATAACTTTAACTTTTTGTTCAAGTTCAGTATTATTAGTATAATCAACAATAGAATTAAACAATTTAATTAGAAGTTGTCTATCTTTATTAGATATATCACTATTTAAAAAGCATATAGTTCTAATAATATCATCTTTAAGTTTATCTTTAGTCATAATATATTATGTTTGAGGTTTAACTTTTTTCTTTTTTTACTTTTAGTATAAATACGCCAATCATATTTAGTAATTTTAAAATTAATAGGAAAATGATTAAGTCTATGTATAGAATAAAATAGAGTTTTATCTCTACTATCAGCATAATAAGCTTTGCCATTTCTAATAAAATTAATTCTAAAATACTTAGCATAATTAATAACTTGAATTATTCTAACGTATTTACCATAATATTTAGCAATATTAGTTCTTTTACCATTCCAATTAGAATATCTAACACCTGTAAGACTTTGAATTTTATAAAGAAGATTTTTAGCATCAGCGTGTTTAAGCCATCCATAATAAGCACACATTCTAACTTTAAATTCTCTTCTATCAATTTCTCTATTTAAATAACTATTTACTAGTCTTATAATTTTATATTTAATAGATTTTCTAATTAGAGTATGAGTATAATAAAATACATAACCAACAAAATTAATTCCTCTACTATCAACAGGATATATTTGATAATTATCTTTAACTTTCAATCCAATAGTATGAACATATAATTTAATATAAATAAGAACTTTATGAAGAAAATCTTTATCATTACTTAAAATAATTATATCATCAGCATAACGATAATAGAATTTACATTTAAGTTCTTCTTTGCATAAATGGTCAAGTTCACTAAGATAAAGATTAGCAAAGTATTGAGATAAATAATTACCAATAGGAACTCCAATTCCAATCTTATTAGTTAATTTAGAAGAAACATCACGAACATTATCAGTAGAATCAATAATTTCATCAAGAATCATTAAAAAATCTTTATCTTTAATCTTCTTTCTAATACATTTCTTAAGACCATTATGAGGAATACTAGGATAAAATTTCCTAATATCTAATTTAAGACAATATTTAGTTTCATATAGGAAGTTCTCTATGAAATTTAGCATTACCAATTCTGATTATATCATTGTCATCTTTAGTCCATTCAATACCATACGCAGCATTTTCAAAAGTAGGAATAAATGCAGCAGAACCCCAAGCTGGATTACCTTATTCATTAATAATTAAACTATCTCCTTTAGATACTCCATCTAAATTAGGTAAATGTTTAAGTCCTTCTGCAAGTTCATTTAGTATATGCTTATTAAATCTTAATAAGCCATTATACATTTCTACTAAATTAAAATTCATATTAAGCTTGTTCTAGAGCATCAACTCTACCATCAAGAGAATTAATATTATTAGTATTTTGATTAACTTTAGTTACAAGTCCTTGAAGAGCAGCAATTATAGCATCGTTCTTAGTATCATTACTAGCTTTCATATCATTAACGGCAGCAATTAAAGCATTAAACTTATCTTGTAATGCACTACTCATATTCTTTATATTTGTATCAATAGTAGTAAGTTTATCACTAATAGTAGCTAAATCAGAATGAACTAAATCAAATTTTTCAGTAAGAAGAGTTTGAGTTTCATCTGATTCACTTTTATGTTGATTTTCAAATTCATCAAATTCAGCTTTAACCATTTGATGTAATTCAGTAATCTTTTGACTAATCTCATCAAGATTAACTATAACATTATTTTCTCCAAGCTCATCATGTTCTTTATTACCAGAAATACTAAGTTTAAGATTATTAATAAGTTTATTAATAGCATCTAACTTATAATTAACTCTTTTATCATCTTCCATATCTTTAGAATTTAGTTTGTTACAAATATAAATTATATTATTAATAACAAGTAGTTTAACAATATTATTAACATTTTTTAATTAAGCAGTTTTAGAACTATTAATACCTAGATATTTAGTCCAAGTATAATGTTTACGTTCACTAATATAATTAAGATTATCATCATTAATATGAGCTTCTTCTTCAAAACTTATATCTTTATAAGCATCATGTTGTTTAATATGAAATAATCTTATAATAAGATATTCAACACCATACCATATATAGAAAAAGATATATAACATCTCTTTCATTTGTTCTGTATGAATAGCCTCATGATTAAGTTCTTTATTACTTAATTCTCCTTTAGTAAATATAACACCAAAAAGATTAATAGCTTTATAACCATTAAAAGGAAAATGTTTAGTCTTAATAACTCTCATAACTTTACTATTTTAAAATTTAATATTGTAAATATTTATGTACGTTCATAGAGCCACTTTTTAGGCTTATAGTAAGACTTTCATTAAATCATGTACAGTTAATCAGCTAGGTTTAAAACTAGCCAAATTCGGCAAGCTATACTCCCCGTAGAGGATGGAGCAGGCTTGAATCAGTCAATCAAGTCTAGCTAATCAATCTTATATAATCTTAACCAATAGTATTATCAATATCTTTATAGCCAACTCCAAACTTCTTTAGAATAGGACTAACAACCCAACTCCAAAACACAGGAGCAAGTATAGCACTATTAACAAGTATAATAGTATTATCATATCCAGATGCAATATAAATCATAGCAATAGTAAAAAATACTTATAATTAATATACATCTTTTCTGCCAAGTAAGAACTTTATTATCGCCGTTAAAGTAATCAATAACTTTAATAATAATATAAGTTAGAACATTAACAATAAACATAAATCCAAAATCAAAATTACTAAGGATTCCATCTACAATTACATCAATAAATTTGTCCATACTAAAATTTAGATAAATAAAAAAGGGAACTATTCGAAGATAATTCCCTTTTACAGTTTTACAATAATGATTAGTTATTCATGTGGAAATATTCCCATACTTTATCACCATCAAAATCTACATCTTTAAACCAAAATGTAATAGCACTTTCAAACACTTTATTATCTATATTACCGCCAAACCATTCTTCAAATAGTTTAGCATAATCATGGTATTGAGCATTAATTGCAACATAAACATCGCAAGGTTCAACATCATTAGGTAATACTTCTTTATAGCGTTCACAAATCTCATGAGCTTTATTCATATCATATTTTTCACCAATATATTTCTTATTGTCTTTAACATGATACATTTGTTCTACAACTTCTTTAGCTTCATACTCATCAAAATGATAGCCATCGTCATTATATCCACCGCTCATAAGCATAGTTAAAATCTTTTCTTCTCGGTCATTTTTATTAGTAGAGCGACCATAAGTATCGTAAGTATCATAGCCAATACGATTTCTCATGCCACCTCTACCACCACGACCACCTCGTCCTCCACGCGCATCAAGAAATTCACGAAATTCATCAAGAATATTTTGATTACCGCCACGACGATTACCAACATGGTAAGGTTGAATGTAAGGCATTTCTCTCATAATATTACTTTGTTTTTAAACTGATTAATGATTCTTTTAAAATTTCTAAATCAGTTTGATTAAGAGCAACAATTTTATTCACATAAGGAACTTCAAGAGATATAATACCTTTAGAAATATTACCGCCACCAATAAAAGGTATATCAAAATTAAAATTATCAATATTATTAATAACTTCCATTTCTTCATCAAATATACCTTCAATATCAATCATACCATCTTTATCTGCAATAGGCTTCAAGAACTTATCAAAACTATTAATATTATTAGTAATTGCTCTTTTAGCTAAAGGAATTAAAAGTCTTATAGCTGGAGAACTTTCACCCATAGATACTAATTGTTTAATAATATAATCTTTAATAACCTCTTTAACATTACCAATTTCAACCATAATATTACTTCTTTAAAAATTCTTCATAAGTTAAATTAGGATTAGTTTTACTAGCTTCTTTAAAAGCTTTAAACAATTCCATTTCTTTGTTAGTAACTTCAACAATTTTACTTTTAAGCAACTTAACAAGTTTAAGTTGTTCTTCAAGTAAATGTTTACCATCTTCACTAGCTTCGATTTTTCCTCTAACTAAATTAAGAACTTCTGCTTGAACCATACTTTGTAAAGCATTATAGTTATTTACATAGTCTTGGTTATTAAGAAGCATATTTTGTTGTTCTTGTGTAAGTGGTGCAATTTCAGCATCAATAGCATCCCAAATTCCTTGAGTTGGAACTTGCTGATTTTGAGTTGTACCATTATTTGCATTAGGAATAGCATTACGACGATAAGCTTCATTGATTGCTTGTTTTTGACTTTGAAGAAAAGCAATTTGTTCATCAATGCTATTAGTCATTTTTTCACTAGGATATAGCAAAGGGTCACTACTACCTAGTATGAATTGATTAACAGGTATCATATCTCTTTCAATTTTATGTTCTTAATCAAACTTAGTAATATTACTGAGCAGGAGTTCCGCTAGCATGTTGAGTAAAACCACATGGTAAACATCCACAAGCATTACGTCCAACTAGACCAGTAACAGTAGGTTCATTTGGAAGAGTAACTACACCATAGATAACATTACAAGTCTTTCTATCAGTATAGTTGATACCAGCCGTAAACATCTTTTCCATTTCGCATTGGATAAGTTTATCTTGATAAGGACGAATAGCTTTAGTAACAGCCAATTCAGCTTTCAAATCAGATAACTCTTTACGGATATCATCATCAGCATCACGAGTATATTTGTAAAGATTAAAATGGTCAGTGTTATTTTTCTCAATAAGAGCATCAGTACGATTACGTCCATCAATATAAACACCAAACAATTCACTATTAAGACGTTCTCTATCTTCAAAACGTTGATTCTGTTGAGTCAAAGCCCACTGATAAAGACCACCTTGAAGAGCTAAAGTATCTTCACAAGATTTTTCCCATGCTTGAAAAGCAGTAGGAGCACCGCTTCCACTACCAGCAGTAGCACCAAGAACATTAATGTTAGTAGAACCATCTCCTAACATTCCACCACCAGCACCACCTAATACACTAGAACGACGATTACCAAACAAAGCCCAAGCACCAAGTGCAGTACCGATAATACCAAGAGTTAAACCTGCATTAGCTTTACCGTTTACATCACGACGATTACAACCGTCATAATTCATTCCAGCACCATTATAGCCCTCTGGAACAACTTTCACTTTTTCAATTACTTGCATAATAAATTAAGGTTTAAGTTAAAAAAAATAGATTAATACTTGTAGTTTGAACTACATAATCTATAACACTTAAACCGTTATCTTTATTTGGTCATTAACATTATTTTAACTTTCAATAGGACTATATATTGTCAATTCACCAATTTTGTTAAGTTTAGTATATTTTATTTCACCTATTGAAGTCTTACCATCATCAGCTTTACCACCTTGTGTACCTACATAACATTGAATAGTTTGTTGTCCTCTAAATTCAGAATTACCTGCAACAAAACCAAATCTAAATTTATAGTTATCAGTATAATTATCATTATAAACAGTGTTATCTTCATTTAACAAAACTGTATGATATTCATAACTATAATTATCATCACTAGTTATATTAAGAGTTGGCTTATCAAGAGTTAAAAGAGTACCAGTTGTATTGACTTGATTATTCCAAACTTTATATTTATCATTAGGCTTATTTTCATACCAGCAATAACCATCGCCATGAACAAGTCCACCACCATGACGAATTATTTTAATATCATCTAAACCAATAACTTTATCATTAACAGGATTAACTCTAAAGTACTTTACTTCATTATTAGATTTAGCAACTCTTTTAACAACTTCACCATACCAACATTCTTTATAACCACCATGTCCATCAGGCATATTAATAGTTCCATCAGCCAAAGGAAAAATAAACATTCCTCTATTATCAATATCAATTTCATTATTCTTTAATTGCCAAGCATGAATAATAACACCACCTTTATAAGCAGTACATTCAACAGTAACATGACCTCTACTCAAACTTCCAAACCAATTAGCACAAAGATTCATTTTCATTATATCAGGCATTTTATCTTCAAGGTCAATCATAGATTCAATATTGAACATAACACATTCAGCACCTGAATCAGTATTATCACCACCCCAATATATATAAGGAATTTGATTTAAATTCCAAGACCAACCAACAGCTATATAATTTAAACTATTAATAGGAGAATTAACATAATATGATTTAGTATCCAAATCTCGACCATCATCACTACCCCAAATATATCTAAGTTGGACACTAGTAAAATCACTAAAATGAATAACAGAAGTAGGCCAAATATGATTAGCACCATCATAAACATGAGCAATATTAGTTTGACCTACTGTCCGTTTCTTAAGAGGCTGAGCAATTCCTCCTTGACGTCCAAGAGTTAAACTCATTATTCATCAATAATATTATAAGTCATTCCAGCAACTGGGGTAATAGTTGCATATTGGGTAGCAGTACCTGTCCAAATTGGAAGACTAAGTTTATTACTATTTGCACTAGGCATAGTCATATTAACTCCACATCCATCGTTAATAGCTTTTTGAATCTTATCAAGATTAACACTTTGAGTAATAGTTTGATTTATTTCTTCTTTAAAACTATTAAATGTATTATTAGTAACATAACCACCAAGTAAACTATTAACTTCTTGTTTACTATAAGTTTCACTTTTAGTATAGTAATTATTAAACATGTTATTAATCTCTTCTTTAGTATAACTTTCCATAGAAGAAGTATCACCCATTACTCTCCATTCAGTACCATTCCAATAACAAATCTTTCCATTACGATATTCAATTTGACCAACAGCCCAATTACTACAAGTTACATTATGAAGATATTCAGACTCTTCACCAACCATACCTGTAAGTTTACATTTATTTAAATCAATAGTACCATTTTCAATAATACCACCTTCAAATACAAGTTCACAACCAACAGGCATTGTAATAGTTTTACCACTTAAATCAAAAGCATAACGAATAATATAACGAGTATTTTCTTCGTTAACCATATCTTGAGTAATAACAGCTTTATAATTAAGATAAATATTATTCTTAACTTGAACTAAAGTTTCTTCATTAAAATAATATTTAATAGTATCTACTGAATTAACATATATAATACCAAGTCTTGGACGTTCATCAGAAAGACAAGTATTATAAATATTATAATCTTCACTATTTCCATAAACAGGAGTGTTGACCCCCCCGTAGAGGATGAACTCTATCAGTAGGTTCTACAATCGTCCATCTAGTATAATAATTATAAAATCCAACTCCATCATGAACAGTCTTAACTCTAAGAACAAATAATTTATGATATGTATCATAATAAATACCAGCAGTATTACCTAAATCTGTTTTAATAACTTCATATTTATCAGTATTAAGAATTATTTGACCATATTGTTCACAATAAGTATCGTCAAGAAAACCATCAAATAAAAGCTGTTCTGCATTACTAGCATCATCCTCCACGGGGAGTAAGACCTTGCGAATTATTTTATATCCTTTACCACTTTTATATTCAGGCTCATAAGGTCTATCTTTAAGACTAAGACGATTAACATTACAACAACCCGGACTTAATCTAATAGTAATATCTTCTTCATCTGGATAATTAATAATATTAACTTTACCATCTCCTGCAATCATTTGTTTAAGAGCTTCATTAAGCATATCCCAATCAATAGTACCATCAGCTATTGGAATCTTAGCTCCACTTTCTTCAAGATATTTTTCACTAAGAATTTTAGTCCAATTATCATCAGAAACCCAACTAGTTTCAACACCAGCTTGAAGATTACTACCTATATAACTTTCAGTTATAGATACATTATGTTCAGCATCATAATAACTAATAGTAAGACTATTACGTCTAAAAATAGCAGGAACAGCTTTACGAGTATTAACTCTAGTTCCTTGATATGGAATCCATAAATGATTAAACCTAGAAAGAACAACAGTTAAATCATTATTTGTATCTTTGTCAAGAATATTTTGAAGATAAGTAATAGGAAATACTTTATCATAACTATTCTGACCTAGTTTTTCATATAGTTGTTTATTGTTCATAATTATGTAATTAATTTAAATAACTTTAATGAGTAAATAAACAATATAAGCATTAGTAATATTGTTATATTAAATAGTATTCTTATCATGGTTCAATTAAAACTCTTACATTAAATACCGTACTATTAGAAGTCATAGTAAATTGACATAATATAGTAAATGAAGAAGTAGTTGTATTAGCAGTAACAGTAATAATATTATTACTATTAGATACAGAAACGTTATTTGAAGGTATACTAACACTACTTAAAGTACAAGTATATTTACTACCACCACCATCTTTATTTTCAAACCAAAATTGCAATTTACCAGCATTCATTATAGCAATATTAGTAGGAATATATACATAAACACCAATAGGAGTTTTCTTAATATCATTATAACTTGCTTCTCCTTTATATATTAAATCTACATTTTCACTATCTAAATAAATAGGTAATGCAACATTTTGACTAGTAAAATAATCATTTTTAATAACAAGTCTACCACGTACAGGATTTGCTCTTTGCGTTCCTTTTGTAATAACATTATGATTTAGCCAATTCCATTCAATTTTATATTCTCTTGCTGTATTAGAATCATTTGCGGATAGTTTAAATGTTATTATAATCATACTAGCATAATTAAGAGCATTTGCAACAGATACATCACAATTAACTTTATTTGTTACATTTACATAATCAGGATTATAATATACAATTTCAGTTCCTCCTGAACCAGCAACACCATTCCAAGTCCAAGGTTGAGTTGTATATAACCTATAATAAACACTTATAGATATAGTATTAGCATCAGCAACTGTATCAATTTCATTAGTATAAGGATAACCTGTAAAATCTAATCCACTTCCATCAGGATTAGTACCATAATATTTAGTATGATATACTTTAGCACCATAAGACTTAGCACCAGCAGATTGTGTAATATTAATTGATTTACTAACTCCACTATAAGTTGCAGTAACAGTTGTACTTCTACTTGTTGTAATAATTCTATTACCATAAGTAAGTTTACTACCGCTAGTAGTACCGCTTAATGTGCCATCTCCAGATTTACTTAATGTAGGACTACCATTTTCAGTTTCAGGAAAATTTTGTCCAACTCCATTCCAAGTATATTGTCTACTACGAACAGCACTACAAGTAATAGTAGAACTGCCTCCAGCAGCAGCAATATTAGTAGGACTAGCAGAAATACTTACTGACCATGCTCCCCAACTACTATAAACTTTACTACCTGCTCTTTGTTCAATATCGCAAAAATTAATAGCACCATTATAATTTGCAATAACTCTAGTTCTTCTAATACTTGTACTAGTATTATTACTATAACTTAAAGTACTACCACTCAAAGTTCCACCACCACTTCCTGCACTAAGACTTGGAGTAGCATTTTCTGTTTCAGTTCCACCTGAACCTGCAACGCCATTCCAAGTCCAAGTACGAGAACGAGAAGCACCATAATAAATAGTAACAGAACCGCCTGATGCTGCAACAGTATAACTACTAGCATTACAATATACAGACCAACTAGACCAACTTCCATACGATTTACTACCAGCAGATTGACTAATAGTTATATCTTTAGTTGCACTATCAATAGTTGCTCTAAATACAGAACTACGGGAACTAGTAGAAGTATTATTACCATAACTAACAGTAGAACCACTTAAAGAAGCTGCACCATTAACTTTACTTAATGTAGGAGAATCACTAGCATTTTCAGTATAAGTTGTTCCTGTACCATTCCATTGCCAAGTACGACTTCTAGTAGCTGAAGTAGATAATGTAGCATTTCCACCAGCAGCAGCAATAGTTGTTACATTAGCACTTAAACTAATAGACCATGCTCCCCAACTACTATAAGTTTTAGAACCAGCATTTTGAGTTACAGTAGTATCTTTAGTTACAGAATCCATTGTAGCTCTAATAACTGTACTTCTAGCACTTGTAGAAGTATTATTATCATAAGTTACTTTATTACTAGCAAAAGAACCAGCACCACTAACTTTACTAAGAGTAGGAGTTCCAGTTCCTGTTTCAGTTCCACCACTTCCACTAACTCCGTTCCATGTCCAAGTTCTTGTTCTACTTGCAGAAGTAGTTATATTTGAACTACCTCCACTAGCAGCAACATTTCCACTATTAGAAATATTAACTGTCCATGCAGACCAAGCACTATATTGTTTAGCTCCAGCAGATTGACTAATAGTTATATCTTTAGTAGTTGAATCAATAGTAGCACGAATAACAGTTGATTTACCACTTGTACTAGTATTATTTCCATAAGTAACTTTAGGACTAGTCCAATTACCACTTCCACTAACTTTACTTAATGCAGGACTTTCATTTCCAGTTTCTGTACCACCAGAACCGGCAACACCATTCCATGTATAACTTCTAGTTCTACTAGCACTAGTTGATATAGTAGCTGTTCCACCTGTTGCTCCAATACTAGTTTTATCAGCACTAATATTAACAGACCAACTAGACCAACTTCCATAAACTTTAGCACCAGCAGATTGTGTTATAGTAATAGATTTAGAAACACTATTGCTAGTAGCAGTAATAGTTATACTACGACTATTTGTTGTAGTATTATTACTAGCAGTAACAGTTTTACCACTTAAAGTAAATCCACCAGCACTACCACTAAGTGTAGGTGTAGCAGTTTCAGTATCAGTATGTGTAGTACCAACTCCATTCCAAGTCCAAGTACGAGAACGACTAGCATTAGTAGTTATCGTAGATGAACCACCACTTGCAGCTATCGTTTGCGCGCTTACCGAGATAGAAACAGTCCAAGCAGACCACGCTGAATACACTTTTGCGCCTGCCTGTTGTGTTATCGTAACCGTTTTGGACAATCCTACATAACTAGCTGTAAGTGTCGCTGAACGGGCTGAAACGCTCTCGTTTGATGTAAATTTTATTTGATTTCCACTAAGACTAGCACTACCACTAATACTAAGAGTAGGAGTAGCAGTTTCACTATAAACAGTACCAGTGTTATTCCATTTATAAGTTCTACGAGCAATATTAGCTGTAACTGTTCTAGTACCACCTTTAGCTTCAACACTAGTTCCATCAGTTTGTAAATCTAGTACCCAATCGGTATAAACTTTAGCACCAGCAGCTTGATTTAAAGCAGCACTAACTTCTTTAGTTTGTTTATTTTCTAAAGTAAATATAACAGTTAAAGTTCCACTTTTAGCATTAGTAGATTCATTATTAGGTATAGTTAGTACATTATTACTTATACTACCTAAAGTAGTAGAACTAGTAAAGCTAGCAGTAAGATTAACAACAGTTTCAATCCAAGTTCCAGCATAAGTAGAACCCTTGGTTATACTCCCCGTGGAGGATGCATAGTCAGTTCTCTTATATCCACTTTTAACAGAACTAGTAGGAAGTTTCAAATCATAACTTCCACCAGTATTAGCAATAGAACTATTAACTACTGTTAATGTACTAGTATCATATATACTAGTTTTACTACCTTTAAATGTAACAGTATAACTATCTTTAGCTTCTGTATCATCAATTAATACAACTAACTTACCATTAGTTATAACTCCTTTTTCTATTCCATCAAATAAAACTTTAACTCCATCAGTAGGAAAAGTAACAGTATAAGAAATAAATCTTTGTTCCCATTCTAATTCTACATTATGAATTATAGGTAAATAACCACTATTACCACTAACAGTTTTAGATTTATAATGTTCAGCAGTAATATTAGCAGTATAATCAGTTTTAATAGGAATAGTAAATACAAATTTAGTATTGTTTTCACTTATAACAGGAGTATAACCATTAATAGTAACAGTTCCGGAAACATTCAATTTAAACGTAACAGTAACTTCAGTATTCTCAGGATAAACAAGTTTAGAACCTTGATATATTTCAAATACATCTATACTACCAAGTTTAATATCATGTATTTCAATATCTCCTTGATATATAGCCATAACTTAAGCGTCTGATTTAACTATATAAGTAGTATTGTTATCTTTTTGTGCAATAGCTGCATATTGAGTAGCAGTACCAACCCATATTTTAGGATTAATTATTGGGTCAATAGTAAGTTTAGATAATCTATAAAGAGTTTGGTCAACTATTTGAATAGTATTATAAGTATAATTACCATCATTACGTAAAGCTATATGATTTATTGTATTACTATTACTCCATTGTATAGTTATAACATCACCAGTATATCTAATATAAAATTTACCATAGGTATTATTATAAAATACAGAATTAGGTTTACCAATAGCAGCAATAAATCCATCAAAATTAGTAAATATAGTATTTATAGCATTTAATACTTCAGTAGGAGTACCATCATTAGTTAATAACATAATAATAGTATTAATATCATAAGATTTAATAATTTGATTACTATTTATAGCTACAAAAGTATTAATACTTTTAGTTTCTTCACCTCCAACTCTAGTTAAACCTTTATCCCAACTTAAATCAATTTTATTAATTCCATTGCCATTAGGAGAAAAATAAGTAATCGTAGCACTAATGCTATTATTACCTATATAAATTTTATCAAAATTAATTCTACTATTGTTATTATCAACAGCAATAATACTTCCGCCTTTTAATAGTATTTCTTTTACTTCATCAAAAGTTTTATCACAAGTAAAATCTTTTTGTCCATTAATATATATTCCAGTAGGAACAGTAACAACCACACCATAAACAGGAATAAATCCTTCAGGTGTACTTTTATTTTCATATAATTGTTGATTAATATCTTGCATAACTTTATAAACTTTAAATGGTGGCACTTATTCAGTACCACCATGATTAATATTAAGTTGTTTTCTTTTTAATAACAAGTTCATAACCAGCAGGAATTAAAGCTTTAATAGCATCAGCAATAGCTTTATCAACTTCTGCTTTAGTATAAGTATTTTCTACTGTTGGTACATTATCAAACTTATTATTAATTTCTTCTTTAGTATAAACATTATTACTAAGTTCAGTAATTCGATTAGGTAAAGTTTCATCAAGTTTAACTTTATCAGCAGCAGACATAACTCCAGCTAAAGTTTTTGTGGCAGCATTAATACTTTTAGCATAATTTCTACCATTATCATATTTATTAGTATTATTATCTTTATTAATACCTGTTACTTCTATATTAACTTTAGAATCTGTATATGTAGCATCATTTAATGAAGATAGAAGTTTTATATGTAAACTATTAACGATATCAGTAGTTTTCTTACCTTTACCACCATCATAAGCAGTACCTGTAACTTCACCTAAAGCTAAAGTTTCAGATATAACTGAATATTTAGTTCCAGACCAACGATAAGTCTTACCGCTATAATCAGTACTTTCACTTATATCAACATAAATTTTACCTTTTTCAGGAGTATAATATACAGGAGCATCTTCTATATACTTTTCAGCAAAATGAGTTTCATCAACATAATATCCTTCAAGAACATCATCAACATAACTAGGTAATTGACTTGCTGGGACTTTACCATCTCCATCAAGACTAGCAATACCATTTGCTACACCACGTTTAGCTTCAATAGCTTCATTACAGAATTGAATAATCTTCTCTTTAATAATAGGATAATTATCTATATTACTAAGGATATGTTCAACTGTAGATTCAACCTTATTCTCAATAACAACTTTAAGATTAGGATGATTATCAATATTATCAAAAATATTTTCTATATTACCTTTAATAATATTAAGTAGTTCAGTAAAGTTATTAATATGTTCAAATATATAAGTAACTCTAGCTTCTACTTTAGTTTCAATAAGATTCTTAAGAATAGGAAATCTATCAATATTATTGAAAATATAATCAACTCTACTATTTACAGCATTGTTAATACATGTAACAAGAGCAGGATAATTATTAATATTAGCAAATATATTCTTAACACAATTACAAACTAAATCAGAAAGAATACCAATAAGTTCAGGATAATTATTAATATTATTAAATATATAATCAACACGTTCATTAATATTATTCTGTATAGTTTCTTGTAATTCTGGATATTGACCAATATTCTTAAATATATCAACTACTTTGTTAATAGTATTAGTAACAATAAGATTTTTAATAGCAGGATAATTATCAATATTATTAAATATATTACCAATAGTAGTTTCTACATGAGAATTAATAGCATTAGTTATGAATTGATTAAGAGCAGGATAAGAAGAAATATTATTAAAGATAGATTCAGTCCATTGTTTAATATATTGATTAAATATCTCTTTAAGCTCAGGATATTCATTAATATTATTAAATATATCTCTAATAATAATAGGCAAACTTTCAACTGTACTATTCTTAATAATTTCAACTAGTTTAGGATAATTATTAATATTATTAAACACATTAATAACAAAATCATTAATAAAACTAGTAATAATATCAAGAAAGTCTTTATAATCACCTATATTAGTAAATATCTTTTCAAGTGCTTCTGCTAAATCTTTAATAACAGTATCAAAAGACCATCCTTCCCAATTATCTGGATTAGTCCAAGCAGCATCGCTAATATCATCACTATTATATCGTTGTGTCCAATTAATATTAGTTGCATCACGATAAGTAATAATATATCCTTTACGACGATAAATTTTATCAAGTTTATTAACAGTATCAGCAAAAGTACCTTCCCAAGTTAAATAAACACTATTACAAGCAGCAAGTATTCTATCAAGTCTAGTACCAGTTAAACCATCAAATACAGCTTGTATAACAGTTAAAGGATATATATTATATCTAGTATCATTTTCTTCACAATACTTATCTAGTATATGAATTGGCATATTGCCTTCTTTATCACATTGAACTTTACTAGGGTCAAAAGATTGACAATTAGTACCAACAAAAACATTTTCTTCTTCAGCCATAATTACCACGGATTAGAAACACGTTTAATATAATGTAAAGCAATAGTAGGCATAAGTTTATTAATAGCAAGATAATCACCTGTCCATCTATTACCACTTATTTGACTCCAAGTCATTTCACCATTATTACTAATATTAGGCCCAGTCATATACCAATTAGTAGAACGATTAATACCAAGATTATCAAGTTTACTTCGGTCAGTACCATAAGGCCAACAATTTTTAACATCACCATCTAAATCACCTGATATAAATCTCCAGTTACTTGGCGTTATAATTTGATGGTTATTATCACCGGATTTAGTTTTACCAACAGCAACAGCATGTTGATGTAGAGGCAAATCAGTACCACCAATATAAAATCCATATGCACTTACATTACGACCAGGAGCAGCAGGGTCATATGTATCTTTAATATTTTCAAGAACAGTTTTCCAATCAAGATTTCCTTGTTTAGGATTATTATAAATATTAATACCGTTAGGTATATAACCCATAACAAAAACGTCCTTGTGCAGCAGTATAAACTTCCCAACCATTAGGAGGAGTTGAAGTATCCCAAAGCATAATAGAACCAATAGGAACAACAGCAGCAATCCAAGCTTGAATTTGACTAGCAGCAATTCCACTTCCACCACCTTGTCCAAATCCTTCTCCAACTAATTTATTTTTAATATCAGTATAGAGAGAATTAAAATCTACATCAAGTCTACTAGGTTTAGTTTCACTATCTGCAAATTTATTCATAACAAGATATTTACCTGTTCTAGCTTCACCAAGTTGAGTAACAGACATGACATTATGAGTGCCATCTCCACCAGAGCCACCACCTCCTTCAAGACCAGCAATAATATCATTAATTTCTTGCTTAGTATAATAATTATTAAGCATAGAATTAATAATATTACGTACTTCTTCTTCGGTTAGTCCACCGCCGCCAGAACCTCCACCGGCAGCATTAATAGTAATAGTACCATCATCATTTTCAACAAAAGTAATATTAGTACCAGCTTTAATCATGTTCTTAAACATAGAAACATAATTATCTTCAAAATATTGTTTATACTCATTACTTATGTTACTACCACTTTGGTCTATCTTATTAAGAATCTCTTCAATCTTATTATTAATATATTGTTCTAGATTATTAATACTACCTTCTACACTACTATTTAAATCTCTAATCTTATTATAAATATCAGTAAATTTAGCGTTATATTCAGCAATAAGATTATCTATTCTAGTATTAATATTAGAAACTTCTTGTTGAAGATTACTTATTTGTTGGTCATGAAGTTCAAGATGTTCATTAATCTTTCTAAGTTCTTCAAGAAGCCAAGCATAGAACTTTTCCATTTCTTCTTTTAACTTCTCTAAGAAAGCTTCAAATTCAGCACGAGTAAGATATACAGATAAATCAAAACCCATACTTACCCATTTTTCACCATCCCAAAACCAATAAAAATCATTAGTATAAGTTCCACCCCAACCAACAATTTCAACTTGTTTATTATCTTCACCTAAATCAAGAGGGTGATAAAGTATTTGACCAACAGCCCAATTTCCATCAAGAGATATAGATTCTTTATCAAACATATCTTCTTGACGATAATTACTAAGAAGTCTACATTGATTTAATTTAACTGCACCATCATACATTCTACCACCTCTCCAAAGAATAATACTATTATCTGGAAGTTCAATAGTTTGTCCAGCTAAACAATAATCATATTGAAGTATATAAATAGTATTAGGCTCGTTAATCATATCTTGGGTAAGAGTATTAACACCACTAATCATATTCTTACGAAGATATTTACGAGCCTTTCCACTATAATCATTTGTATTATAGTCTTTATCTGCAAATTTAAGAAGATTATCAACAACTGTTAAATCTTCTTCATCAGCTGCATTAGTAATCTGTAAAGCAGTAAACATTTGTTTAACAGATTCACTAAGCATTTCAGGAGTAATCTGACCTTCAAGTATTTGAACAGCATTATCTTCAAAATACTGTTTAAGTACTTGTGCCATATAATTAACTACTACGTTACGACGAAGATAATTATCTTGTATATTAATACCAAATTCATCAGCAACAGCACGTTCTGCAATTGCTCTTGGAAACATACCACTAAAAGATTCTACAAATTTAGAACCAATTTCAGAATCAGCTTCAAGATGCCATTTCTTTGCATTAGTAACAGGAGTTATTTCATCAAGAATATAACTCTTTTTAGTTTCAATAACATAAACTTCACAACCTACCCCAATCTGTTCCCAAGTAAGAGCATCTCTATCTTCCATTGTAGATACTACAATTCTAGCAGCTTTAAGACCTCTTTGAACAACAGCAATAAGTTCTAGTATTTCTTTCTTGAAAGTTTCATAATCAATAACTAAATCTTCTCGAAGTTTAGCAATAGGTTGCCAATACTCTTCATTAGATAAAGGAATACCAGCAGGAACAGCTTTACGAGATATATAGCTAGCATAGAAACCATCATGAACTATACATAATCTTTCATAAGGTCTGTCATTCCATTGACCATTACAAGTAAGACTAACTTTACCAAGTTCTTCTTCTATTGTTTTCATACGTTCTCTAGGTTTACTAAATTCATAGTGTAGACCCCCCCGTAGAGGATGGAACACATTCACATTATTCATTATCATAATCAACATCACTAAGACTATAAGTTTCATTATATTCTTTGCCTTCTTCTTTCTTCTCCCAAAGTTTACCAGTTTCAGGGTCAACATAAAATTTAGGAGCATCTCCACAACTAACTATTGCATGAATTTTACCTTCTTCATCAACAGGAAGCGTAATAGAACCACTATACTGAACTTGTTCACTACCTTCATAAATAATATTAAGTTGACCTTTAATATATTTAAGAAGAGTTTCAGCAAGTTTATCTTGACCAAGTTGATATGCCGCCATAGCAGATTGAAACATATTCCAACAAGTAACAATATTTTTATTATTACCTTTACAAGTAGCAGAACAATCATTAAGCATATCAAGTCCATATTGTGCCATAAGAACTAATAGTTTATGATAAACACAAACATATTTGCTAGGAACAGTCATATAAACATATTGAGGTTCAATCTCAACTTGTTCAGTTCCATCAGCTTTTACATAGACACCATTAACATAATTATCATCTATTTGTTCACTCATTCTAACATCAAGTTATTGTATGAATTAATAATTGATTTTTGTTGCTCATCAGAAAGCAATTCTAAGGCTTCTAGTGCTTGAATTAAAATTTGTCCTTGTGTTAGTTTGCACCAATTTTTTTCGTTCAATGGGAAGCCTAATTCTGCTATTCTCACCTGTTTTTCAGCCATACTTGCAATGCGTAATTGCATCTCTTTCGATAGCTGTTTTGGATTACTAATATAACCTCTTATCATAATATCATCTTATTTAAATGCCTTATTAATAATATAAGCAGTATAATCATTAACTCTAATATCAATACGTTTATTAAACGCAAGAATACGTTGATTAGAATCAAGATTTTTATTATAGACAATATTTATAATATCACCATAAATATCTTCTTTCCATTCTTCTTTCATATAATGACTAAGATAATCTTCATCACCACGATACATATTAAGTTTAGAATAAGCATCATAATAAACACTATTAACTAAATGTCTAGCGTTATATTCTATTTGGTCACGATTATTATCAACATTATTAGTAATAATAGTTGAAGCAACAAACTTTGCACATTCCGAAGCTGCATTAACCATAGTAATAGAAATAACAGCTTTAGATTTTTCTCTATCTTTTTCAATAATATCTCTAGTAACTATGTTAAGAAGTTTGGCAATATCATCTAAAGGATTTCTTTTGTTATTATCAATTATCTTATTAATTATAAGATAAATAACAATAACAATACCTGGAATAAGACCTTGTTCAAAGGCATTTTGAATTAATTCCATTTTTATAGATACAAGAATAGGGACTATCAGTATCAACACTAATGCTAATACCAATAGCCCCTATTCGATTAATATTACCTAATATTTACCTAATCGAGTCGGGTAATAGGTTATGCTTTCTCTTCAGTAGCAATAGCTTTAAGGATAGTTTCAACAGTTGCAATAGCAGCAGCTTCAGTTGGGAATGCTATTTGTACAATCTGATGAACAACTTCATCTCTAGTTTTCATTTCACGTGGAACAGCAAAACGAAGAGTAAAGATAGTATATCCAGCATCTGCACTATCAGGTTGTTTCAAAGGATTAAGCGGATATGTAGGATACAGTTCAGTATAAGTATCTCGATAAGTATATTCGATACCAGCATCGGCAGCAGCTTTATTAGCCAAATCAGTAATATAAGCCGCATCTCCATATGCAGGAAAACCAGTAGCTGTAACTGTGACTGCAATACCAACTAATTCATCAGCTCCAAGAATTTCATAATCAATACCTTTAGACTCAGCAGTTAGAGTGATTTTAGCCTCAGCAACAGATGCTTTAATACCATGTCCAACAGTATTATTATTAATTTGGTTAGCTAATTTCTTTGCTACATCATTAGCAGTAGGATTAAGACCAGTATGAATGGTAGCAGTCCAACGATTACGTTCATTGAACTTTAACCCTTTTTTCACAATCATAATAGAATAATCAGAATAAGCATTTACATCTCCGATAGTAAGATTAGCAGAAAAAGTAGTAGCAGCTTGATAAGCACCTTTAACAAAAGTAAGATGTTTCTTATAAGCTGGAAGAACTACTGGACCATTTGCTTCACGACCAAGATTAATGTAAAACTTATCGGTAATCTTAGTACCGTCAGCGTCAATAGTTTCCTTGCCATTAGCAAGATAAGTAAAAGCAACCGCTCCAGCAGCAAGAGGTAAGCTCGCTCCATAAGCGACATTGCCCGCTAACAAAAACTGTCTCATTTTTAATTTAATTTAGAGTTTAACTTTGTTTATCAGCTCCATTAGAAGTAGCACCAATACTAGCAAGATAAATCTGTACTGCACGCATAACTATTTCCATATGTAAATAAGGAGGTAAATCACAATTAACCCAATCTTCTTCTCTATCTTCATCAAACTTAACTTTAGCAGGTTCTTTGATATAAAGATATTTAACTAATTGAGGTTTAACTGTATTATTACGTCCAGTATATATATAAACATTAATACCAGATTCATCTCCAAATATAGTAACTATCGGAGCATCTTTCGCAGCACGATTACAGAAATCTCTTAGCGTTTGACCTAAATCTTCAGCTTCAATAATTCTGCAATCATAAATTGTCTTGCCATTATAACTAACTTGAAAGCCTGTATATAGCATTATTCCGTCGCTATCAATGTTAATTTTATAAGGGTCAACTTCTGTTCCACCACCTGTAATATCTCCGCCGTTAACAGTACCCGCTGTGTATAAAGTTCTAAGAGCATTAACAGGACTAATAGAAGCATTTTGTCGAGCAACCTTATCATTATAAGGAACAGGTCCAACGTTTTCTACTATTACATTTCTAGCTTTTTCAATTATAGCAGCATTAAGACAAATATCTATATCTTCCATGAGAATAGCACGAACGGTCTGCATACCCATCTGTTGTGCCAGTTCTCTGAACGTCACGTGCATCTCCCCAATGTTCATAATCAAATGTTTTTAAGTTTATTTTTATAAGCACTAACAAGAGCACTATTGGTAGGATTCTTAAACCATGTAACAGCTTCCTTAACATTAGCACCAATGAACTCACCATCAGGAGTAGTAATATTCTGATTATGAATTGCTCTGATAAATTCTCCACGAGAAATAAGAACCTCAATTAAAGATTTAATAGTAATATCTTTATCATTGCAAAGTTTATTAAACTTAGCAGGTTCATTTGTACTAAATTTATCAAGATGAGTTTGTTTATCGACAGTATCCATAGCCATACCGTTAGGAATATTAATATTATTGGCAACACAGTATTGAATAAATACAGCATCAAACAAATCACTATTCGTGAGAAGTTTAACATAATTGCCTTTAGCAGAATTAATTTCCTGACGATGTTTAGCAAGACGCTCAGCTTCTCTTTGGTCATCTTTAAAATAAAATCTAATAGATGGGTCAGAATTAATAAGAGCAATATCTTTAGCTACATCTTTATACAATAAACAATGACGATAAATTAGATAATCATCAAGAACAATAGGATAACCATATTTATACTTTTCACTTTCAAGAAGATTTAACTTAGTAATTTTAGCTTCAAGAGCTTCTCTAAGTTCTTTAACTCCTTTACGGTCACTATTCATATAAGCAGTTTCAATAGCTTCTTCTTCGGCTCTAAAACGAAGATAATCTCGTTTACGATTCCAAAAGAAAGAAATATCAAAAGTCTTACCTAGTTCATCAACTGAAACACTAATATTATTAAGATAAGCCTTAACCCGTGAAATAAAGTTTTCATTATTAGGAGCAAGACCAATTAAAGCAGGAAAATAAGATTCAATCTCACCTTTATTAGAAGAAAGAGTACGAGAACTACGAACACAACTACCAATCTTATCCATTCGTTTAGGTAATGTTTTATCATTAACTCTACGATATAATGAATAATTAGTAACTAAATTAATAGTAATAGTTCGTTTTTCAGTATAAGGTTCATCAAGACTTTCATCTCTAAATCCTACTGTATTAGCAGGCTGTTTATCTACTCCATCCTCTACGGGGGGTATAACCTGTTTATCTGTATTTATATTAGAAGCAGCAGGAGTATTTTCTCCTGCTTTATTAGCTTCATTTACTTTATTAAAATCCATATCTTAAATAGCTTCTTTTAAATGATTATAATACACATTTCAATAAGAACATCTTAGTAGTGTTATCTACCTGCAAACCAATAGAACCTTTAACTTCATAACGAGCCATATCAATTTCAGTAGCTGCATGATTAGTATTAGGCAATCCCCAGCAAGCAGGAATATCAGTCATACCTTCGATAACTTTAGCTTTATAAGCCTGTCCTTTTTGACGTACTATACGAACATTCTGATTACCTTTATAATTACTCATATCAATTAAAGCAGCTTGATGAGAAGTAATAGGCAAGCCAGTAGTAGGATGAATCATACCATTTTGCTTAGCAGCTTCAGCATCAGTACCCTTATCGAAATAAGCATTATGAATAACAGTAATAGTATATCCATCTGGAGTTTTATACTTATTAAAGTAACGTCCATAAGAAAGACCATCACCATTATCTTGAATCATCTTTTCACCAAGAGGAGTAATAAATCCGTTTTCTTTAGCATCAGTTCTGATAGCCATTTCAAAGTCACGAATAAATCCTTTGCCACCCATAAGAGCTACATTCTTATCGCCATCTTGAGTATCACGGTCAAGAACATCACCGATTGTACGTTCAAGTTTGTTAACAGTCAGAACTTCACCATAAGTATCGTAGTTAGATTCACGACAAATTTCTAACATACCAGCAGTACGAGGAATAGGTTTACCATTATCATGGTCTTTCAAAGGAATAGTACCATCAGGTAAACGGTTATATTCAGACTTCCACAAACGTTCTTCGTTCATTACTCTCATGTGCAAGTTGAACTGTCGCATCTCTTCGTTAATCCAAAGATTAGAAGTACCACCATTATCATTTTGGAATTGATATTGAGTAACAACATTAGCAAGATTACCAGCTATTTCTTTAGAATAACGATAAAACTCAAGTTGAGAAGTCATTCCAGCAGGACCCATAGTATTACTTCTGTTACCTTTAGAATAAGATTCAGAAACAGTAGGAGCACTCATTGCCCAATACATACCTTTAGCCAACCATTGAGGGTCAACATAAGCATCAGGATTGGGAGAAGTAAGTTTCAAAAGATAAGCATAACCATAAGCAGATTCACCTAAGTCTTTCTGAATACGAACTTGAGTAACGCCATCGGGAGCAGTAAGACCATGTTGTTCAATAAACCAATGAGTAGAGAAATGAACTTCAAATTCACTACCATTTTGACCGGGTTTAGTAACAGCAGTATTAAAGTAAGTTACAAAGTCTGTAAACTTCATACGACCCATAGTTTTCCAAGTCCATTGTACAGTAGCAACATCTTTAATACCACGACTACCTTGACCTTCAGTAATAAAACTTAAAGGAAAACGGTCATCATCCATACCATAATTATAAGTCAGAAAACTATTAATTTCTTCTGGCTTTTGAAGCTGAAGATAAGCAATTGATTCTTCATTAGAATAACCTCTATCTTCATAACGAGTTTGTCCAATAACACGTAATGTTTTCATCTACAAATTTACTATTATGTTAATAACCAAAACGCTCATCTTTCAGAACGTCTTTTTTACTGTCAGGTTTAGTTATTTTAATAGCTCCTTTTGTAGATTTACGTTGACTAGCAGTAAGTTTCAACTTTTTAGCTTCTTTATCAGAAACAGCCATTTCTATCAAACTATCATAACCTTTACCTGTATATTTAAGCCAAGCCTTAAGCAGTTCTTCATCGCGTCTTTCAGCAGGAGATAACTTCATTAAATCATTTTCATAACGAGAAAGTCCTTTATCATCAACTTGATAAACATAATTGAAGAAATCTTCTGGAGTAGTAGAAATTTGTTTTCCATTACGTTCAATAATAACAGTTTCAGGAATACGATAACCAGCAATTTGTCGTTTATCAATACATTCTTTAACTCCATTCCAAAATTCCACAAGTTGTTTCTCTTCTTCTGCTTTAACTCGCATAGCTTCTTTAGCATTAGCTTCACGCATTTCGTTATCAGCTTTCTGAAGAGCTTCAAGTTCTTCTTTAGCAACATTGAAAAGTTCATTACTATCTTTAAGATATTGAATATACTTATCAACATTACCACGACGATTAAATTCCTTAAACGCCTCACGAACAATAGCTTCTTGTTGACTTACATTATTTTCATCTACTTCAATACCGCTTCTATCTCGAAGTTCACCAAAGCCTTCAAATGAATTACCATTTGCAACATAATAATTAAGAAAATCACCAACGATAGGATAATCTTCAAATAACTTATTAACACCAGCTTGAGCAAATTCGTCACGTTTTAAATCAATAACGGATTGAATATAACTTGCAACTCCTTGAGGAGTATTTTCAAAAGTAACAGCTTTACCATCTTCTGAAGTAACAGAAACACCTACAAGTTCTTGAATTGATTTAACATCAATAGTATTTTCTTCTTTAGTATCTTCTACTTCAAATTCTTTAAGATAAGCAGCAACTTCATTTTTAGATTTAAAGATATTACCTTTATCGTCAATAAGATTACCGTCTTTATCAACAGTATATTTATTATCTCCATCTTCGATAATAGTACCTTCTTCTAAACCATGTTCAACATCAGCGTCATTCGCTTTGTCATTAGGCTTACTCCCCGTGGAGGATGAAGATTGGTTATCTTTATTAGCATTAGAATCACTATTCCCATCTCCATTACCACTATTAGTAATATCATCAATAGGATTACCATTAGCATCTAACTGCCCTGTTTTACCTGTATCAAGGTCTGTAATGTCGTCAGTAGGTTTTCCATCACCATTAGATGTTTCACCATTAAAACCAAAACTATCAAAATTAGGCATAATTCTTTGTTTTTTAATTAATTACTATATCACAAATATAAACTATAATAATAATACGAGTTTTACTTGTATCGTTAAAATATGTTCACCTTTAAGCCGATTTGCCGACTAACATACTATTGCTAACTAGTATATTTATTACTGATAACCTAACCTATCGCTTTCAGAGAAGCCATGTATGAATCAAATTTTATTATAATGATTAATCTATCACGAAATTAATAAAGTGCTTAAAATGAGCTTAAAATGGCTCATGTGATGTAAAGAAAAATGAAAATGGGCTGAACCTACTTTCACAAGCAAGTCCAGCCCTATTATGAACAAAATTTAGAAGTACAGCCGATTATTTACTTTTACTATCATAACGATTTTTATTCGTTTTTGCAATCTTGACTTTATCATCACTTTCTTTAAGTTTAACAGCTAATTCTTTTTCTTTAAGTTGCGCTTCAACAGAAGTTTTTTGAGCATCTAAACTAAGTTTACTACGTTCAAGATTAAGTCTAGCATTTTCCATACGTTCTTCAGCTTGACTCTTTTCAGCATCACTAAGACCATTATCAAAACTCATAATATTAGCATTTGCTTTCATAGCTTCAATCTGACCATCAAGATATTTTTCAACTCTAATTGTTTCTCTATCTTGTTCTGCTTTTCTATCAATCTTAGCAAGTTCAAATTCTTGACGAAGTTGTTCTGTTTGTTGAGAAACACGTTCAACATCAAGTTCATGTTCACGTTGAATATTTTGATACTTATCAATAAGTTTACTAATTTGAGCAACATTATCTCCACGAATAGCAGCATTAGCCATATCCATATTACCATTTTGAGCAGCACTAAATGCAAGCTGTTTATATTGTTCAAGTTTCTCGCGTTCTTTAATAGAAGTTTTACAAGTAACAATATAATTGGCAAATATATGACTATTAACATCAAGACTTAAATATCTAATATCACCATCTTTAGTTTTATAAGAAGTATTAAGACCATCAATCCAAGCAAGTTTAGTATAATCCATTTCAGCTTGATAATCTCGTTCTCTCATTTTATCAAATATAAATTCAATAATAACAGAACCCATACTTCCACGAATAACTGCTTCATCAGTAACTCCTTTACCAGCACTATTAGCAATCTCACCATAACGTTGTGGAGTCATATCACATTCCATTTTAGCAGTCTGTTCAATCTCTTGAATAAGTTGCCCAAGTTCCGTAATATAATTATTCATACGACTTTCAAGATAACGAACATTTTGTGCTTTAACTAAATTAGCATCATCTTCATCATCAATATAAAGTACACCATCAGCAGCCATACGATATATAGTTTCAGCAGGTTTTTTTACCAAGAAGAGATTTAGCAATCATAAGAACATTCATCTTATTTTTAGCAATAGCCATTTCTCTATGATAAGAAACTATATTACGAAATACTTGATAAGGAATAACTGTATCTACAACACTAAATCTTCCAAAACCAGGCAAAAGTTCTGCAATACCATTATAAGGAAGTTTACCATTCCTATTGTAAGCAATAGGACGAGCCTTATAAGGATATATACTTGTAGCACGAGAGCCAATTCTAACGCTCTCATAAACTTGTGGACGCCACACCCATTCAATACTAATATCACCACCAGCAGGGTTAAGCTGATAAGTTTCATCAACAATTCTTGTTGTAACAAATGCTCCATTGCTATATGTAAGAATACCTTCTTTTATTTCACCTCTCCAAACAGTATGCCAAACTTCAAATAAACCATTATTAGCATCACGAGCCATTATATTAGTGTTCTTAATATGTTGCAAATCATCTTTATTAAATTTACTACATATATCACCAAAATAATACATATACTTATCCCAATTTAAAAGTGCTCTATCGCTAGAAGTAGTAGCACTATATTGATAATATGTATCAAGAGCTTCACGTTCTTTTTCAGAAAGATATTCATAAAATTCATCTATAATTTGTTGTTTAGTCAACATACGACGTTCAGCAAACATATCATAATCTTCTGCAAACATATTATCGTTAGGAACAGGAAAAGCATCTCTAACACTAACAACACGTTTAATTAATTGATTACCTACAACATCTCTATATGTATAACAAGCTCCAAAAGCAACAAATTCAAAATAAGCTCTAGCATATATAGTAAAAGCATCAGTAAGGTCATCAATAACATTAATTAAATCCTGTCCTTGTGCACTAATATCATCAATAAAATTTTCATTAAATTCTTTAATAAAAGCTTCAATATCAACAGCTTGTTCAGGATTAAATTGTTCAGGATTATTACTTTCATTAACAAACTGCATATAACTTTCTTGTATTTTCTTAGCAACAGCTTGTTCTGCAAGCATCATAATTTGTTTACCAAGTTCAGCATCTCTAGCAAATACAACTTCTGGATTATTAGCTCCAACAATAAAATCATGTGGATTCTTAATATATTCACCAATATATCTTCTAATAATACCTTTCATCATATCATAATTACGCATAGTAGCTGGAAAACGAGTAAGATTTTCATCTTTCTCATTATAAGGATTAAGAGTTTTTCTATAATATTCTCTAGGAATATTACCAAGAAGAATATTAAACTTTTCTTCTACATTAAAATCAGCTTTACAAGCAATACCAGCTTCTATAACGTAATCACAACATTTAGCATACCAATCAACTTCTTGTTTTTCAGCATAACTAACATGCTGATTAGGAAAATCAAGTCTACCAAAATTATACATATCTTTATTTGTTTAATCTTAAAACCATTGTCTATTAAAAATATCTGTTTTATCATTCTCTTCTGTAACTTTCTTACGACTAGCAAGTTCTCGCTTACCTTTAATATCAATAGACTTCCAATATATACCTAAAAGTATAAGACTAGATATACGGTCAAAGTTACCTTCAGCATTAAACTTTTTAAGTTCAAGAATTGTTTGATAATCAAGAAATCTTTCAAAAACATAAATATCTTCTCCAAATTCATTCTTACCAATAACTTCATATAAGAACTCTTTAAGAAGTCGAAGACCATCTAGTTTCTTAGGACCACTACCAATATTATAACCATAACTAGTACTAACTTTTTCTTTAACAGCAGAATCCCAAACATATAAAGGTTCATAACCTAGATATTTAGTAGCTTTCCATTTACGAAAGTTAGAAACAGTTTCACCACGATTTATTTCTACAAGTCCAGTACCAATACAATTATACCATTTACATAAACGATAAAACTTTTCATCAGCTTCTTCTAGTCGTTCAGTACGTCCATAATATGCAGCACACAACTTAGGTTTAAATCCATTACGTTCTCTAGGCATTTCAATAACAAATATACTATTATGAGAATGTCTATCAGTAATTTCTTTTTTATCTTTATCAATACCAACAGGGTCATAAACTGCAACATAAGTACCGGGAAGAATACTTCTTATAAGCCTATCGCCAATATATGTTTCTTCATATTCAGGAGCAAACCAAACTCTTATACAGCCATGAGGGTCTTCGTTACCACGTCTAGGAACTCCTTGAATATAATCATAAGTTTTCATATCAGGATTTTCAATTCTTATACGAGCATTAGATTTAAAATAAATCTTTTTAGTTCCATCTTCAAATAGTTCACCATCAGTATAAAACTTATAACTATTATCAACTCGAAGTTTATCTTCAAACTTATTAAGAGCTTCACTACTAAATATATTTTCACTAGCACTACTAAAAGATTCAGCAGGAAATAAAGCACGCTGACCAAGATAATTAAGATATTCTGCAAAAGTCTTAGCAGTCTTTTTCTTTTCAATTCTTTCTCGTGCAGCAAGCTGAAGCCCTATTCGTAGATTACTATTTCCATCTTCATCAAATCCTTTAACTCCATCTATCTCTCCCTCAAGACCCCAAGCATAAGATTTAAAAAATCCACAAACTTCATTACGAGCATCATTATCAAAAACATTTTCAAAAGCCATAAATCCAAATGCTCTAGGATTATAAAAGTTTTGTTCAAATATTTGCATATTAGCAGCGGTAGCAGTTCCCCAAGCCATAAGAGTACCAGTAGTACGAGTACCAACAGTCATTGTAGGTTCAGTTACATTCATAAACTCATCAAAGTTCTGCATTGTAGATAGCTCTTCAACTTTAATTGTAACAGCATCTTTACCAATAGCACAGTCTGGATTATTATTAGCACTAACACTTAAAAGAGAACTAGACCAACTATCATCAGCTTCAACTCCGTTTTTCATACGATAACCAAGTTTAAAACTATCAGCGGTTGGACTAAATATACCTCTTTTAAATGGAGTTTTTTCTTCATAGAACTTTAAGTTATTAACAGCAAAATCACTTAAACCTCCTTGTTTAGTTAAATATTTATTATCGGCTGCAACATGAATAACAACTTTATGTTTAGATAGATTAACTTCGTTAGAACTATCAGAAGCCATAATATAAGAAAAACCTCCACGTCTAGTTTTATCAATAATAAGATGTAAACCATTACGTCTACAAAATTCTATAATTTGCCAAGTCCAAAATTGAGCATCAATAAAACTAGGAAAACTATAAATCTTTTTAGCAGTAGCTCCATGTTCAGTAACAATAACAGATGATTCATCTGTACGTTCCATACGAGTATAATTAAGAAAATTATAATGACCACCTGTTATCCAAACATCTTCTATACTTCCATCCGGATTTTGCCAACAAGGAGCAGAAAAACCATTACGTCGTCTATCACATTCTCTACGTCTAAATTGTCTATGAGGAATACTATCAACTTTAAATTGAGTATATCTACCTGTGGCTTGATATGTTCTAGCAGCTTCATTAAAAAGTTCAGTATTAACAAATTTGCCAGGTCTAATATTTAAAAGAAAGCCACCACTATCTCCAATTAAAAAGTTATTATGAGGGTCATACCATCCACAATCACTAGCTTTCTTATACTTTTTCTCTTTATCAGGTTCTTCAATGTATTCTAGAAAAGGATATTTACCATCAGCCATAATATTTTATTTAACTAGTAAACAAACAACAAAAGCGATAGCGCAAACAGCACCACCGCTTACCAAATATCTATTCTTACGTTTAATACGTTCAATAGATTTATTTAAATTATCATTTACTTTATTACTATTATCAAGATTATTTTGTAAAGTTTCAACTTCTTTATAAAGAGCATTATATTTAATCTTATGAAGATTAATTATACTATCTTGTTCGTTAATAATATCTTTATAAAGTTTAGCTTTAATAATCTTAGTATTAGCAATTTTAATCATATTAATAGGAACAAGAACAGTTGTATCAGTAGTGTTGACTCCCCGTGGAGGATGCACTATATTATCAATCTCACTCTGACACCAACTTCTTGAATAACTCCCAAGTAGCACTGTCATTAAGACTAATAACTTTATCTTCAATATCTTTTTCATGTTCTTTAAGTTTATAAACTATACTTTCTCTTTCAGTTATAACTAACTGTATAGAATCAATCCGAACATGATTAATAGCGGTGTCACTTTTATTATATGAATTGGCTTCTACACTAAAACGACTTATTGATAAATACAGAGTAACACATAAATTAATAATCGCTATTATAAATATTGCTATCAGCATCTTCTTCATAATTCTATACAGTATTAAATTAATCTTTTATTTCTATAAGTTTATTAAGCAAATCAAGGTTCCATCTACCAGTTTCTTTAAGTCCAAGAACTCTTTGAGCCATCTTGATAGCTGCAACTTGACCACAATTCACGTTAGTATCAAATAATTGTTCAGCAACTCTCTGACTATTAAAATCATCAAGTTCAAATACATCCCAATAACCTATTTTATACTTTTCCCAAACAAGTTTCTGAAGTTGAACATCATTATCAAGCTTAGACTTAAACTCTTTACTACCAACAGTATAATGTTTCTTATAAGAATCAATCATAGTCCAACCTTGCCAAGTAGGATTATATTTACGACTGATACCTCTATAAGTTTCTCCACCAGCATCATCTTTATCGTTTACATAACCACCTTCTTTAATAGATAGTTTTTTAAAAGCATCTCCAAAGTAAGCCATAATTTAATTTATATAAGGATTAGTACAATATCTAAAACAATCAACAGCGTCATAATATTCATCTTCATCAAATTCTTTAATTGTAACCCAAAACCAAAGAACTTTAATTTGAACTTTATAAATTACAAATATAAGTTTATCATCAAGAGCGTGTTCATTGCCAATTAATCTTATATTTTTTCTACGATTAATAATATACATAACTTATTCTTCAAGAGTTCTACGAATCCATGAACGTAAAAATTTGATATTATTTCCTTTACCAGCAATATCATTATAATATTTAATACGTTCAAGTTTATATTTAGCTACAAAATAATCAGCACTAATTGTAGTATCAGACTTATAAGCATTAAGAGAATCTTGAGTTCTACGAAGTAATTCTTTAGTTAAAACTAATTCATTAACAGCAGTAGAATCAGTAATAGGAACATAACGAATTTCAGGAACAGGAGTAATACGTTTAGCACATCCACTAGATAAACAAATAGCAAATATAACTAAAACAATAAAACCAATAATTACTCCAATTAAATTGTCTTTATTTAATTTCATATAGCAAGTTTAAATTGAGTTTGAACACCACTAGCTTTAATTTGTAATTCTCTATCTTTAAGAACTTTATTAATATCATCACGTAGATAATTCATAGTAAAAAATTTAGTAGTTTCAATAGGATTTTCTTTAATATGATAAAGACCATCAGAAAATCTTTTTGGCATACCATATTCATTAAGTTCAAAATCACTATCAATATGACATAACCAAATACCTTTAATAGTTAAACCAAGTATATACTCAACAGCAAAAGCATACATACTAAGTTGAAGATTATATATAGCACCATTACAATTAGGAAGATGATTAAGAGGAGCTAAAAGTCGTTCATCTTTATCAACCCAAACATTAGTTTGTTGTGCAGGTTTAACTGTTTTATCTTTCTTATAATAACCACTACTAAATCTTAATCCACCACGATTAGTTTTCCAATCGCCTACAACAGCACAATTAGTATCTTCATTAACTAGAAGAATATCAATAGTTCCACTAATTAACCAATCTATAAGAAACATACCAATCTCACTATAAATCTTATATCCTCTTTCAGTGTACATTTTAAACGCATCATAAATAAGAGGATAACGATTATTAGTAAGTTCAATAAAATCTTTAAGATTAAGTAACTTATAACTAGCACCAAAATTTGGAATATCAGCAATAGTAACCATTACACCATCTTCACGTTTATCAAGATAATTAATAGCTTGTTGAAACATAGATGCTCCTTTAACGCCATCTTCAAGACCATTATGAGTATTAGTTCCACGTTCACAAGCTTCTTTAGTAATAGTTGACCATTGTTCCTCTAGTTTCTTCTCACTTATTCCTAGTTCTTTAGACTTCTTTCTCAACCAATAGTTCTTATCAAATTTAGGAGCATAATTATGAAGAATAGTAGTAGTAGAAATATAATCATTACCAAGACTATCGTTATACTTATGTTCTTCTTCATGAAAAATAAGTCTAATATCATTATATCTTTTATCTCTAAGTTCCATATTATTAATACCATTAAGTTCAACACTAGTTTGGACCCGCTTCGGCACTACGTGCCTACGCTAGACTCCCCGTGGAGGATGGAATAGATTCAGCATCAGCTTATTCTTCAATCATACTACTAGTAATTTCAACACCACCTCTACCAGCAACATTCTCTTGTTCATACAGAAGATTTTCTTCAGCAACATTAAGAGCTTTAATCGTGTTTGGAAACTGATTAGCTAAATCATTAATTTGTTTCATATAACCAATAACAACTGGAACATCTTCTAGACTAGCACCATCAGATAACTTGTCATTCAACAACTCATTTAGTTTGCTAGCAGCTAAAGCAACATTATGAATACCACGCTTAATATTAAGCACGGCTTCCATACCAGCACCAGCTTTTTGATTATAATATCTTTTAATAAGTTTCCAAACAAGAATATCAGGTTGATAATTTTTAGGTAAATCAAAATTCTCAATAGCTTTTTTAAGAGCTTCTTTTTCACTAAGACCTTCTTGTAGACATGGGCCTTTAGGGTCACCAAGATAATAAATAACTCCAACTTCTTTAACATATATCTCTTTATTAGGAGATTTATCTCTAGTATAAAGAAGACTAACATCTCTATCAAGAAGTTGTTTAAGTGTAGGAGCTTTTGGCATACCAGTTTCATCTATGGTCAGCATCCAATCCAATTCCAAACCGTTCATATATTTCTTCTACTTCTTCATCAAATTCAATAATTTCAAGTTTACCCATAGCATATAGCCAAAGATTAGCATAAGCAGCACTATGTTTTTTACTTAGTTTAATCCAAATAGGAAGAAGTTTCTTTTTAAACTTAAGTTCAGTCTTAATCTTTTCTTCTTCTTCATAATGTTTTTGCTTTTCTTCTTCCATAACTTTAGCAGTATATTCTTTATACTCTTCTCTAGTCATAGTTTTTCTAGCTTCTTTAAAGTCTTTATAATGACTAATAAGTTTGGAACGATACCAATTCTTTTGAATAGTGCCAATATGAGGAATAGCAACACATTTATCTTTTCGTATATTAATACTAGCTTCTTTTTCAAGACTTTCAATAATAGATTTACAAAGTATTCTATCATTACCTTGAAATCCAATATCATCTAATATATTATTTATATCTTTATAAATAAGAATATAATCATCATCAAAATCTTCTTGAGAACTAGTATTAGCAATATTAAAACTAGTATTAGTCTTAAAATCCATAATTGAAAGTTTAAGAACTCTTCTTAGATTACTACTATAAACAAGAACACAAGTACTTATAATTTTAAATTATACATAAGTAGTTCTAAGAAGAGTTCGATTATTTAGACGAAATGGCTAATTAGCTTTTTCAACAGAATGATAAATAAAAGGATTAATAGCTTTATGTTTATCAGTAATAGCGGCTCTTAAATCATTAATAGCTATAACTTTAAATTCAACAAACCAAACTTTCTGTCCTTTTTTTATATCCTTGATTTTGTCCAAAAGTACCAACAGTAATAGAACGAGTTAATTCTGTATCATTAGTAATAAACTTATTAACAAATTGAGGACTAAGAACATTATGTTTAAGATAAAGATGATAACCACGTTCAAGAGTAGAACGGTCAATAATAATCTTATCCATTTGGTTCATACCAATAAGTTCAGCATCTTCTTTACTAATTTTAGCAATAATTGGCATAACCTCAACTGTACTTACTTTATTATTAATAACACCAAACAAACTTTCATTTTGGCAAAGAGCAACAACACAATAATGTTTAGCAATAACTACATTAGTAAGAACAGCGTCAAGTGCTTCACTTGTTATTTCGCTGATGTCAGTAGGTATTTGAATACCAAAATCTTTAAATTTACTTTCAACTTTAATCATAACACTAAATTATTTAGTTTTAATAATACTATCAATACCAATATTTCCAAGTTTAAGTTTACTAGGAACTTTAACTTCTTTTTTATTCCTTTCTCCACTATGAAATTCTCTAGTGTATTTAGGTTTAGTTTCACTTTTATCTTTACCCATAACTTAATTGTTTTTAGCAAATGTAAGAGTTTGAATGAATCTACCAAGAGAAAAACTATTTTTAACATTTGTGTCATAGAGGATTATATGATTATAAATATGCAAGTCATACTCCCCGTGGAGGATGGAGATGAGTTAGACTTAATCATATTAGTATTGATAATATTAATAGAGATAATGATATTGATTAACTTGATATGATTGGTACTGATTATATTCAGCTTCCACGGGGAGTTGAGCGTAGAGCGAAGCTCGGAGCGGGTCACAGCGAATCTATTAATGCTGATTATATTAA